>OLRP01002796.1_pt1 | contig 11497 bp, 8 predicted proteins | sample 1672401 | NCBI WGS metagenome assembly OLRP01 (sample SAMEA3136682, study PRJEB25190) | human gut metagenome | reverse complement strand
ACGGAACCATAGACGTATCATGGAAAGAAGGGCGCATTTCCTTCCGCCTTGACTTTTGAAACAGAAAACGGCACTGAAAGAAAAACAGTGCCGTTTTTGAGTAAAGGATTGTGGAGTGTTTTTGGAAATGCAATGAAAATGAGGCGCAGCTTGATAATGACAGACTCAACGATCTTAATAGAAAATGGCAGATCGGATAAGCTATGAGTGGATTTGCCCCGATAACCCGATAATGGGTATTCAGGGCTTTGGAATCTAAATAGAGAAATCCTAAAGATTAACTATAAAATTTACACAGATGCTGTCAACGGATATCTTTGGTCTGATTTAACAAGTGAACAATTGTCCTGCAAATATGTAAGTGAAGCGGATGTGCTAAATGTTGTGTTGTTTAATAAACGTGCAAAATAGTGGTGTGAGGAAACTCCGGGTCTGAAAAGAAGCATGAGGGATTATGCAAATTTGTATGAACCATTGACCCTTGCGAATATGGAAAGCTGTAATACGGTTTTAATTGGTAAAAAATTAATCAGAAAGAGCGAATGGTCGTGCTTAGAAAATTGGCAAGAACCTAATTATTTTCTTTGGAGAATTTGAATACTGAAAGAATGAAAAAACTGAAGGTTTTGGATAATGAAAAGTAAGAATGATCAAAATATTCATGAAGCTGAGCTATAGAAAAAGCAGTACGGCAAATGTATCCATGCTAAGAACATTTTGTGGTTGCTGTTTATTTTTATCATGGTGTACAATATAGACAACTGCTGGATCAGCAGCTTAGAAAATATATAGAATGATTATTATCTGCCGCATAGGCAGCCTATTTTGGAAAGGTGGTTCGACTATTTTTATAAATCCATGTATAGAATTATTCACGCATTTAAAGAGGAAAAGAAAATAATGACGATTGAAAAAGTTCATGAACAGCGAATTAAGGAGAGGAGAAAAATGGAACATAACATAAATGATACAGATGACATTGTGGAAAAAATGAGATTACTGGTGGCTGATGGTACGATATGGCTGACACAAAAGGAAATAGCGGAGCTTTTTCAAACGACGAAACAAAGTATAGGCATGCATATCAGGTTCATCCTGAAGCATGGTGAATTGGATGAAAGAGTGGTGGTCAGCTATCGGCTGGCTGACCGAAAACAGGGGACGATGCAAGGGAAATTGCAAGTACGAAAGACAGCCCATTATAACTCAGACATGGTATTGGCGGTTGCGCGCCGTGTGTGCTCACCAAGGGGGAGGCAGTTCAGGAGGTATGACACAGCGGTATTAAAAGAGTATCTTGGCAGGAGATTCTGCCAAGGATAAATAACATTTGAGAGGTTGGGGCGGAACAATCCTTTGTAAGGAGTTATCCTGCTGTATCAGGGGAAGTGCCGGAGTGATCTGCAGCCGGTATGGATTATGGTTCTGAAAAGGAGGATAATGAGTTTCAAAATAGCATAAGCTTCATGAGAAAATCATAGGTCTGTTGATTGGCAGACGGTCATTGCAGGATGTATTTGACGGAGGTTTCTGATGATAGAGGATATTGTCAAGTCGGATTTGAAAACGATTCTTCATTCTAAACGGGCGAATCTGTATTATCTTGAAAAGTGCAGGATCATGCAGAAGGATGGACGTATTGTTTATTTGACGGAGACGAAAAAAGAGAACTTGTTTTGGAATATTCCGATTGCCAACACAACAGTGATTCTTTTGGGCAGCGGTACTTCTGTGACACAGGCGGCAATGCGGCTGCTCAGCGGCGCCGGTGTACTTGTTGGTTTCTGCGGTGGTGGGGCTACACCGTTATTTGCCGGTACGGAGGTGGAGTGGCTGAATCCGCAAAGTGAGTACAGGCCGACAGAATATGTGCAGGGGTGGCTGTCTTTTTGGTTTGATGAAAAGAAACGTCTTGCTGTGGCAAAGGAGTTCCAGAAAAAGCGTATCCGTTTTCTGCAGACAGTCTGGGATAAAGACAATGAATTGGCCGATGAAGGTTTTTTTACCGATGATGCTTTGACAGAAGAAGCGATTTCCGTTTTTAAGAGCCGCATGGAAATAGCGGGGGTGTGACCCATGTATTGGCGGCGGAGGCGGAATTCACAAAAAAGCTCTACAGGTACGCGGCACAGAATACGGAAACAGTCGATTTCAGGAGGGCGCGTAATTCTGACCAGCCTGCGAACAGGCTTCTGGATCATGGGAATTATCTGGCGTACGGACTGGCGGCAACGACTCTCTGGGTACTTGGTATTCCTCACGGCTTCGCGGTGATGCATGGTAAGACAAGACGAGGCGCTCTTGTTTTTGATGTAGCGGATTTGATCAAGGATGCCATCGTCCTGCCATGGAGCTTTATCTGTGCCATGAGAGGGCAGAGAGACAGAGAGTTCAGGCAGATCTGCTTACAGAAGTTTACCGAACATAAGGCGCTGGATTTTATGTTTGATGAAGTGAAACGGTGCAGCAGACTATATGCGGGCGGTGAACGGTCATGATGGTCATATTTACGAGCAGGAGCGAGAAGAAGGCTATTTATACGGTGCGGAGGATTCTGGATAGTTTTGCAGACAGAATTGGGAATGATACGTGGAAAACGGTCATTACGCAAGAGGGATTGCTGACGGTGCAGGCGCTTTTGCGACGGACTGCTACCAAAAGTACAGCAGTGGCGTGTCATTGGATCCGGTCACGGAGCCATAGCGAGCTGGTCTGGATTGTAGGGAAGCGGGACATGTTTAATGAGGAAGGCATCGTGCCTGTCCACTCCACACAAAAGGAAATCCTTCACCATGAGTGGGAAAACGATTGGCAGTATCTGCCGTTGATAAAAGCGCTGGCAGCGGTGGCGGCACTCTTTCATGACTGGGGAAAGGCATCAGCGTTATTTCAGAAGAAACTGGATGAAAAAACATTGAAAATGGATCCCTTCCGTCATGAATGGGTATCCTGCAAGCTTCTTGAAGCGCTTGTTTTTGCTGCAGGTGCGGAGGAAGACGACAGAAAATGGCTGAAAGTACTGGCCGAAGGAACGATAAAGACAGAGGATATAGAAAAGAATCTGCAAATTGACGAAAAAGGAAACGGGCAGGCAGATATGAAAAAGCTGGATGCAGCACATTTGCCGCCGATTGCAAAATTTTTGATGTGGTTGATCTTGTCTCATCACAGGCTGCCGTCTATGGATAAGGATGGCTGGGTGAATGTAGAGAAAAAAAGTTTCCACAGTATATTCTCCAGTCTGAATGCGTGCTGGGGATATGAGAGTGAAGCGGAGGAGGCTATTATGTGCCGCAGGAGCTGCTTTGTATTTCCGGAGGGACTCCTTGTGGAGAATGCGGCAGCCTGGCGGAAGGCCATAAAAAAATGGTGCGGCCGATTATTAAATGATTATGACAGACTGATGGATATTATGGGAGGGGAAACATATAAACCATCTTTCAGGGCTATCGCCCACTATACGAGATTGTCTCTTATGCTGGCGGATCATTATATTTCTTCCCTGCCTGAGGAAACAGATAAGGGCCGATGGGCAAAAAATGATTTATGGGCGAATACAGACGGTAAAACCGGAAAGAAAAAGCAGTTTCTGGAGGAACATTTGGTTAGGGTCTGTGAACAGGCAACCCATATTGCCCACAGACTTCCTTATTTCAGTGATCAGATGGAGAGCGTCTATGATGTAAAGGCGTTGGCAAAGAAAAGTCCGGCAGTTTTCAGATGGCAGGATACAGTTGTCGAGAAAATCAGAGCATTCCGGGAGAAGAATGGGGATGGTGCCAGGTATTTTATAGTCAATATGGCAAGCACCGGCTGCGGCAAAACGTTTGCCAATGCAAAGATCATGCAGGCTGTATCGACGGACGGAAAATCGCTCCGGTATATCCTTGCCCTCGGCCTCCGTACGTTGACGCTGCAGACCGGTGATGAATACAGGGAACGGATACATTTGGACAGGAATGATCTGGCCGTCCTTATCGGTTCCAGTGCCGTAACCAAATTGCATGAGGAAAATAAGGAAGCAGATAAAGAGAAAGAGGAAGAGAAAAAGGGAAATAGAAAGGGGTATTTATCGGAAGAGCCGCTGCTGCCGGAAGAATTGGAGTATGTGGATACGGAAAGCGAGGAGCAGTCCCGGTTTCTGGATATCTTCTTCAATAAAACAGATAAAAAAGGAGTGGCGGTAAATCAAAAGACATCAAAAAAGAATAAAGCCTTTCTATACAAGCCTGTCCTTGCGGCAACTATCGATCATATGATGGGGGCTGTGGAGACGACACGGGGAGGAAGGTATATTTTGCCTTCATTGCGGCTGATGTCATCGGATCTGGTGATTGATGAAATTGATGATTTCAATTCCAAGGATCTCATCGCCATAGCAAGGCTTGTTCATCTGGCGGGATTGTGCGGAAGAAATGTGGCGATCTCTTCAGCGACGATACCGCCTGATCTGGCGGAAGGGCTGTACAGATCATATCAGGCAGGACTGAAAAGTTACAATTCCTTCTTTACGGGGAAAAAACAGTGTGCTCTTGTGCTTTGTGATGAGTTCAGGACAGATGTGGAACCGATGGACAGCGGGGATGATTCAGCTTATCGAAAGATTCACGATCGATTTATCCGTAAACGAGTGGAAAATCTGGGGAAAGAGCCGGTAAAGCGTAGGGGATATATACAGTTCTGCGGAGCGGAAGATAATGACACTGACGCTGCGAAAGAGACTTCCTATTTTGAAAATATAAGAGAAGCCATAGAAAAACTGCATGAAAATCACCATGTTATTGATAAGAAAACAAAGAAGAGGGTTTCTTTCGGTGTGGTTCGTGTGGCAAATATCACACCCTGTGTGAAAGTCAGCCTGTACCTCATGAAATGCGGATGGAGCGAGGGGACAGCTGTCCGAGTGATGACTTACCACAGCAGGCAGATCCTTCTTCTCCGTCATGAGCAGGAGCGGTATCTGGACAAGGTGCTCACAAGAAAAATGCAGTCTGCCACAGTGGATTTTCAGGATGAAACCGTGCGGAAGCATCTGGACAGCACACCGGAGGAGAATATCATATTTATTCTTGTAGCAACACCAGTGGAGGAAGTCGGCCGTGATCATGACTTCGATTGGGCAGTGGTGGAGCCGTCGTCGTACCGATCCATCATACAGCTTGCCGGCCGTGTCCTTCGTCATCGCCAGCCGGTTTCAGGAACGCTTGAAAAAAAGAATATGGCAATCATGGCATATAATCTGAAAGCCTGGCAGGGAAAAGAGCCGGCTTACAGCAAACCTGGGTATGAAACCGAAAAGCGGAAATTGAACAGTTATGACATGCATGATCTTGTGGATGAAGAAGAGCTGGGCAGAAGGATTGATGCGGTACCGAGAATTTTAAAACCGGAAATGCTGGATAAGGAGCAATTCTGTCCGGATGATAAAAGATATTTCTCAAAACTCTCTGATCTGGAACATGCGAGCATGATGGATTTTAACTGCAAGGGAGATTGCGGGCCGCAGTGTATGCACGGATGGATGGAAGAATACTGGTGGATGACGGCACTTCCGCAAGGCTGCAGCCGCTTTCGTGAAAGTTATGGGGAAGAAATCAAGGCCTGCGCGGTGTATGAGGAGGGGAAACGAAAATTTCTTGTGTATGAGGGAAAGGAGAAGACTTTGCTTTCAGATAGTGTAGGAATTACCGACTACAGTGGTATGACAGAGGGAATGGAGGGACGGTTATGGATTATTCGTGATTATGAAGCTGCCTTGAGGCGGTACGTATCAGATACAAGTGATGTGCCGGAGGATGTGCAGATGAATGAGATTTCCTGCAGATATGGAGAAATCACTATACCCTACGGGAAATCCAGTACAGTGGATGAATGGAAATATTCAGATCAGTTAGGTATGTTCAAGTTAACGGAAGAAAATAGACAGGAGGGATGATTTTGAGCGGGTTGACAGCGTACATATCGGAAGCGGCGGCAGGGAAAAAGAAAACGCCACAGAAGTGGCTGGCGGATACGGTTTCTTTGCTTTCCAAATGCGATATGGCGACACATGTCGGGAAATTTACCCATCCCGATGTGAAAGTGTATTTGCAGAGAAAAAATAAAGCGGGACAAAATGCCTATGTACTGACGGAAAATGTGGACTGTGAAACGGATATCGTATATTCTTCTGCCGCTTACATGGGCGCAGCGAAATTGCTGCTTTATGCATTGGATGACGGAAGACCATTATGGAAGCATATCTATGAAAATGATGAAAACGTTAGGAGAGAAGTAGAATCTTTGGGCGTATCCTTCGATACCATGAGACAGGAAGTGGAACGCATGATGGCGACTGCCGATCCGGCAGCGACGGACGGAAGGCTGCGGCAGATTTACTTTCCTGCCGGAGAAGGGACGTATCATCTGTTGACCGTATTGCCGTCCTCAAGCCTTCTGCAAGTGCTGAACGGCAGAAGCAGGAATATGAGGCAGCACAGGTTTGACTGCCGTAATGAGAAAAGCGAGTTTTATGGGAATGCATGTGATGAAATCATGGAGAGGACAGTCATCGGCTTTGGGGGAACGAAAGCGCAGAATATCAGCGCCTTTAATGCACGGGTAGCGGGAAAAGCGGATCTGCTCATGTCTATGCCGGCTCTGCTGGAAGGGGAAAAAATACGTCGCCCCCACCGTAATTTCCTTGAGGAAACAGTGCCATACCGGGCCTATTTCTTCCTGTTCCGAAATCTGCATGAGTTGTTTCTCATGGAACGGAATAATGCGGAAATTCGGAATAAGAGGGAAGCACTGGTCTGTGACCTGATTGATGTCATACTGCAGTCCTGTTATCGTTTACGGGAAGAGCCTGCCGGCTGGAGCAATGGCGAGGAGTTCCTTAATCTGCCGCAGATCCAGAAAATATGGCTTGATGAACAATATAGAGAGGAACGGACAGATGAATGGGCAAAGGAAACAGGGAAGTATTTTGCAAAATGGTTTATTTACAAATATAGAAGGATTAAAAAAGAACAGCGTGTATCATTAGGCGAGGAGGAAATGAAATATATTCGGCACGCAATGATAGAGGTTCTTATGGAGGAGGTGAGAAGTTTGTCATGAAAGCATATCTGCTTATATCCCATCTGCGTATTCATAATGCCAATGCCATGAGCAGTACCTTAACCATCGGAGTACCTGCTATGACAGCATGGCTCGGTGCAGTCCATGCACTGGAACGAAAGTTGGGAGAAAGGAGGGAGCCGGCTCTGGAGGGGATACGACTTGTAAAAACAGCGGTATCATATCACAAGACAAATCTGCAGATTTATAAGGGACTCGGAGACTATGTGAATTCCCTTGTAGGAACGGCAAATCCACTTAATGAAAAAGGAGAAAGACCGTCATTTATTGAAGATGCGAGAATCCATCTTTCCGTATCCCTTCTGATAGAGGCCGAAAGGGTAGACGGGAATAACATGGAATTATTGGAACAGGCCGTAAAGGAAATATTGCCCCAGATGAAAATGGCGGGGGGAGACATACTGGATATTAGAAAAATCCAAGTCATGCGTATAAATGAAGACAATCCTATATCAGTTAGGAAAGTGATTTCCACACTTATGCCCGGTTATATACCTATTGAGCGCAGGGATCTCATGGAAGCGAAAGAGCTGGAAGGAAAAGACAGTCTGGACAGGCTGCTTCACTATCTGAAAGTACATCAGACAGCAGAAAAAGATGAATCCGGGAAGGTAACAGACTGGAAATATGAAAAGGCGGCGGCCGGATGGATTGCGCCGCTTGCTGTAGGATTTAAGGGATTGTCTCCGCTGGGGAAAGTGAAAAATCAGCGGGATCCGGATACGCCCCATCGATTTGCAGAAAGCATAGTCACCCTTGGTGAATTTAAGATGGCTCATCGGTTCCGTGACATAGATGAAATGATGTGGCACTATGCCTATGAAGAAACCAATCAATTATATCTTTGTAAAAATCAGGAATGATCAGGAGGAAATGAAAATGGCGAAAAAAGAATCAAATCTGGCATCTGTACTTTCTTTTGAAAAGAAACTTGTTTTATCGGATGGCTATATGTATGGAACAACCTGGGAAAAAAGAAATGAAACAGCCCGTCCCGTTATGCTGGTAGAAAAATCTGTAAGAGGAACCATTTCCAACCGATTGAAGGATAGTGTAAAAAATGATCCTATGAAATTGAATGCGGAAGTGGAAAAAGCAAATCTGCAGACCGTAGACAGCGCTTCTATTTCTCTAAACGATGACACATTGAAATTATCCTTTACAATCAAAGTCCTTTCCGGTGTAGAGCATCCCTCTGCATGCAATAACGAAACTCATCATAAAAAAATAGAAGAAATAGGAAAGAAATTTATTGAACAAAACGGATTTAAAGAGCTGTCAACCCGCTATGCGATGAATATAGCCAATGGCCGCTTCCTTTGGAGAAATCGTGTAGGGGCAGAAAAAGCGGAGGTCATTGTATCCATAAAAGAAGAAAATAAAAAATGGATATTTAATATTTATGATTTCAGCTTGAAGGATTTTGATAAGAATCGTGAAAAAGTGGAAGAATTGGCATCTTTTATTGCCGAAACTCTCTGTGGAAAGAGGTCATCCCTTCTGATCGAAGTGGAAGCCTTCGCACTTATGGGAAAAGGACAGGAAATTTATCCCAGCGAAGAACTGATTCTTGATAAAGGAAAAGGCAAGAAGAGCAAGGTTCTTTACCATGTGGACGGTACGGCCGCTATGCACTCGCAGAAACTCAGCAATGCCATCAGAACCGTCGACACTTGGTATCCTCAGGAAGAAGGCAGACGGATACCGATTGCCATTGAACCCTATGGTGCGGTCACCACTCTTGGGAAAGCCTACCGCACACCAAAAGAGAAAAAAGATTTTTATACCCTGTTTGATCAGTGGTCAACCGGCAGTGAACCGGACGATGAAAATGACAAAAACTATGTCATGGCTGTTCTCGTCCGCGGCGGTGTTTTTGGTCAGAGCGAAAAGGAATAAGCCATGGAATACTATCAGGAAATCACCTTGCTCCCGTGTGCGGAAGTATCGCTTGCCTTCCTTTGGACCAAAGTGTTTACCCAGCTCCATATTGCTTTTGCAGATGAAAAGAATAAAAGCGGACATAACCCTTATGCCGTTTCATTTCCCGAATATAGGGAAACAGGTCTGGGAGAAAAAATCCGTGTCTTTGCGGAAGCACAAGAATTGGAAAGACTCAACCTATCCAAAGTACTGGGACGCCTCTTTGATTATGTGCACTGTACAAGCATAAGGAAAGTGCCGGAGCGCAAGCTGCGGGGGTATGCCGTGTATAGCAGGTACCAACCGGAAGGTTCAATCTGGGTGAAAGCGAGACGCTATGCAAAAAGACATCCGGGAGTAACGATCGAAGAGGCTGCCCGGCTTCTGCAAGGAAAGAGAAAATCTGTCAGACTGCCGTACATACAGATGAAAAGCCTTTCCCGCGGAGGAACATTTAGCCTTTTTATAAAAAAGCGGGTAGAAAAAGAATCCGTCTTGACAGAATGCGGAACCTATGGTTTAAGTAATAACAGAACCGTTCCGGAATTTTAACCCAAATTTTTACGGCGTTTGAAAAATGCGATTAAATCAATATATTTCAAGGCAGGAATAAATTTGGGTCAAAGTGGGAAAAAGATGTATAAGCGCACGTGCTGTCGGATTCTTTTTCCGCTCCGGCATCGTTAACTGCCGCATAGGTAGTTTAGAAAAGTATCATTATCTTCTGTCGGATTCATCTTAAGTTAACTGCCGCATAGGTAGTTTAGAAATACCGCAATACCAAAACTGCCGTTAATTAAGAGTTAACTGCCGCATAGGTAGTTTAGAAATGTTTGGGATCAGCATCAGTAAGAATAGATCCGTTAACTGCCGCATAGGTAGTTTAGAAAAGAATGTGACGAAGCGTCTGGAGAAGAACCACGTTAACTGCCGCATAGGTAGTTTAGAAAAATACGGCAAGTAAACGGTTCATCAATGACTTGTTAACTGCCGCATAGGTAGTTTAGAAATCTAACAGAGTGCAGCACAGTGCATAAACATTGTTAACTGCCGCATAGGTAGTTTAGAAATGGAACAATTGAATCCCATGAAGAAGGAGACTGTTAACTGCCGCATAGGTAGTTTAGAAAAATACCGCAAAGATATTCGAGCTTTAGGAAAAGTTAACTGCCGCATAGGTAGTTTAGAAAATAATACTAGATATCCTGACTTAGAAGAACGTGTTAACTGCCGCATAGGTAGTTTAGAAATGGTATTCCTGTACCTCCCGATTTTGTCAGAGGTTAACTGCCGCATAGGTAGTTTAGAAAGAACACACCCGACGGATTCGGTGTAGACTTCGGTTAACTGCCGCATAGGTAGTTTAGAAAATTATCATCACCCCCTTTCAGTGTTCCGTTCTGTTAACTGCCGCATAGGTAGTTTAGAAATGTACCTTTTGCCGTGAGTTCCTCCACTTTCGGTTAACTGCCGCATAGGTAGTTTAGAAATTTTTCCGCATTTCGGGCAGTAGTAGTCCGATGTTAACTGCCGCATAGGTAGTTTAGAAAGAAGATCCTCGGCCCGGACGGTGAAGAAACTTGTTAACTGCCGCATAGGTAGTTTAGAAATCTAAAATGACAGTTTTACCGTCTTCCAGCGTGTTAACTGCCGCATAGGTAGTTTAGAAAATTGCCACCCATCCGGGCTTATTGTCACTGGCGTTAACTGCCGCATAGGTAGTTTAGAAAGATGAATTGATAGCTGGTCATCCGGAAATAGAGTTAACTGCCGCATAGGTAGTTTAGAAAATTAATAAGCAGTGGGGGATGCGAAAAGACGGGTTAACTGCCGCATAGGTAGTTTAGAAAATGTTATCTTCTCTTCATGATTTCTCTCACTTGTTAACTGCCGCATAGGCAGCTTAGAAAATCATCACGTCTTGATTAACGACTGCGGAATAGTTAACTGCCGCATAGGCAGCTTAGAAAGTAGATAGTACGGTAGGACATATTCATATGTTGTTAACTGCCGCATAGGCAGCTTAGAAAACTGCCGTCCAGTTAGTCTTGAACATGTTCCTGTTAACTGCCGCATAGGTAGTTTAGAAACGTCCGCAGGCGTTAAAGAACGGTCTTTTTTGGTTAACTGACGCATAGGTAGTTTAGAAAGGAAACACTATTCGGCACAAAGTTTGAGGGATGTTAACTGCCGCATAGGAAGCTTAGAAATTTGACTTTCCTGTTATCTTTTTCTACAATGCTGACAGGTGAAAAAGTCTTAGAATCCTTGCCCTTTATCTGGCGGGGAGGCTAAGGCTTCTTTACATTAACTGCTATATAAAATGGCGCGATCGTTCAGTTTTTAATGAAGAAGATTTATTTACAGAATGAACCAATTTCGTGATTTGCATCTTAAATCACATTTGACTATTGCATTTCTTTTTACTTACAATAATAAGAAAGGAAGAGAG
>OLRP01002792.1_pt1 | contig 11508 bp, 9 predicted proteins | sample 1672401 | NCBI WGS metagenome assembly OLRP01 (sample SAMEA3136682, study PRJEB25190) | human gut metagenome | reverse complement strand
TCTGGCGGTTGGCGACTATTCGTTCCAGCAGAAGTGTTTGAAGCGAATGGATGAAATGATGGGCGGCGGAACAACGCTTTTGTTTGTATCACATTCGATTGACCAGGTGCGTAAACTCTGTGACCATGCAGTGTGGATTAATAAGGGACAGATTATGCAGATTGGCGAAGTAAACGAAGTGTGTGATGCCTATATGGCAACTCAGAAGAAATAGAGGATAAAAATGATATTACAGAATTTAGTTTTTCCAAAAGAAAATATTTGCAATGAGCCGGAGCTTTATTTCCATGGCACGACAGACGGTAAGATACCGGCTGGAAATGAAGCGGATTTATTTACTTATTTTAATAGTTTTTCGGCTTATAAATGGAAAATGTATACGAAAATAAAAGAGGTTCGATTCCGCCTGCGCTGTAAGGGAAGCTGCATGGTTCGACTGTGGGATGCCGGAGTTACGGGTGGAACAATGGCATTGACTGAAAATTTTACCAGTGAGAGACATAGGCAGGCAGATCCGGATGAGGTTTCTCTTTCCTTTTCTCTGGCAGACGTAAAGGGAATTGTTTACGCAACGGTTAGGGCAGACAGTGATACGGAGATTCTCGGTGGATGTTTTGAGACAGTTTTTGAACCCATCCAGTTAGCGAAAATAGCGATTGGAATTTGTACTTTCCGGCGCGAAGAATTTGTGAAGAAAACGCTGGAAACTTTAAAGCGTGAAACGATGGAAAATCCGGATTCACCGCTTTATCAGAATGTTTATGTTTATGTGTCGGATAACGGACAGACGCTTCCTTGCGAAGAGTTGTCAAACGACAGAATTTTTGTCCCCGTGGAATCGGTGGAAACGATGGCCCGCATCGCCCGCGAGATCGAACGCGACGAGACGCATTTCAAACCGATGATCGACATGGACATGGTCTCGGTGAACCACGAGATCACGGCGCAGCTGGCACGTTCGGCCGTGCGTGCCTCGACCAACCTGCCGATAAAATATGTGGTGCTCGACACCAAGACCGGCCGTACGGGCCGTTATCTGGCGGCATTCCGCGGGCAGAAAACCGTGATGGCCGTATGCTATCAGCTGCATGCGCAGCGTATCCTGGCCCTGTCGTACGGCGTGGTGCCGATCCTGCGCAACCAGGAGCTGAAGGACAGGTACCACTTCCTGATCGACGCGCTGGAGGTCATCGAACAGCACCAGAAGCTCGACGGGCAAGACCTGCTGGCAATCGTGGGCGGCAGTTTCGGCCCCGACGGCGGTGCGTCGTACGTCGAGATCGCCAATGTCCTCAATATCCGCAGGCGTAACGAAGAGATCGTTGCCGCGCAAAAATCTTAGGCGGTGGACGGGCAGCTCAGGGATAAGGTAGCCAGCGGCGTGGCGTGGAGCATGGCCGAGAAAGTCGGTACGATGCTTCTCCAGCTGGCCGTGAGCCTTACGATCCTGCGGCTGCTGAACCCCGCCATCATGGGTGTGATCGCGATCCCGACGGCCTTCCTTGCCGTGGCGATCGTGATTGCCGACAGCGGCTTTTCGCAGGCGCTGATCCGCAAGGGGACACCTACGGCCGACGATTACAAATCGGTCTTCGCCTTCAACGTCGGGGTTGCGCTCGTGCTTTACGGGGTGCTGGTAGCGCTGGCGGGGAGCATCGCGCGGTTCTACGACATGCCGGAAATCACGCGGATAGCACCGGTATTCTTCCTCCAACTGCCGCTGAGCGCCGCATGTGCGATCCAGAATACGATTTTTGTCCGGACATTCCGCTTCGCACTGCTCTCGAAGGTCACCTTCGCCTCGTGGTTCATCGCCGGGATGGTGGCTATCGGCCTCGCATTGGCCGGGTTCGGGATCTGGTGCATCGTGGTGCAGCGCGTATTGCAGGCCTCCGTGCGGGCCTTGCTGTTGTGGTGGCTGAGCGACTGGCGTCCCTGCGGGAAGTGCAGCCGGCGGCCGCTGCGCGAAATGGCGCCGTACAGTTTCAGCCTGCTGGCTACCGATTTCATCTCGACCCTCTATAACAAGGTGCCCCAGATATTTCTCGGGAAACTCTATCCGCAGGAGACACTCGGCTCGTACGAGCAGGCCGTCAAGCTGAAAGACCAGCCGGCGACTTCGGCCATGCAGGCCGTGCAGAACGTGACCTTCCCGGCGCTGGCCAAGATCAAGGACGACGCGCCGAAACTGGCCGAAAGTTACCGGCAGATCGTCATGGTCGTGGCCTATGCCATGTTCCCCGTGATGCTCGGTCTGTCGGCCATCGCCGAGGACATGTTCGCCGTCTTCCTGGGCGGGGAGTGGATGGCGACGGTGCCTTATTTCGAAGCGGTATGTCTGGCCGGGCTTTTTTACCCGCTGGGATTGGTGGCCTACAATGTGTTGAAAGTCAAGAGCGGCGGTGCGCTGATCGTAAAACTGGAGGTCGCCAAGAAAGTGATGATGTCGGTGGTGTTCGCCGTGACGATTCCGGTCAGCGTCCAGGCCGTCATCTGGGGGCTGGTGGTGATCGCCTTCTGCGAGATGGCGATCAACTTCTTCGCCACGACCCGTTTCACGTCATTCGGCGCAGGACGCTTCGTGCGCACGGTGCTGCCGATGCTGCTCGTGGCCGGGGCGATGTACGCTCTTGTGCGGGTTACGGCGCTGGCGGTGCCGGGCAATGCGTTGTTGCGGTTGCTGGCCGAAGTCGCCGCGGGCGTGGTCAGCTACGTCCTGCTTTCTGCACTGTTCCGGCTCGAAGCCTTCCGCGAGGTGGTCGCACTGGCCAGGCGCCAGTTCATCCGCAAATAGGCCGGCTGCCCGGGCTGGCCGTCACTGCCGGATATACACAGGAAAAACGTCCGCCGGATCAATATCCGGCGGACGTTTCTGTTGCGGCGCGGTTCCGTTTTGCAGCCCGGTTTCTGTTTGGCGCGCGGTTCGCCGTTTCGCACGGCGTATGCGGTGTCCGGGACTTGCTGCCTTGGCGGTCGCTGCCGCTCGGGCGGCTCCGTCGCGTGCGCAGCTCCTTTACCCGTCAGGCGTAGACCTTCGGGACGATGGTGCCGCGGAGGACGACCAGTGCGTTGGCGACCAGCGATTCGAGTTCGTTCTCGCCGGGGTAGACCGAAACGGGGGCGATGAACGAGCAGTGCTGTTCGATGTACCGCACGACGAACTCGTTGTGGGCGATGCCCCCGGTGAGGATGACGGCGTCGACCCGCCCGCACATGGCGGCGGCCATGGCGCCGATCTGCTTCGAGATGCCGTAGCACATGGCCTCGGCCACGAGCCGGGCTTTTTCGTCGCCCTGCGCGATACGCTCCGAGACCTGCATCATGGAATTGGTGCCCAGGTGCGCAACGAGCCCGCCTTGGCCGGCCAGCATTTTCTGGACTTCGCGGCGCGTGTAACGCCCCGAGAAGCAGAGGTCGGCGAATTCGCCCGCAGGCAGGCTGCCCGCCCGCTCGGGGGCGAAGGGACCGTCGCCGTCGAGCGCGTTGTTGACGTCGACGACACGTCCCTGTTTGTGCGCGGCGACGGAGATGCCCCCGCCCAGGTGCGCGACCACCAGGTTCGCCTTTTCGTAGACGATGCCGATGCGGTCGCAGTGCAGGCGTGCCGTGGCTTTCTGGTTGAGTGCGTGGAAGATCGACTTGCGCGGGCAGTCGGGATGGCCGCTCAGGCGTGCCACATCCTCCATCTCGTCGACGACCACCGGGTCGGCGATGTAGGCTTTGACACCCGCCATGGCGGCGATCTCGGCGGCCAGTAACCCGCCGAGGTTCGAGGCGTGTTCCATCGTGGCGTTCGTTAGGTCGCGCCGCATGGCTTCGTTGACTTCGTATACGCCGGCCGGGATGGGGCGTACGAGCCCGCCGCGTCCGATGACGGCCGACAGCTGCATGATGTCGAACCCGTGTTCGGACAGCGCCGTGAGGATCATTTCCCGGCGCCAGCCCAACTGGTCGATGATGTTGGTGTAACGTGCGATCTGTTCGGCCGTGTGGCGCAGGGTCAGATCCAGCGAAGGACGCTCCTCGTCATAGAGGGCGACCTTGGTGGACGTAGAGCCGGGATTTATCGCTAAGATTTTGAAGCCCATAAATTCGGTTCCGGTTAGTAGTTGGTAGGTTGGTGTAGGTGTGTGCCTATTGTTTTACGGCCAGGCAAGCCAGTGCGATCGAGTAGAGTTTGGTCTTGCTCGTGTCGCCGCGCGAGGTCAGTACGCAGGGCACCTTCGTGCCTGCGACCATGGCGGCCAGTTCGCCTCCGCAGAGGTGCGTCACCGACTTGAAGAAGACGTTGGCTGACTCCAGGTTGGGGAAAAGCAGGCAGTCGGGGTCGCCCGCTACGGACGAACCTTTGACTTTCTTGTGCTCGGCGACATCCTTGTAGAGTGCTACGTCGAGCGACAGGGGGCCGTCGATGATGACGTTGCCCAGCTGTCCGCGGTCGCCCATTTTGGCCAGCAGGGCGCCTTCGGTCGACGAAATGACGCTGGGAAGCAGCTGCTCGGAGGGGGCGATGCAGGCGATCTTCGGAGTTTCGATACCCAGCAGGCTGGCAACGTTGGCCAGGTATCCGATCTGCTTGATCTTCTGTTTGAAATCGGGCAGCGGGATGACCGCGACGTCGGAGATGACGAGCAACTTGTGGTAGCAGGGCATCTCGACGATCGACACGTGGCTCAGCACGCCCTTCGGGGGGAACAATCCGGCTTCCTTATTGAGGATGCCGCGCATGTATTTGTCGGTCGAGACCAGTCCCTTCATCAGCACGTCGGCGTTGCCTGCCACGACGGCGGCCACGGCCTGCTGCACGCATTTCACGTCGCTGGCCTCGTCGACGATGTTGAATGCCTTGATGTCGATGTCGTTTTCGGCGCATACCTGCTCGATGACTTTCTTCTCACCGAACAGCGTGGGCTCCACGATACCTTCCTTGTAGGCTTCGTAGACGGCTTCCAGCGTATGCGAATCCTGGCCGTAGGCTACGGCCAGCCGTTTTTTACCCCTTTTTCTCGCCTCGTCGACGATTTCTGTAAGATGTTGGATCATTGTGGTGTTTTGCTTTTATTTATTTTACCAGATTGTACGTGTCGGTGGCGATGACCAGTTCCTCGTCGGTGGCGATGACGGCGACCTTGACCCGCGAGGAGGGTTTCGAAAGGATTTTGTCCACGCCGCGGGCGCCCTTGTTGGCTGCGCGGTCGAACTCGACGCCCATGAATTCGAGCCCCGTGCAGACCGTCTCGCGCATCTCGCACGAATTCTCGCCCACGCCGCCCGTGAAGACGATCAGGTCGACGCCGCCCATTTCGGCGGCATACTCCCCGACGAATTTGCGGATGCGCCCGTAGTGCATATCGCGGGCGAGGATGGCGCGGGGGTTCCCTTCGTCGTAGGCGCGGTCGATGTCGCGCATGTCGCTCGAAAGGTCGGTGAGCCCCCAAACGCCCGATTTCTTGTTCATCATCTCGTTCACCTCGGCGTAGGACATGCCCTCCTTTTCGCCGATGAAGGTGATGGCGCTGGGGTCGACGTTGCCGCAGCGGGTACCCATCACCAGCCCGTCCACGGGCGAGAAGCCCATCGACGTGTCATGCGACTTGCCGTTGAGCACGGCCGTGACCGATGCGCCGTTGCCGATGTGGCAGGTGATGATCTTCGAATTCTCGAAGTCGAGGCCCGCGAGCCGGGCACCGGTCTGTGCCACGTATTTGTGGCTGGTGCCGTGGAAGCCGTACTTGCGCACGCGGTACTTGTCGTAATAGGCGTGGGGCAAGGCGTACATGTAGTTTACGGCCGGGATGGTCTGGTGGAACGAGGTGTCGAAGACGGTGACCTGCGGGACGCCCGGCAGGACTTTCTCGATCGACAGCACGCCTTCGAGGTTGGCCGGGTTGTGCAGCGGTGCGATTTCGAACAGCGAACGGATCTTGGATTTCACCTCCTCGGTCACGATGCAGCTCTCGGGGAAGAACTCTCCGCCGTGTGCCACGCGGTGGCCGACGGCCTTCACCTCGTCGAGCGAGCCGATGACGCCGTGTGCGGGGTCGGTCAGTGCGTCGAGCACCAGCTTGATGCCGGTGGTGTGGTCGGGGATGGGACGGTGCAGCTCGAACGGTTCTTTGCCGACGGGCTTATGGGTGAGGTCGCCTTCCGGCAGGCCGATGCGTTCCACGATTCCTTTCGCGAGCAGTTTGCTCGATGCGGCTTCCATGTCGATCACCTGATACTTGATCGACGAGCTGCCGCAGTTCAATACCAAAATTACCATTTCTCTTTATAGTTAATTTCTAAATGTCGTTCCTATCCACATGCCGGCGGCTGCAAAAACAATGCATACTGCCACGCTCAGCCCCACGTAGGCCGCCGCCGCCGTGTAACATTCCGCACGCAGCAGGCGCACCGCGTCGGCCGAAAAGGTCGAAAAAGTGGTGAACCCGCCGCAGAAACCCACGATGAGCAGCCATCCGAGTGTCTCGGAGCTGGTAGCTTCGAGCAGAATGCCGATCAGCAGCGAACCCGCGGCATTGACCGTGAACGTACCCGCCGGGAATCCCAGCAGCGTCTGCCCCGCCATTATCCCGCCGGAAAGCAGGTAACGGACGATGCTGCCGGCAGCACCGCCGCATCCTACGGCCAGAAGTTCACGAATCATAAGTTAAATATACGCCAAATTTTAAGGATATGCAAATTTACAGAAAAAATGCTTACGGATTGTTATTTTTCCTGCCGTTTTTTCGAGGTTTTTTGTCGTATCGGGGTTTAAGGTTGGCGGATTTGTCCGTCGCCCGAGACGATATACTTGTAGGTCGTGAGCTCGGGCAGTCCCATCGGGCCGCGGGCGTGGAGTTTCTGCGTCGAGATACCCACTTCGGCGCCGAAGCCGAACTGCCCGCCGTCGGTGAAGGCGGTCGAGACGTTGACGTAGACGCAGGCGGCGTCGACGCTGCGCGTGAACTGCGTGGCGGCCTGCTTGTTTTCGGTGACGATGGCCTCGCTGTGGCGCGACGAGTAGCGGGCGATATGCGCCAGTGCCCCGTCGAGCGACGCGACGGTCTTGACGGCCAGTTTGTAGTCGAGGAACTCGGTGCCGAAATGCTCTTCGGCGGCATGTTCCAGCAACCCGGCGGGGTAGTGCCCGTCGAGGGCGGCGAAAGCCTCTTCGTCGGCGTAGACCGTCACATGCGCCCCGGCCAGCGGTGCGCACAGCTCCGGAAGGTCGGTGAGGCGGCCGCGGTGGATGACCAGGCAGTCGAGGGCGTTGCAGACGCTCACGCGGCGCGTCTTGGCGTTGCAGACCACGGCACGTCCCTTTTCGAGGTCGCCGTCGATGTCGAAATAGGTGTGGACGATGCCGGCGCCCGTTTCGATGACCGGGATGCGGGCGTTCTCGCGGACGAAGCGGATCAGCCCCGCCCCGCCGCGCGGGATGACTACGTCGACATAGCCCACGGCGCTCAGCAGCGCCCCCACGGCTTCGTGCCCCGCGGGGAGCAGCGTGAAGGTGTTTTCGTCGATGCCTTCGGCGCCGAGCGCTTCGTGCAGCAGCGCCGCGATCGCCTCGTTGGAGTGGCGGGCGTCGCTGCCCCCTTTCAGGACGCAGGCGTTGCCCGTCTTGACGCAGAGGGCGAAGATGTCGGCCGTGACATTGGGGCGGGCTTCGCAGACCATGCCGACCACGCCGAACGGTACGCGGCGCTTGACGATGGTCATGCCGTTGGGGCGCGTCCAGCGCGCCAGTTCCTCGCCCTGAGGCGAGCGCAGGTGCGATACGGCTTCCATGTCGGAGGCGATGGAGCCGATTCGCTCCGGGGTCAGCCGCAGGCGGTCGAGCATGGGTGACGAGGCGGGCATGGCCTCAATGTCGCGGGCGTTGGCTTCGAGCAATGCGGGCGTATGCCCGCGCAGGAGCCTTGCGGCGTGTTGCAGGATGCGGCCGAGGCGTTCGGGTTCGACGTCGGCCAGCGCCGTCCCGGCCTTCCGGGCGGCCTTGAACAGGGATTCGTATTCCATAATCGGTTATTCCAGGTAGAGGTAATCGCAGTGGACGAGGGGCTTGAGCCCTTTGCGTCCGATATTGCGGCGGGCGGTGGCGCTGTCGCACGAGATGCGTCCCACGGCCAGCTGTGCCCCGTCGGGCGAGAGGATGCGCACCAGGTCGTCGCGTTCGAAATCGCCTTCGACGGCTGTGACGCCCACGGCGAGGATGCTGGCGGCCTTGCTGGCGCGGACGGCTGCGGCGGCGCCCTGGTCGATGCGCAGGATGCCCTTGGCGAAGCCTTCGCTGCTGGCGATCCATTTCTTGACGCCCGAGGCTGCCCTCGGAGCCGGTTCGAAGCGGGTGCAGGGCACCTCTTCGCCGGTCAGCACCAGGTCGGTGAGGATGCCGTCGCGGCGGCCGTTGGCGATGATGACCTCGATGCCTTCGGCCGCCGCACGCGACGAGACGCGGCTCTTGGTGGCCATGCCGCCGCGGCCGCGCGACGAGCGTACGGGGTCGATGTACTGCGAGAGGTCTTCCGAGGGTTTCACACGGCGGATGACCTGCGATGCGGGGTCGGCGGGCGAGCCGTCGTAGATGCCGTCGATGTTGCTCAGGATAATGAGCGCCTCGGCGTTCATCATGGCCGCGACGAGCCCCGAGAGCTCGTCGTTGTCGGTGAACATCAGTTCGGTGACCGAGATGGTGTCGTTCTCGTTGACGATCGGCAGCACGCCGTTGGCGAGCATCGTCTCCATGCAGTTGCGCTGGTTGAGGTACTGCCGCCGTGTGGAGAGGCTCTCCTTGGTGGTGAGCACCTGCCCGCAGACGATGCCGTATTCGTTGAAGAGGTCGTAGTAGCGGTTGAGTAGCTTGACCTGCCCCACGGCGGAGAAGAGCTGCCGTGCGGAGACCGAATCGAGCTTCCCGGCGCGTTGCCCGAGGATGCTGCGCCCCGAGGCCACGGCTCCCGACGAAACCAGGATGACCTCGGTGCCCGCGCGGTGGAGCCGGGCCACCTGGTCGACCAGGGCCGAGATGCGGGTGGTGTCGGGACGGCCGTCGTCGCGCGTCAGCACGTTGCTGCCCACCTTGATGACGATGCGCCGGTATTTGTTCTGTGCGTCCATATGCGTTTCATTCGCCGGGAATGGCCCGGCTCAGGGTTCGAATTTGTAGCCCACGCCCTTGATGGTGACGATGCGTTCGTCGCCGATCTTCTGGCGCAGTTTGCGGATGTGCACGTCGATGGTGCGGTCGCCCACGACCACCTCGGTGCCCCAGATCTTCGTATATATCTCTTCGCGCGAGAAAAGCTTCCCGGGCGACGAATAGAGCAGGTCGAGCAGCGCGAATTCCTTGCGCGGAAGGGCTATCTCGTGGCCGTCGCGCGTCACGGTGTAATGCTCGCGGTCGACGGCGATGCCTGCCGCGGCAGGTTCCGCCGGCGCGGTTTCGGCGTCGATCCGCTTGAGGATGGCCTGCACGCGGCTGACCAGCAGTTTCATCTTGATCGGCTTGGTCAGGTAGTCGTCGGCCCCCACGCCGAAGCCGGCCAGCTGCTGCTCCTCTTCGCCCAAGGCCGAGAGGAAGACGACCATCGTGTCGCGCAGCTGCGGGTCCTCGCGGATGGCGCGGCAGGTCTGCGCCCCGTCCATCACGGGCATCATCATGTCCAGCAGGATCAGGTGGGGGCGGTGCTGCGCCGCGGCTTTCAGCGCTTCGGCTCCGTTCTGGGCCGTGAATACCTCGTAACCCTCCTTGACGAGGGTGTATTTCACGAATTCGAGGATGTCGGGTTCGTCGTCGACGAGCAGGATGCGGTGGCTCATAATTTCGGTCAATGCGTTTTCGGCGGCGCACCGGCGGCCGGTTGGCCGTGTGCCGCGCATATCTTGTGCGAAGTTAGCAAATTTCCGGCGAAATCGTTCGGCGGCACGGGAAAAATGGTTATATTTGCGAGATTTATATACTTCCGTATATATGGAACTCAAAAACGTGTATTGAGATGGCTACTGAAAATCCGATTCTTCCTGCTCCTGAGGAGCAAGTCAGCAAGGCTGCTGAAGATGTGCAGAAGGCAACTTCCGAAGTGACTCCCGAAGTCCCTGATTCCGAAACGGCTGCGACTGCAGAACCCGAAACGCCCGCTGCCGCGCAGGGCGAACCCGCAGCGTCCGCCGCCGAGGCGCCCGTAAGCGAAGCGCCGGCCGAAGAGACCGTCGCCGAAACGGCTGCGGAAGCTCCTGCTGCCGGCGAGGCTGCCGCAGAGGCGCCTGCAGACGGGAAGGGTGCGCCTGCGGAGGTGCCTGCGGCTGAAGTCCCCGCCGCAGAGGTCGTTGCCGAGGCTCCTGCCGCCGAAACGGCTGCGGAAGCGGCTCCCGCTGAAGAGACGGCGCGTGCGAAATGTGCCCGGATCAAGCCTGCGGCCGAAGCGGTCGTAACGGAGACGGAAGAGGAGGCTGCGGCGTCCGACGTGCAGGTGGATTTCGCGGACGAGGAGGCCGCGCTGGCGGCGCAGGACGCCGGACTCGAACTGGAGGGCGAGACCGCCGAGGAGGCCGAGGCCGAGCAGATGGCGGGAAGCGCCGCCGATACCGAAGACAAATTCACGGGCCGGGGCAAGGAGGAACTGGTGGCTTTGTTTACGCGCATGCTCGAAGAGCAGCCCGTGCAGTCGATCCGCCGGGATGTGGAGGCGCTGAAGATCGCCTTCTACCGCATCCGCCGCGCCGAGGTCGAAGCCGCACGCCGCAAATTCATCGAGGAAGGCGGCGCCGAAGAGGATTTTGCGCCGGCAGTGGACGGCGTCGAGGTGCAGCTCAAGGAGCTGTTCAAGGAGTACCGCCGTCGCCGCGACGAGTTCATCGCCAATCTCGAAGCCGAGAAGGAGAAGAACCTGCAGGTCAAGCTGGGGATTATCGAGGAGCTGAAGGAGCTGGTCAATTCGGACGAGACGCTCAACCATACCTTTACTAAATTCCGCGAGCTGCAGCAGCGCTGGAAGGAGACCGGCATCGTGCCCCTGCAGAACGTCAAGGATTTGTGGGAGACCTATAACCTGCACGTCGAGAATTTCTACAGCTTCATCAAGATCAACAAGGAGCTGCGCGATCTGGACCTGAAGAAGAATTACGAGCAGAAGGTGGCCCTGTGCGAGCAGGCCGAGGCGCTCGTGCTGGAGCCTTCGGTGGTCGAAGCGTTCCACAAACTGCAGAAACTGCACGACGAATGGCGTGAGACGGGTCCCGTGGCCAACGAATACAAGGAGGTGCTTTGGGAGCGTTTCAAGGCGGCGTCGAGTCGGATCAACAAACAGCATCAGGAGCACTTCGAGGCGCTGAAGGGCGAGCAGGTCCGCAACCTCGAACTGAAGACGGAGCTATGCGCCGCCACCGAGGAGCTGGCCGCGCAGCCGCTCACCACCCGCAAGGAGTGGAACCGGGCCAGTGACCGTCTGCTGGAGATTCAGAAGACGTGGAAGACCATCGGCTTCGCGCCCAAGAAGGATAACAACCGCATATACGAACGTT
>OLRP01002781.1_pt1 | contig 11544 bp, 8 predicted proteins | sample 1672401 | NCBI WGS metagenome assembly OLRP01 (sample SAMEA3136682, study PRJEB25190) | human gut metagenome | reverse complement strand
GGCAAATCTTATCTCAATGCGTTTGTTACTATTGCTAGTCCTGTCAAAGGTGCGGCTTGTTCATCACGTGCGCGTCGAGGAAGCTCAGCATGCCCACGAGCTGATCTTGAGCATGCGAGGCGCCGCTCATGCCGATGCTCGCGCCGGCCAGCGCGACGGGCTTCTCCGCCAGCACCTGCGCTTCGGTGGCGCTTACGGGGCGCGACAGCCAGTCCAGGAGGTTCTTCAGCGGTCCGGGGATCGCGTGGTTGTACTCGGGGCTGAACAGCCACAAGCCGTCTGCTTCGCGAACGGCCTCGCGCACGCGCATCACCGCTTCGGGGGCGGGATGCTCGATATCCTGGTTCATGAACGGCACGTCTTCCCAGCGGAGAATGCCGTATCCGACCTCCGGGTGCTTCTCGCGCATCAGGGCTCCGGCCGCTTCGGCCAGTTGCCGGTTATAGCTGTTCTCGCGCAGGGACCCTGCGATTGCCAGCAGCTTCATGACGTCTCCTTCCGCTCGGCTAAAGCCCCCTCATGTGCGGGACTTCCTCGTCTATAATGGCAGACAATCGACGAAGGCACGAAAGGGATAACGAATTGTGACTGAATTGACCGACGAACAGATCGCTCGCGAAGAGAAGTTCCTCGAGGGTATTCCCCGGCTCAACATCGGCGCGCTGTTCCTGCCGCCTATCTGGGGCCCCGCGCACGGCATGTGGGCCGCTATCCTGTTCTATCCCATCTGGCTGTTCGCCGACAACACGTTCTATGCGGCATTCACCGAGCGCACGCCGCTGGCAATAGGCATCGCGTTGATCGTATTGCTCACGCTGACGGTGGGCACGGTGGTGTTCGCCATCCTGGGCCAGCCCTTCGCGGCGCATCGCGCGGCGAGCCTCGGTCAGGACAAGGAGACGTACCTCAAGCGCGAGCGCATCTGGACGATAGCGAGCGTGATCGCAGGGATCGCGATGATCGCGGCGGCGACGTACTACAACTTGGTCATCCGCCCGACGGTGGGGGCGTAAGGTGGGTGCTGCCCGGCGCATCGCGGTGTTCTGCGTTGGCAACAAGCTTATGCTCGACGACGGCGTAGGCCCTGCCGTGTACGAGGAGCTGCTGACGCGATACGATATTCCCGACAACGTGGAGCTGTTCGATTTGGGTTGCCTCTCGCTCAACATGATCGAGCGCGTGCGCGAGTACGACGTTATCATCACGGTGGATGCAGTTGACGGCACCGATGCCGATCCTGGCACGGTGTTTCGCTTCGAGCCCGATGCTATGGCGCGCCATTCGGGGGCAACAGCGTCGCTGCACGATCTCAAGCTGGTCGACCTGTTCGACGCCGCTGCGCTTTTAGGCTACGAAGCCGAGGGCCTGTGCCTGGGAATGCAGGTGGAGAACCCATCGCCTGCCGTGGTCACCGTGGGGCTGACTCCGAAAGTGGATGCGGCGCTGCCCCTGTTGGTCGAGACGGTGGCAGGGGAGCTTGCGCGCCTGGGCTCGCCTTTGCGAGCGCGGGCCTAGATCGATCTGATGCGCTGGAAGACGCGGGACTAAGAGGCCGTCTGCGGCGTGATGAACCGTTCCTCGAAGCTATGCGCCGGAATGGGGCACGAGACGAAGAAACCCTGGATGCTGTCGGCGCCGATGGCGCGCACGGCGTCGAGCTCGGTGGGTTCTTCCACCCCTTCGACCGTCACCTCGATGCCCACGCTATGGCACAGCTCGATGACCGCATCTATGAACGCGCGGTTGAACGCTTCCCGGTGGATGTCCTTGATGAACAGGCGGTCGATCTTCACGATGTCGGCGGGCGACTGGGCCAGCAGGCCAAGCGACGAGTAACCGGTGCCGAAATCGTCCATGGCGATGCGGATGCCGATGGAGCGCAGACGGTCGAACGTGGCGCGCAGCGCGTCCATGTCGGTGACGAAGTAGCTCTCGGTCATCTCCAGCACGATGGACGCCGGGTCGACCCCGGTGCGCTCGACGAGCTGCTCCACGAACGGCACGAAGTCGGCGTCGAGCAGCTGCAGGTAGGAGATGTTCACGTCCATGATGAAGCCGGGATGCGTTTCCGACCAGCGCTTGCACTGCGTGAACGACTGCTCCAGCACCCAGCGGCCCACCTGGCCGATGAGCCCGTACGACTCCAGCACGGGAATGAACTCCACCGGCGAGAGCTGGCCGTGCTCCTTGGAACTCCAACGTAAAAGCGCTTCCGCTCCGGCGATGTCCATGGTTTCCGCGCATACGAGCGGCTGGTAGTACAGCTCGAAGTTCTTCATATCGTCGAGGACGGAAGACTGCATGTAGTCGCTGATCTCCAGGCGGCGAAGTTTCGTCGCGATCGTCGCGGACGAGAAGAACGTGGAAGTGTTCTTGCCGCGCTGTTTGCTCTCTTCCAACGCGTTCTCCGCGTTGCGCAGCAGATCCTGGGCGCTCTGGGCGTCTTGGCCGATCATCGCGATGCCGGCCGACACCATGCAGAAGAAGCTCAAGTCGTCGATGGTGTGTTGGCGGTTCGCAACCACGTGGATGGCGTGGTAGAGCTCTTCCATGGCGGCGCAGCCGGCGCCGTCCATTACGATAGCGAACACGTCGCCATCGAGGCGGAACATGGACGCTCCTTCGGGGATGAGGCGTTGGGTGGACTGGGCGAACATTCTGAGCACGGTGTTTCCGAAAGCGTGGCCGTTCAGCAGGTTGATGCGAGAAAAGTCATCGAGCCCCAACAGCATGACGCCGCCCTGCGATTCGCAGGCGATGAGCCGATCGATGAGGTTCATGCATTCGTCGTGCGTGAACAGCCCGGTGACCGAGTCGATTTTACCCTTGCGCTCCAGACAGGTGACCACGCCGGCGAACATCGTCGGCTGGCCGTTCTCGTCGCGCTTCAGAAGTCCGCGACACATCACCCAGATACTTTCTCCCAAGGCGTTCTTCACCTGGTATTCGAGATCGTGGCAGTCGGTTTCCCCTGAGAGCATGCTGTCGATCGAATCATCGAAGCGCTTCCGATCGCGTTCGACGATGAGTTCTCTCCAGAGAGGGATGAGGCCGGGAACGAGGCTGTCCGGCAGGTCGAAGTCGTCGCGCATGTTGTCGGAGACGAGCGCGATATCGCGTTGCATGTCGATGATGTACAGGTAGTCGTCCGTGCTGAACGCTATAGCGTCGTAAAACAGTCGCGCGTCGAGCTCGAACGACTTCAGCGCTTCTTTCGTGTCCAAGAAGTGCGCTCCGTTTCAATGATCCGTTGAGCATGCCTTCTGTATTGTAAACGCAATCGGTGCGTTTTCGAGCGTAAATGCTTATCGAAGAGGGGGAGATTTTCATCGATGGGAAAATGTGCCGGATGGCGGCGCAATGACGAAGGCTTCTCGTTTTGTCCACAGTGCGCCGTTGCGACCGCGCACCGGCATAACTTGGGGTAACGTACCGGAGGAAACGATTGACGCGAAGGAGCATCCGCTCATGCACATCCACACCATCAGCGCTTACGAGACTTCGGCAGAAGAGTTCTTCAAGCGCCTCGTCGACTGGAAGGTCGACCTCGTGGTGGACACGAGGCTGAAGAACACGAACCAGCTGGCCGGCTTCACGAAGCGTGACGACCTGGCCTATTTCGTCGAGGAGCTCGTCCATGCCCGTTATGTGCACGACAAGCTGTTCGCCCCGGCGCCCACCATGATGGAGCGCTATATCCACGGCAACATCGGGTGGGACGCCTACGCCGATGCCTACCGCGAGGATATGCGCGAGCGTGAGGCCGTGCCGCAGTTCTTCGACCGTTACGGGGACTGCGAGTCCGTGGCGCTGGTGGGAACCGCCACGCGCTCTCGCCGCTCCCATGTAGAAGTGCTCGCCGAGATGTTGGAGGAGTTCCAGAAGGAGTAGGGAGGCAACTCCCCTGTCGTCCTGATCGAGCGCAAGCATTCGACAGTCCGGTGTACTGTCGAACTCCCGAGCACGCGAAGCGAGCGCAGGGAGGCACCGCGAAGCGGGGACGCGAAGGATCCCGTGCGGCGTCAGCAGGAAGTCTTTCTGCCGGTGCCGTATTCGGGATCCTTCTATTGCGTAGTGCGCGCTTCGGGGCGAAAAGCAAGCAGGGTTGCCCCCCCCCCTGCGTGCGGGCAAGTTCCCGACTTATGCGTACCTCTGCCATCGAAAACGCCCAAAAAGCACCATGTACGCGACTTATGTGCACCTCGGAAGCGGCCTGCGCGATCGAAGTATTTCATAGCTAACTTTTGACCAGGCCTTTTATTGGGCGACGCTTTGCCGCGTCGTCTGAAAAGGCCGTTTCGGCGTGGCAGAGGTGCGCATAAGTCATGGACAGAGGAGATTTCTCCGGTTTTCGTTGCAGGCGCTCCGTTTGACGGGGTGCCGCCACGTTCGCGTTCGGCCGATCATCGTAGGCAGGATCAAACAATGGCGCTTCGTCTTCGAAAGCGCCGGCTACCGCTTCGACGCCGAGTCGGGCCGCGTGCTGTGCTTCTGCTGCGATCCGGAACGCTTCTGGAAATACGTCGGGCCGATGAGGAAAGGCGAGTAGCGGGAGGGTGGCAAGGCGGCAACGCTCAGCTGCGGCCTCTTGCGCACTCGCGCGCTTCATGGGATCGTGGTCGTTGCGACAGGGACGCGGCCGCGATATGCGCGCCGGTCGACCGCGGCATCCTCGGACTGCGCTCCTGCCGCATCATCCGAAAGCAACGCCCTCGGCTCCGAAGAGCCGAGGGCGTTTTCATGCGAGAGGAAGTGCGCTCTTATCGCACGAACAGGCTGAGGAAGCGCACGAGCAGGCTCGGCTTCTTCGCACCGCGCGTTGCGGGCGGGGCTGCCACCATGCCCTGCTCGGTGCACGGGCGCTCGCCGACAGGAGGTTCGATGGCATCAGCTTCGAGTGCCGGGGCGGTGGCAGGGCCGACCGGAATAGCGGGCGCGGTTGCGGGCGCGATCCGGGACGATGCGGCCACGGATGCCTGAACGGCGGCTTCCGCAGCCGCTTCCGCCTCGCGCGCGGCCGCAGCCGCGGCGCGTTCCTCCGCGCGGATGCTCGCTTCGTCCTCGGTCATCTCGTGTGCCGCCATCAGCTGGGCCGAACGTCGCCGAGCAGCATCGCGCGCCGCTTCGTCCTCGGCTGCTTCCAGGCGGCGCTGCTGCGCGCGCTTGATGAAGAACTCCTGCGATTCGAACAGCACGGTCTCGCCGTCGGCGTCTTCTTTCGCGAACGCGCCAAGCGGCGTGTAGCTGCCATCGGGCATGAGCTCGCGCAGTTTGGCGGTGTCGCTCAGGCTCACGTCGAGGTATCCGAGGATCTGCTCGCGCAGTTCGCTGTCGAGGACGGGCCAGGCTATCTCGATGCGCTTGTCCATGTTGCGCGTCATGAGGTCGGCGCTGGACAGGTACACCTTCATATTGTCGCGCGGGCCGAAGCCGTAGATGCGGCTGTGCTCCAGCAGGCGCCCCACGATGGACACGACGCGCACGTGCTCGGTGTAGCCTTCCAGTCCCGGTACGATGCACGAGATGCCGCGCACGAACAGCGTCACGTCCACGCCGGCCTGCGACGCCTCCACGATCTTCTCGATCACGTCCTTGTCGGTGATGGAGTTCGTTTTGAAGAACAGCCCGCACGGCTCGCCGGCTTTCTTGCGTTCGATCTGCGCGTCGATCCCAGCGAGGATCATCGGCTTGATCTGCAACGGCGCCACCCACATGATGTCGTAGTTGTCGGAGGTGTTCTCAAGCCCCATGTTGCGGAAGAACTCGGTTGCGTCTCGCCCGAACGTCTCGTCGGTGGTGATGAACGACAGATCGGTGTACAGCTTCGCCGTCTTCTCGTTGTAGTTGCCGGTGCCCAGCTGGGTGATGTGCTGCAGCCCCTGGTCGGTTTGACGCGTGATGCAGCATATCTTCGAGTGCACCTTGAAGTCGCGGAAGCCGTAGATGACGTTGCATCCCGCCTGTTCGAAGCGCTGCGACCATTCGATGTTGTTGCTCTCGTCGAAGCGGGCGCGCAGCTCGAACAGCGCGGTCACCTCCTTGCCGTTCTCGGCTGCCGCGATGAGCGCCTCGGCTAGATGCGATTGGCTGGCCAGGCGGTACAGCGTGATCTTGATGGAGATGACGGTGGGGTCGTTCGCAGCCTCGCGCAGAAGCTGCACGAAGGCGTCCATGCTCTCGTACGGGTACGATAGCAGCACTTCCTTCTCGGCCACCTGGTCGATGATGCGACGGTTGCGGTCGAGGCAGCCGGGCCACTGCGGCGTGAACGGTACGTTCGTCAGCTCCGCGCGCGCGGCCTCGGGCAGATGGCCGGCCAGGCCCCACGTATAGCTCATGTCGAGCGGCACCTTCGTGACGTAAGCTTGGTGCGGCTTGAGGTTCAGGCGCTTGAGCAGCAGCTTCTCCAGGGTGGGCGACAGCGGCCGTTCGCTTTCGAGGCGTACCGGCGCCAGGCGCGAGCGCTTCTTCAAGATGCGCTTCATGTGCTCGCGATAGTCCTCGTCGCTCTCGTCGGTGCCTTCGGTGGCGTCGAGGTCGGCGTTGCGGGTGACGCAGATGACGTTCGTGTGCTTGATAGCGTACATGGAGAATATCTCGCTCGCCACCATCTCGATGGCGTGCTCCAGCAGGATGAACTGCAGTCCTTCGCCCGGCAGCGCGATCACGCGCTGGCATTGGCGCGGCATGGGGACGAGGCCCAGCGTCACGCCCTCGGCTCCGAGGTTCTTCCCCTTCTCCTCCTTGGGCGCCTTTTCGCCGTCCTTGGTCTTCGCCGCCTTCTTCTTCGCGCCCGGCTCCTCGTTGAGGCGCAGTACCACGTACAGCGCGCCGTTCTCCAGGTGAGGGAAGGGATGGCGCGAGTTGATGATCTGCGGCGACAGGAACGGCATCACGTTCTTGTGCACGTAATCGGACAGGAAGGCGCGCTGCTCGTCGTCGAGGTCTTCGGGGCGCAGGCTGCACACGCCGCGCGCGCACAGCTGTTTCCGCACGCTTTCGTAGGTGCGTTCCTGGATGGGGTACAGCTCGTGGCAGCGCGCGTAGATGGCATCGAGCTGCTCGGCGGGCGTCATGCCGGACTTCGAGTCGATGATGTGCTTCTTCACTAACGACAGGTCGGTCAGGCTGCCGACGCGCACCATGAAGAACTCCTGGAGGTTGCTCCAGAAGATGGAGATGAAGTTCAGGCGCTCGAGCAGCGGCACCGTCTCGTCGGCTCCCTGGTCGAGTACGCGCTCGTTGAACGTGAGCCATGACAGCTCTCGGTTCTGCAAGTAGGATTCTTTGCTCGGCTCGCCCTCGACGGAGGGGTTTGCGCCCTCGACTTTGTCGATTGACGCGCGCATCTCGTCCGCGCTCGTTTCCGCGAGAGCGTCCGGCGCTTGGCCGGCAGGAGTCTCGGCGGTGCTGGTCGTGGATTTCTTGGCTGTGTCCATGAACGTCCCCTTCCCGTAAACGTTCGCTTCCTGCGCGCCGCTACCGCAGCATGCGGTCGATCAGGTACCCTTCGCGCACGCCGTACTTGCATACGTCCAGACGCTCGGCTCCGCATGCGTCGAACAGCTCGCCGAGGATGATGCAGCCCGGTACCAGCGTGTGCACGCGCTCGGCCGAGGCCTTGAGCGCGGCGTGCGCGAACGCGTCGGGATCGATGCGGCACCATTCCAGTATCGCATGAATTTGCCGTTTCGTCATGGTTTTCGGACGTACGGCCGCGCCGGTGGCCTGGGCATGCATCTTGGCGGCAGCGCGCACGCTGCCTCCGATGCCGTACAGCGCCTCCGAGCGGTACGCGTCCGGGTCGGGCAGGCCGACGAAGCGCTCGCGGAACGCCTCTGCGATGGCGTCCATCTCGTCGGGGGTCGGCAGGATGGCGCGCACGTGCCGGGCGAACGACGAGAGCGAGCCCTGCCCGATGCTCGCGTTGTCGAAGTCGCGGTCGCCCTCGATGCGTGTGAGCTCGGTCGAGCCGCCGCCTATGTCGACGAGCGTGCCCCGCTCTACTGCGCGGTCGCAGGTGGCGCCGACGAAGCCCAGGTGCGCCTCGTCGGTAGCCGACAGCAGCGAGATGGGCAGCTCGGCTGCCTCCTCGATGGCCGCGACGGCTTCCTCGCAGTTCAAGGCGTTGCGGATGACCGCGGTGGCGAACACCTCCATCTTCTCGCAATCGAAGTACCGTGCGCGCTTCGCATGTCCGCGCAGCACGCTGACGGCTCGGTCGATGCCGTCCTGGGTGAACACCCCGTCCACGACGTAGGCCGACAAGCCCGCCATCACCTTGTCGTTTATGAGACTCTTGAAATCCTTGTTCGTGCACGTGCGCTTATGCGCGTCTTTCACGTCGTAGACGACGAGGCGTATCGAGTTCGACCCGAGGTCGACCACCGCGTAGTTGGGCATGGCATAGTCCGTCCGAAATCAAGCGGCTCGCCCGGGGCGATCCGCGATGTGCTCCATCGCTTCATTGTAGTGAACCGCGCCGGTCGCGGCCAGGCCGAGCGCGAACTGAAAGCTGGATTTTACTTTTTATCGCCTGCGCTCGGGACGACGGTCTGGTTCGCTCGTTCGGGTGGCGATGGGCCGGCCCTTGCAGGATGGCGGTCCGGTTCTTCGCGATCCTTGTGGTACCATGAGCTTCTCGAAGGAAAGGAAGCGCCATGCTGGAAACCGTCGATTTCTCACGCGAACCGCTCTCGAAGGACGCCTACAAGGCGCGTCGGGACGAGCTGATGGAGCGATTGGTGGTGCTGCAGCAGCAGGCGCGCGTGCAGGGCGTCGGCCTGGTGGTGCTGTTCGAAGGATGGAACGGCGCCGGCAAGGGCAGCCGCATCTCCGATCTCATGTACCACCTCGACGCGCGCGCCACCAGCGTGTACGTCACTGAAAACCTCGACGTGAAAGCCGCGCGCGCGTTCGCGGGCGCGAAGAGCGGCGTAACGGGCTTCTATCCCGTGATGCAGGAGTTCTGGAAGAGCCTGGGCCAGCGCGGCACCATCTCGTTCTTCGACCGCGGCTGGTACACCGCCGCCGTTCAGCACATGCTGTACACCGAGTTCGGCAAGCTCTCCCTGAAAGCCTCCAAGCGCAAGGGCCAGAAAGCCGTCGCGGCCGCCATGGCCGAGGCGCGCGACGAACGCCACATCGACGTGCTGCGCCGCTACCTCACCTCTGCGTCCGATTTCGAGCGGCAGCTAGCCGACGACGGTTACCTTGTGGTCAAGTTCTTCGTGCACGTCACGAAGGAGGCGCAGAAGAAGCGCCTCACGCGCCTGCATGACGATCCGGCCACGCGCTGGCGCGTGGGCGAGGACAAGCTGGCCACCATCGGCAACTACGAGGAGGCGTACCGCCTGTACGACAACCTGCTGAAGGGCAGCGACTTCTCGTTCGCCCCATGGCATCTCGTGAACGGCGAGGACAAGCGCCGCGCCAACCTGCAGATCGCCGAGACGCTGGTGAACGCGCTTACGAGCGCGTTCGAGGCAGCGCCCGACGCCGAAGCCGCCGTAGCGGCGGCCAAGGCGCAGGCCAACTCCGCCGGCGCTCTCGATGAAGCGCCCCTGTTCGGCCGTTCTCCCGAAGAGGAGGCGCGCGTGCGCGAGGAGGCGGAAGCCGCCGCAGCCGCTGCTTCCGCCCGCGCTCCGCGCGTTTCGAGGTTCCGTCAGGTGGACGACCCGCCGTGCCTCGAGAGCGTCGACCACGCGCTCGCGCTCGACCCCGAGACGTACAAGGTCGAGCTCAAGGCCCAGCAGGAGCGCCTCAACAGGCTGGAGATGGAGATGTACCAGAAGCGCATCCCGCTCATGATCATGTACGAAGGCTGGGACGCCGCGGGCAAGGGCGGCAACATCAAGCGCGTGGCCCAAGCGCTCGACGCCCGCGCCTATACCATTTTTCCCAGTCCCGCCCCCACGAAGCCCGAGCTGCTGCATCCGCACCTGTGGCGCTATTGGACGCGTCTGCCGAAGGCGGGCCACGTGGGCATCTACGACCGCAGCTGGTACGGTCGCGTGCTCGTGGAGCGCGTCGAAGGTTTCGCTTCGGTGTCGGAATGGACGCGGGCGTACGACGAGATCAACGAATTCGAGCGCGATCTGGTGCGGTGGGGCGCCATCCTGCTGAAGTTCTGGGTTGACGTGAGTCCCGAAGAGCAGTTGCGACGCTTTCGCGACCGCGAGCAAGATCCTGCGAAACAGTGGAAGATCACCGATGAGGATTGGCGCAACCGCGACAAGTATCCCCAGTACAAAGCCGCGGTCGAGGATATCTTCCGCTTGACCAGCACGCCGTTCGCCCCCTGGATAATCCTCGAGAGCGACGACAAGCGCTACGCGCGCGTCAAGGCGCTCAAAATTATCAACGACGCCCTGGAAGCGCGCTTGCGCGAAAACTGAGATCGCGTTACTATGGGCAGCAGTACTCGAAACGACCGTGCGCATTCGCGCGCTTGAACGAAAAAAAGGGGTAAACAGTCATGACTCTGTTCGGAATCACCGTGCCCATGGAGGCTATCTGGGTCATCGTCGCGATCATCGTCCTCGTCATCGTCGGCTTCATCGCGAAAGGCTTCATCGACGAGATGAAGCGGAAATGACCTGATCGAACAGGTATTCTGATAGGCGCCTCCTTTTCGGGAGGCGCTTGTGTTTGTTCGCGGGCGCGGTTCTTTCGAACACGCCCCGCTTCTTATTGGCGCATCTGCCAGGCGTAGGTGCGGTCGGCGGCATCGATGAATGTGAAAGGACGGGGCATGGCTGGAAAGCATGGTCGTGGACGCAACGACTTCGACATGCGCGCTTACTATGGACAGCCGCGTGCCATGAGCTCTGATTACGCTCGGGAGGGTTACGCGCAGAAGGCGCAGCGTCGTCGCAAAGGTCGCGCGTGGACGGTCGTGCTGATCGTTTCGCTTGTGGTTTTGGTTGTTTCTCTTGCGTCGCTTGGCGCAATCGGTTTCAGCTACTGGCAAGGTCAGAAAGCCTACAACCGCGTTTCCCAAGCTGCCGATCTCGACGTCGCTTCAAGCAACTCTTTCGACCTCGACTCGTCTATGGTCGATTGGAACGCCCTTTCGGCAATCAACCCCGACATCGTCGCGTGGGTTTACGTCCCGGGCACCAACATCAACTACCCGGTGGTCAAAGGCAACGACGACAGCTACTACCTCACGCACGACTTCGAGGGTTCTGCGGGCGGAATCACCAACAACGGTTGCATCTTCCTGCACTACGACAACGCCAGCGATTTCTCCGACACGGGCAACTTCATTTTCGGGCACCATCTGAACGACGGCACCATGTTCTCGGCAATTTCCGACGAGAAGTCGGTTGCCGAGCATCGCACGGTGTACCTGTTCACGCCTACGGTGAACATGAAGCTGCGTTCGTTCTCGCTTGTTCATTGCGGGGCAAACGACCCGCTTTTGCAGACCGAGTTTTCCAGCGTCGTCGCAAAGCGAACTTACCTTATGGACATCATCGACAGGTCTACCGTTCAAATGAGTGATGTGCCCGATGTTTCGAAGATCGATCAGTTCTTCGC
>OLRP01002772.1_pt1 | contig 11582 bp, 10 predicted proteins | sample 1672401 | NCBI WGS metagenome assembly OLRP01 (sample SAMEA3136682, study PRJEB25190) | human gut metagenome | reverse complement strand
GCATGAAGACGAGGAAGCGTTCGTGGACGACTGGAACAGCAACGATCCGAGTCGGAGCTTGACACGAGATTCAATGATAGTCAGACTGAAAAGCTCGAAAAGCTGACTGTACTTAATGAAAACTCCGAAGAAACCATATATAACTTGATTTTTTCTGTTTCCGATAATAAGGATAAGGAGAAAGAATCAAAATCTGTTTAACATATTTATGGAGTAAAGGAGTGAATATATGGCAACTATTACTTTATACGCAGGCAAAGTAAATCAGATGTCAAGGCTGATAAACCACGCAAAAAAAGCTATAAAAGAATATAAGTCTGATTTGAAATCTCTTAATTTAAAAGTACTTACGATCGACAACAGCATATGTAATGTTGACGATGTGATCAGTTCCATAAAGTCATCTACGCAAACCCAAGGAGATAAGATCGACGCTCTTGATAAGCTTAAAAAAGATGTAAATGAATTTGTTTCCGAGGTTGTTCGTATCGACGGTGACGCCGCCGACGCTATTAATAAGAGTAAAGATGATTTTTACGATAAATATGAATATCTGAAGCCCGAGTGTGAAAAGAGCGGCTGGGAAAAATTCAAGGACGGCTGCAAAAAGGTCGGCGAGTGGTGCAAGGAGCATTGGAAAGCAATTGTTACAGTAGTTATTGTTATTACTGCTGTTGTTATACTTGTCACTTGTCCTGCATGTGGTGCCATCATAGCAGGTGCATGTTGGGGTGCAATTTCAGGGGCTGTTATTGGTGGTGTTGCAGGGGGGCTTTCAAGCTTAGCCGCAGGAGGTTCGTTCTGGGCTGGTTTTGAAGAAGGTGCTTTTTCTGGTGCTTTAACGGGTGCAATTTTCGGTGGCATTGGTGGAGCAGGTTCGTTACTTGGCAATGTATCCAATTCATGTAAACTGTTCAGTGTTATGAAATGGACCTCAAGAATTACTGGCGTATTATCAGGCGGCATGGGATTGTTTGACACGGCAGCAATGGTTGTTGGTTTGTTTGATCCACAGAATGCTTTTGTGCAATTCAACCAGAAACTTCACTCCAGCAAGTTGTATAATGGTTTTCAATTTACTGTAAGTGCTTTGGCAGTTTTCAGCGGAAGCACTTATAGTTCAATGAAAAAGCATCAAGAAACGCTTACTTGTTTTGTTGCAGGAACAATGATACTAACAGCAAGCGGACTTGTTGCTATTGAAAACATAAAAGCAGGAGATAAAGTTATCTCTACAGACCCCGAAACCTTTGAAACTGCCGAGAAAACAGTTCTTGAAACATACATCAGAGAAGATTCTAAGCTTATTCATTTGATGATCAACGGCGAAGAGATCATTACGACTGAAACGCACCCGTTCTATGTAAATAATCGTGGCTTTGTCAATGCAGGAGAACTTGCAATCGGTGATGAACTTCTTGATTCTAATTGCAATGTTCTTTTGGTTGAAAATCATTATGTCGAATTGACAGACGAACCCACTAAGGTGTATAATTTTCAGGTAGAGGATTTCCATACTTATCATGTTGGCGAAAATGGAGTTTGGGTTCATAATTCGAATTGTAAGCTGATAAAAAATGATGATGGCACATATGATGCAGAGCTATCATATAAAGAGGATTGGACACCAGGGCAACGAGCAGAAGCTGATGCAAAATGTAGAAGTTTGACAAAAGCAGATACTAAAAAGACAAACGTTGATGGCAAACGTAAAAAGTCCAAAACAGCAAAGTATAGAAAGGCTAACTCTATACCGTCTTCACAAGATGTAGATCACACAATAGATTTGCAATTAGGCGGCATTGACGATGCAACTAATATGAATGGACTAGACAAAAGTGTTAACAGGAGTTTAGGAAGTCAGATAAACTACTTAATTAGCAACTTGCCAGAAAACACAATATTAAGGAATTTCTATATGAAATAAGGAGAAAAATATGTTTAGAAAATTTTTGGATTTTGTAAAAGAGGAAAAACAATATGATTTTGAGAGTAGTGAACAATTTTTAAAAACGATGGGGGGAAAATCTTTCCTAAATGGTATGTATCGAATTTTTGATGAAAAAAGTATACCGAAATGGAATGATATAGTTGGAAAATCATTTTCAAAATACAAAAATCAAATAAGTGTCTTTGGGTATGACTGGTTGGGAAGAATTTTTGCTCTTAATAAGGTGAGCAATACTGTTCTTTTATTTGAACCGGGAACAGGAGATGTTTTTGATATACCTGCTAATATTGTAGATTTTCATAATGTGGAAATTGTTGAATTTCATGAAGATAGTCTTTTATCTGAATACTTTGATGAATGGTTTGAGGCAAATAATAATTTTGTTTTACCAATTAATAAGTGCGTAGGCTACAAAGTACCACTATTCCTCAATGGGGAAGATGACATAGAAAATCTTGAAGTATCCGATATGGAAGTATATTGGGAAATAATGATGCCATTAATGAATCTTTAATCAATATTGGCATATTTTATATCAATTTACGGAGGTGATAAAATGCCCACAAACCAAGAAAAAGTTTCACAGCTTTTAGCAGATTCGCACTTTGCATTCATAAACAGCCAAAACAACGAATCTCTTCATTTAGCGAATGAGGCAATTAGGCTTGCTCCAAAAAATCCTGACGCTTATCAATGTGCAGGAGATGCGTATATGTCTTTGGGACAGTATGAAAAGGCGGTCGAGAGCTATAAAAAAGCGGTCAAGCTTGATCAGAATAACGGCAACAGGTATTTTAACTTAGGGTATGCCCTTGCCACCAACGAAAAAGCGGCAGACGCTATAAAAAATCTTGCAAAAGCTGATGAGCTTGGTTGTTCGCCTGAGAACACAGTCCAGCTGTATAACCTGCTCGGAATAATCTGTTTCGATATAGGAAGATATAAGGATGCACTTGTAAATCTTGAAAAAGCGGAGCAGATCATCGGCGTAGATCTGGATATAATGAAGCGAAAGGTCATTATTTACGGTATGAAGAATGATATCCGAAACGGACTTCTTACAACAAATCAGATGAAACTGGTTGCACCTTCTGATTATACTGGCTATCAGCTGGCATTTAAGCTGCTGTGTCAGGCGAATCGTCTCGAAACAGCAGAACGGGAACTTGAAATGGCTAAGAAATATGCCGAACTCTCCATGGACTATTATTTTGACCGAATGACTTTTGAGATACAGAAATATCAGACCGATAGTGATAAAGAGCATTATTACAAGGCATTGGGTTATATAAACGAAGCATTGACGACATTAAAACCTACAGTTTCTGAGGTTTTGGAAAGTTATATAAATTCTGCGGAAATTTATCTTCAGCTTGAAAATGCAGACAAAACGATCGAATGTCTAAACGCTGCTCAAAATCCTGTTGAGTCATATAATCTTGGTTTTGATGTCATTGATAAGGAATTTGAGCCTGTTAATCTTACAGAATATGATGTTGAGGAAATGATCGAAGCCGATAAGGAACGCATTGCTGAAAAATACGGCGATTGCGGTCTGAAAGAATTGGCTGAAAGCATTGAACCCGATGAAAACGGAGCAAGAGAATATCTTACGAACGTTGAAGATGAAACCGATACCGAGGAAACGGCATACAAGCTTGACGAAACGGAAGAAATTGAATTGACTCCCGAAAATATAGATCAGATCAATCGTCTGTATATAGGAGCATATACTCTGAAAAAGGAATTCAATAAGGTGATCGACTATGCAAGAAAATTGCAGAGCAGCGAAAGCGTTCAGAATTCATACATAGGAATTTACAGTGAAACAAACGCCTACAAGGAGCTTGGCTCGCCTGAAACAAAGCAGAAGTATGAGGAAACGATAAAATACTTCAGAAACGCTATGATCAAAGACCCAAGCGATATGGCGGCTGTGACATTCCGTATTCAGTGTTATATGGATATTGGTCAGTATGACGAGGCGGAACAGCTTTGTAATCTTCTGGCTAACGAACTGAGAAAGCCTTTACTCGAAAAAATAGAGGAGGCGAGATCCGTTGACTCTTGAACAGGATATTAAGCTGAGCAGTGAGGCTTTTAAAACTGCGGCGAATGAAATGTCTGCTTTAAAAACAAGAGCTGAAACGCTTAAAACTACGCTGGAACAGATGTATAATGACCTGACAACGGCTTTGGATACGCCGGCCGGAAAAGAGATCGAAATCGAGGCAAAGGACGTTCTTATTAAACCTATCGACGACCTTATACTTGTTATCGGTCAGATGTCAAAAACGCTTGACGATATAATCGATACGCCTTATTATCAAGGAGTTTTTGACAAATACGAACAGTTAATGCAAAACATTAAATTTAATTAACAGGAGGAATTTATTATGGCAATGGGAAGCACCGGTACGGTAAACGTAACACCGGAAATGATCCGTAGCGCATTAAGCGCAATCAATCAGTATGAGACTACGGTAAAATCGCTTTATTCAAAGCTTGACAGCACGATGAGCGAATTGATCCCGGGAAATTTCAGCGGAAGTGCAGCACAAGGGTTTAAGCAGTTTTTTGATGAAAATATTACTAAGCTTGCCGATGCAAATGATGAGAGTACCGGAGTGTCGCAGATAATCAAACTTCTGAGAGAAATAGTAAACGGTATATCTGACGCTATTCCTAAGGACGGCGATGGTCTTGACGATCAGCTTGCAGAGCAGAACACAAAAGCAATGGGAGGTAATTAATTATGGCAGGATGCAGAATAGTAAATCAGGGCGTACTTACGGCTCTTGACTCAATTGAATCATGCCGTGCTTCTTTTGAAGAAGCAGGACAGACGCTTATCAGCTCATTAACTAGCGCAATCGCAGATATGGAGGGCGCTGCAAAGGACGCATTTCAGGCTTTGATTGATAAAGATATAAAGGAATTTGCAGAAACAAATTTGCCGGAAGCGATCAAAGGTATGTATACTCTTCTTGAAGAAAACCGAAAGAACTTTGAAGAAGTCGATCAGAAAATCGCAGATAATATAAGCGGCGGTTAAGTACATAAAAGCACAGCCTGATATTGCTTTGTATCAAAGCTTTTAGGCTGTGCTTATTTTTATCTCGGGAGGTATACAAATGGCTTTTAAAATACTTAATGAAGAAGAACTGTCGCTGCTCACTGACGAGCAGATAGCATGCTATCAAAAAGAACTTGATATATATAAGCAGAGAGAGGCTTTTGTAGAAAAACTTACGAAACTTGAAAATGGAGAGATCAAGCCGTACAAACCAAATCTGAAATCAATCGATATTATCAGGGAAATCGAGTTTGCACCTTTCATAAGTCCTGAACGGAAAAGGCTCAATATGAAACCTATGCAAAAGCCTGAACTTCCTGATGATCTTATCGGCAAAGCGAGCGAAAAAATCAATATATCGGAAGTAATTAAATCAAACGCTGTTCTTAAAGAACAAATTGGTTTCAATCATAAACTGTTTTCAAAGGCCAATAATTTTAAATGTTATGAGCAAAAGCAATATGTATTACACAAACTATCAAAACCTGTCATACCCGATACGACCTTTACTAGATTAGAGAATGTACTTTTGAAACCGGTAAATATCAAAAAAACTGCCAAGTTAAATCTGCATGAGTTTATTGCTCCTGAAAAAAACAAGGTTGTTCTTTCAAAAGCAGAAATTTCGAAAATTAAAATAGGAGCTTTTGTACCACCTGAAAAACCTAAGCTTGACTTTGCGGTTAATGCAAAACCTGAAACGGTGATAAAACCCTTTGAAAAACCCGAATTTACTTTGAAAGCTTTTCTCGAAGTTCAAAAAGTAAACGTTAATATGCCGACTTTCCGACAGCCGGAAAGAAATAAACCGGATATCCCTGTTAATGTGAAATCTGATTTTAAAAGTAGAACGTTTAAAACGCCCGAAACCACAGTTACTGATCTACCTCAAATAAGAAAAGCTGAAGTTGAAATAGGCAGTTTTCAGCCTCCTGTGCAGCCAAAGCTTGATATTAAGCTAAATTTTGTATCTGACGTTGAAGTAAAGGCTTTTGAGAAACCTGAATTTGAAGCGGTTAAGTTGCCTATGATCCGCAAGCCTGATGTAAGTCGTATAGAGTTTCATGCTCCTGAAAAACGAGAGCTCAAGCTTTCTGCTATCGCAAAACCAAGTATTAATGTCAAGCCATTTAAAAAGCCGCAGGATATTAAGACAGAGCTGCCTGAGTTTCCGAAAGTGAATATAAATATAGGAAGCTTTACAAAACCTCAGGAGATCATACCAAAACTAAATGCAAAGGTAAAAACATTTAAACCGATAACAAATTTTAAGAAACCCGAATTAAGCCGACCTGAGCTGTCTGATATAAAAGTTTGCAAAGGTTTTGAAACAGGAACAGAAGCACAGGACATACTTTCCATGCTGAATAAGGAAACTGCATTATGAAAAACAACGAAATAATGATATCCGCAAGATTTGAATTTGACGATAAGAGTAAATGTCAGGAGCTTTCATTTCTTGTTCTTAAGGATATTACCCTCAAAGCTTTTATCGAGGCTTTGTATTACGGATTAAAAAAATCCCCGGATTATGAGAAATGTTTCGAGTTGCTTGAGCAATATATCAAAACCAGAAAAGAACTTCAGGTGCTGTATACGGCAAAGGGCAGCTATAATGTGATAGATTTTACAACAGATGTTGTCAAAGGCGGCGAAAAGGTCAAAATTTATAATGCAGAGCTTGATAAGCTGGGCTTTGTGACCTCAAGCTGCGTCCTGTTTACGATGAATGAGGAGATCAAGCCGTCTTATTTGTTTAAAAAAGAAGAGAACAGCTATATCTTAAAAGAAAAAGATACGCTTGAATATAATATAAGTACTCGCAGACTGAATGTCATTGAATCCTCGGTAATAGACATAATTCCGCCCAATGATATGCCCCAAAAGGATAAATCATCGCTTCTAGATGTTCTTATTCCCACCGTGCTTTCCACAGGAGGAATGCTTGGTGCACGTTTTCTTATTATGAAACTTGTGCCGAGTGCTTCGTCTATGGGCAATACTATGCTTCTTATGTCGGGTGCTATGGGAGTAGTATCTTTGGTTACTTCATTCTACAGCTTTATGAAAAAAAGGACCGACTATAAAAAGAACGTTGAGGAATGGAAGAACAACTATGAGAACTACATTGCCAGAATTATCAGAACAATAAAAGAATGGCAGGAAAGCGATATTGTATATCTGAACAGCGTGTATCCGAATATGGATACATTGTTTAAGAATACTGCCGAGATCAACGGTATTATTTTTTCAAGATCTCAGAACGATAATGATTTTATGAAAATATCGCTTGGCACTTCTGATGAGGTAAAGCCGCTTTTTGAGATCAAAAGCGAGAAAAAGGATAATATCTTTTACGATATTTATTACAAAATGCGTCGTAACAAGGATGAGATTGAAATAATAGTTCCGACAAAGAAAAAGAACAGAAAGCTGAAAAAGCTTTCTCCCGAGGAAATAGCTGAAAGGGAGCGAAATAAGTTCCTCCTTACCGACTTAGCGTACAATTTTGCAAATAAAGGCGTGGACACTAAGAATGATAACGAGGTTATCGGATTTAACTACCTCAGAAGTGACAGTGGTAAAAAACCGCCTTTACTGATAGATTTGAAAAACTGTGGGGCTTTGGGCGTTATATCAAATGATGTTCAGACTTCTCATCGCTTTATTCAGCATGTTGTTTTCGAACTGGCATATTATCATTCGCCCGAGGATCTGCAATTTGTTTTCTTTTTCGACAAAGAGGACAAAATTGAGAAGCAGAATGAAATACTGAAAAACTATAAGTATCTGCCCCACACGAATGAATTGCTTGACGGTGTTTCACAGTTTGTATTTGATAAGGACAGCTCAGGAATAGTTTTCGGACAGCTTCTCAGTATTATGAATAGCCGGTCCAACAATAAAAAGGAAGATACCGATGATTCTGTGTCAGACGGTAAACTCACACAGATAGTATGTGTGGTTTTCGATGATTATGATATAAAGGAAACAGGTTTTTCAAAGTTCTTGCCTGAAGTTCCAAAAGAGGGTGAGCCTTATATCAATTTGCTTGGACTTACTTTTATTTTCATTCGACCTGTAAAGGATATGCTTCCGAAATACTGTGGAAATATCGTAAATATTGACAAAGAGAATGAAAAGGAAAGAAAAGTGAGCCTTAGATATAACGTTCTTAGCAGAGAAACCTTGAATGTTTTAAGCGAGGACAAGGGCGATAAAACCAAGGCAAATGATACTGATAAATTGATAGAGTATAAATATTTTCAGAACAAGTATATGTTTGGTCCAGAAAGCTATGATGATAAGTTTGATCTTGCATTCAGACAGCTAAGTGCAATTTACTATACTCGTATTGCAGAAAATGGCAAGGTTCCCTCTATGGTTACTTTGTTTGAGCTATACGGATATAATTCCGAGAAAGTCGAAAACGGCGAAGTAAAATCAAGCATACGAAAGAGCTGGGAGGATATTGATAGAAATGACGTGACAAGAAATCTTCGTGTTCCAATCGGTAAGCATGAACACGGCACAATGTATCTAGATCTATACGAAAAGGCAGACGGACCTCATATGCTTGTTGCGGGAACTACTGGTTCAGGTAAATCCGAAACAATAATTACATACCTTATAGGACTGTGCATGAAATTCTCACCTATGGATCTAAATCTTATGCTTGTTGATATGAAAGGCGGCGGCTTTTCCGATCGTTTGGGAGATCTACCGCACTGCGTCGGAGTAGTAACGGATACGGCAGGAGAGGATGAGGGAACATCTGCTGCGTATATGCTAAAGCGTTTTCTTGAAACGCTTAATGCTGAAATAAAAAGGCGTAAATTGTTGCTCTCAAGTTTCGGAGTTGATAATGTTGATTCGTATATCAGAGCATTAAGACTTATCAGAAAAATAAAGGAGCTTGAATCCGACGAGGAGAACAGTGAAGAAATCAAAAAGCTGAAAAAGAAACTTAACAATAAGCAGCAAGAAATTTTGAGTAAGGATCTGAGTGAGCTTTCACCATTGTCGCATCTTGTCCTCGTTGTCGATGAATTTACTGAGTTGAAACGTTTTTCAAGCGAGAGCAACGATGTCGATTTTATTGCTGAGATAACGACTATTGCTCGTGTGGGACGTACATTAGGATTTCATATCATACTTGTGTCACAGAATATCGAAGGAGCTATAACCGATGATATCCGTGTAAACTCCAAAGCAAGAATATGTCTTAAGGTAGCCACAAAACAAGCCTCAAAGGAAATGATAGGAACTCCTGCCGCCGCTGCTCCGACTATGCCCCTTAACGGACGAGCTTATTTGCTTGTTGGAACGGGTGCGAGATTTGAGTATTTTCAGTCTGCATACACTGGAGCTAATAAAAATCTCAATATTGATCCGGCAGTCATTGTTACTCAAGCAACAAATTCAGGTAAATTCAACAACGGATTCTATTTCTCCAAAAAGGACAATATTATAGAGAAAAAACGCAGTGAAAATGTTAGTGAGCATGATACTCAGTTGGCTTATGTTGTTAAAACCATTATTGAAATAGGAAAAAACATGGAGAAACCTCGTCAAATATTTTTGCCACCTTTGCCGGGCGTAATTACGGATAAAACAGATTGGGAGGGTTTAAGTTGAGCAGAGAAAAAATTCTGTGTACTTTGGGCAAATTCGATATACCAATAATTCAGATGCAGCCGACTTTTATCGTTGATCTGCTGGATTCCAATCTGATTTTGTTCGGTTCTGCTATGAGCGGAAAGACGACTTTCATTAAAAACCTTGTCAATATTCTTCATAAACAATATGACGAAGATCAAGAGCAGATATTCATTCTTGATTTTGGCGGAGCTTTGTCAGAATATCGCAGCATGCCATTGGTATCTGCATATTTTGATAATTCCAACGAGGAATATGTGAAACGTGTTTTCAAGGTAATGGATAACATATTAAAAGACAATATCAAGACCCTGAACGGTAAAAACTACAGAGAAACTACAGAAAATCAGCCTATACATACAACTTTTATTATCGACAACGTAAACGCCTTTATAGATGAATCCAGATATACTGCATATCAGGAAAAGCTTGCAAAGCTTTGCAGAGACGGTCTGTCAAAAGGAATTACCATTGTGGTCACGGCGGGAGAAACCAAAGGATTGAATTCATATATGGGCAGTTTTAAGCAGAAAATCGCATTTGAAATGCCGGCAGACAAGTATGCTGACATATTCAATGGTAAGGTCGACGCTATTGGTAATAATCCTGGTCATGGTTTTGCAAATGTAACAGTAAAACCGGAGGGTATTACGGGTACGTTTCGTATGAATCTGCCGTATGAAGTGCAGTGTTTTAAAGCTCAGGCTCTTAATGAAATCAGTAATAATGATAAATCGCTGCCATTTCAGACTGCATTAAGAAAAAAATTCGATTTTGATATTGATACACAGGAATATGGAAAACACGTCAAAAAATATTTGACATTTCCAAAAGAACTGAATAAAGATGACTATATACGCCTGAAACAAAAAACGAATATTGAAGAACAAGTCAAGTTTCCTGTAAGTGTAGGTCTGGATTATGTAGATTTCTGTCCTGTTACAGTCGATTTAGGGAAATCCCATGTAATTGCAATTTACGGTAAAAAAGAATTTGGAAAAACAAATCTTCTTGAATTATTGATCGAAGGGTTGGTTGAACAAAAAGAAGATATACGTCTTGTTTTTTTTGATGACGGACGAAATCAGCTAAACAAGATATATGAAAAGTATGAAACGGTTCGTAACTGTGTTTTGATAAATAAGTTTGATAAAAAGGATCTTACATTAAGGGACGGAACGATTGTAAACAGAAAGCTTTCACCTCTTCAACAGTTCTATTTGTATCTTAATGAAAATTACATAGAACTGGATAAAAAGTTTCTTGCGGGAATGTATGGAGTCAGTGAGAACTTGAAAAAAGAGTATGAAAATATTCCCGGCTGCAATATGGATGAAACTCCTTTTACAGTATTCATTATCCAGAGCAAGCTGATATATTTAAACACTCCAGAAGGAAAACGTTTTATTAATTCAATACTTCCGCAGCTTGCCGCAGTGGCAGAGGAACGTGAGTTTTTATTCATTTTTTCAGATGTTCAGAAAATAAGCGACGGAGAGCAAAATTCGTTTTTTAACAATAATATTTCCACTGCATTTTTGCTTGACAATGTAGCTGAATTTGCAGGTGAAAGAGGTCAAAAAACTATCTTTGGAAACATGGATGTAAAAACTCTTAAAGAAGATTATGCTCGCTGTGAATTAGGCGACGGGTATTGTTATGACATTGAAGCAGATAAACTTGTTAAATTGAAATTTATTAAATATTGAAAGGAGCGGTAATTATGGCAGATTCGGCTTTTGTATTGGCTGATATTGATAAACTCGTGCAATTTGAGAAAAAAAGTGAAGAAGCGATCAAAGAATTTGACGCTATAAAGGAGAAGTTTAACGATATAAACATGGAGCGGTCCTCCAGAGGTTCCTGTGCTATCAGCTCCTCCGGAAGATCATAATC
>OLRP01002764.1_pt1 | contig 11592 bp, 7 predicted proteins | sample 1672401 | NCBI WGS metagenome assembly OLRP01 (sample SAMEA3136682, study PRJEB25190) | human gut metagenome | reverse complement strand
CGGTGGCATACAAACATTTCTTTGTACGTCCACGGTCTACATGTGTGTGTAAGTGTAGCACACCCCTGTTAAAAATGCAAGTTTTTTTGTTGTAGTTTTGTATTTTTTTACTGTTTTTTCTTTGTAATTACCTTAATTCTTATTCCTTAAGGCCGAAAATTATACAAAAAGCTTTCGACTTGTCACTTTTATATTCGTCATTTTACAACTTTTTTTGTGTTAAAGCAGCATTATAAAATATACATATGGAAATTTATGGAAATAATCCTGATCTATAAATTAACTAAAAAGCTGCTGCAAAATGGTTATTTTCCATTTTGCAGCAGCCATCACCTTTTGATCCTGCATATACTTTATTGTAAATTTTATGCCCCAAAGATTTCTTTTGCCCGCACCATGGCAGAAGCAATCACTTTGTCCATGTCATAATATTTATACTCGCCTAAACGACCGCCGAAAATAACATTTTCTTCTTTTTCAGCCAGTTTGGCGTATTTCTGGTACAACGCCTGGTTCTTTTCATCATTGACCGGATAATATGGTTCCATGCCTTCCTGCCAGGTAACCGGATATTCCCTGGTAATAACAGTCTTGGGCTGGGTGCCAAATTCAAAGTGTTTGTGCTCGATGATACGGGTATATGGAGTCTCACGGTCCGTGTAATTCACTACAGCAACGCCCTGATGGTTCTCCTCATCCAGGATCTCAGACTCAAAGCGCAGACTGCGGTATTCCAGTTTACCGAACTGATACTTATAATACGCATCAATGGTTCCCGTATACACGATCTTTTCCCCTAAACTGTCGTAATAATCCTTCTTTTCCAGATAATCTACACCTGTTTCAATATCACAGCCCTCGAAGAGACGCTGGATGATCACATTGTAGCCACCGATCGGGATCCCCTGATATAAGTCGTTAAAATAATTGTTGTCATAGGTAAAACGCACCGGCAAACGGCGAATAATAAATGCCGGAAGTTCCTTACACTCTCTTCCCCACTGCTTGCGGGTATAGCCCTCTACCAGCTTCTCATACACATCCTGTCCCACCAGCGCCAGTGCCTGCTCTTCCAGGTTCTTCGGGTGTGTGATGTGCATGCGGCTGATCTGCTCCTGAATCTTCGCCTTCGCCTCTGCCGGAGTCCGAACTCCCCAGAGCTGGTGGAATGTATTCATATTAAACGGAAGATTATACAATTCATCCTTATACACAGCAATAGGTGAATTTACAAAGTGGTTAAACTCTGTAAACTGATTCACATAGTCCCAGATTTCCTTCTTAGAAGTATGGAAAATATGTGCGCCATACTTGTGGACCTGGATGCCTTCTACTTCCTCTGTGTAAATATTACCGCCGATATGATCACGCTTGTCGATCACCAGGCAGGTCTTGCCCTTCTTAGTAGCTTCGTGAGCAAATACAGCTCCAAAAAGTCCGGCTCCTACAATTAAATAATCATATTTTTTCATCTTGTGTTGCCCCTTTCTGTTATGGGAATGCAGATTTATTACGTCCGTTTTCTGCCAGACACTGATATACAATGTCTTTCATTCCCGGATAAAGATGTTATTATTATAACAAATTTTCAGAAAAAAAGGTAGCCCTTTCCATATAAGGACTACCTTTTTTATAAAACTTTCTTAATGGTCGCATCGCAACCTATAACACGCATCACGATGCACAACGATCATGCAACTGCATTATTTCGCAGCAACTCTGTCAAACTCATCTGTGATTTCTTTGGATGGAGCCTTCGTCACAAGGCTGACGATCACGATCATCACCAGACTGAGCAGGAAACCAACTGCCAGGGAATAAAGTCCTGTATAGGTTCCCAGTGTCTGTCCTCCGACTAACGGAATATAGTCCCAGATAATAACAGTAAGTCCGCCAGTCACCATACCTGCAATGGCACCTGGAAGATTGGTTCTTCTCCAGAACAGGGACATTACCACGATCGGTCCAAATGCGGAACCAAGTCCTGCCCATGCATTGGAAACCAGTCCCATAATACTGCTGTCCGGATTCCATGCAATGACAAATGCGATCACTGCGATCACAATAACCGTGATGCGGCTTACTTTCAGAATTTCCTCTGTGTCAGCATCCTTCTTGATAAAGCTGTGATACAGATCCTCAGATACTGCAGAAGCAGTTACCAGAAGCTGGGAATCCGCTGTGGACATGATCGCTGCAAGGATTCCGCAGAGGAACAGTCCGCCGATAAAGGGAAGCGCAAGCTCTGAGGTAAACACCTTACGGATCATCTCAATAAATACGCTCTCAGAAGAAGCGGCTCCGTTCTCCCCAAGAATAACAGGAAGCAGGTAAGCTCTTCCGATCACCGCAATCGCAAATGCAGCTGTCAGGGAAAGAAGATCCCATACAATGGCAATCGCCCAGGATTTCTTCAGTTCCTTCTCGTTCTTAACTGCCATAAATCTTACCAGTACGTGAGGCATTCCACAGTATCCAAAGCCCCATGCCAGCTGGGAAAAGATCTCTATAAAGGTATATGGTCTGTCTCCGTTCATAAACGGGTTCAGATAAGCGCCTGCACCGCCGGTCACGCTGCTCTGGGAGATCAGGTCTGTAAGATTGCCTGGAAGCAGGAAATATGCCACCAGCGGAACTACAAGAAGTCCGATAAGCATCAGGGTTCCCTGTACAAAGTCTGTTACACAGACCGCCATAAAGCCGCCCATGAAGGTGTAGCAAAGAATAACTGCAGCTCCAATGGCAAGTGCTATGTGATAATCAAGCCCAAATACGGTATTGAACAGCTTACCGCCTGCTGCCAGCGCAGAAGCTGTATACACCAGGAAAAAGATTACAATTACCACTGATGAAATCAGAAGCAGGATCTTTTTCTTATCACGGTAGCGGTTCTCGAAAAATGCCGGGATGGTCATGGAATTGTTTGCTGCGATGGTGTATTTACGAAGTCTTCCGGAAATACATACCCAGTTGAGGACAGTTCCGATAAAAAGTCCCACTGCGATCCAGATCTGTCCGGATCCAAAAGAATAAACGGCTCCGGGAAGACCCATCAGAAGCCATCCGCTCATATCAGAAGCCTGTGCAGAAAGTGCTGCCACCCATCCGTTCAGTCCTCGTCCTCCAAGGAAATAATCCTCTGAGCTGGAGGTCTTTTTCATGTAAACCGCGCCGATGACGATCATCATGGCAAGGTAAAACACAAAAGCAATCAGAATTATCACTGTTGTACCACTCAATTTTTTCTCCTCCTCTGTTATAAAATCTGCTGTCCCCAAATCATCCGGACAGCAAAATAACATATTTCATACTTTACCACAGAAGAGTACGAAAGTGCAAGTGATATTGTATATTTTTTTGAAAGTCTGCGGTTGATAAACACGGAATATGAAACTACTTATCCTTCCCTTTCAGATAAACATGCTTAATATACCACAAAGCCTTTTCTTCCCCTTTGTCATTGAGGATCCGAAGCAGCCCCTCTAACTCTTTTTTGGTCTGGGGATGTACAAACCACAGCTTCGGCTTGCTTTTCAGAAAATATTCCAGCGGCTTGTGATTATCATATGCGTCCCCAAGATAAGTCCTGGAGGCACTGATCCGGTCCATCACCATCTCTGCCACATATCTGCGGGGCATTTTCGCCCCCATGATCACATGCTCCGGATCATTTATGGAATAATCCACCCAATGCTCATAATGATGCTTATTGCGCCCTTTATGATGGAGCCAGGCGGTAGACACGCCAGTATCCTCACGTTCTGCGTTATTTGGACTTCTGTTTCCCTGATAATATTTGCAGCCCACCAGAAATTCCGATGGAGTATATTTGGAAAGGTCATGGAGAAGCCCCTGCTTGTAAAGTCCGATTCGGAAGCAATAGTGCATAACCATCAGCTTATGCTTTGTGATTGTTTTAAAGTGAAGCCATGGATGCATTGTCGCCGGACCTCCTTTCCTTATTCTCAGCTTCTGTCACAGTATTGTCTGAAGCTGCAGTTTTCTTCGCTTCTGCGCCTGGCAGTTTTTCATTCTTTTTTCCTTTGCCAGTATGCTTTCTTTCAGGCTCCGGTTTCTTCACACCCTGAAGTACAACCACTGTACGCGGTCCCACCTCCACAGCTCTTTCATAGACCTGGCCATTTTCCCCATAAAATCCGTCACAGGTCAGATCTCCGGTATCCATCACTTTCTTCCACTCCATCCCCTCTGGCAGATTGGGAAGAGCAATATTCCTGGTTTCCCAGTGAAAATTATAGCCTGTATAAAGGAAATCATCCTCACTTCCGTCCGGCAGCTTTGCATATGCCCCGCACAGCATCACGCCGATCATGCGGCTGGTATTTTCCATGTTGCAGAACCATGCACGTTCCCCATGAAAAGACATATCCGGAAATCCCTTGCCAAGGTAATCTGCCTCTTTCATGCTCTCACTCATATGAAGGACAGGATGAGCCTTCCGAAGTGCAACTGCCTTTTTTACAAAGGCAAGCATACTGGCATTTCGCCGCAGTCCCCGCCAGTCAATCCAGCCAATGGAATTGTCCTGGCAGTAAGCATTATTGTTTCCCTCCTGGGAATTGCCGATCTCATCACCGCCATAGATCATGGGCACTCCCTGGGAAAACAGCATCATGGCAAAAGCAGCACGCATCTGGCGCTCCCTCATCTGACGGATCCACTGCTTCCGGCTTGGTCCTTCAATGCCGCAATTCCAGGAATAATTATAGCTGCAGCCGTCGTTATTGCCTTCCCCATTTGCCTCATTGTGCTTATAATTATAGGAAACAAGGTCATTTAAAGTAAAACCGTCCTGGCAGGTAATATAATTGATCACTCCATGGTCATCTGGATTATGACGGATGCGGTACTGCACAGCCGGAACCATATCCTCATCGCTTTTCAGGAATCTGCGCATATCCTGCAAAAATCCCAGATTATATTCCGCAAAGCATCGCTTTCCTGGTCTGCGGTTCTTATAAAGAGCAGCCGTATCCATTCCTTCTGCCATGATCTTCGTTCCTGCAAGCAGGCCGTCCTTCATGATCAGGTCAAGAGGTGCCCCTTCTCCCAGAATATGAAAGCCGTCCACATGATAATTCTGTTTCCAGAATTGCACTGCACGAAGTGCCATTAAAGGATTAACCTCCGCCGGAAAATACATTTCCATGATACAGCCAATCCCTGCTTTGTGAAAAGCCCTGATCATGTCACAAAATTCCCTGTGGGGATCCCGGGTAGCGCAATAAGCACTCTTTGGCGCAAAATAAAGACCATTTCCATATCCCCAGTAATTTACCTCGTCTTTTTTCCCCTTCTGGGAAACAAGACCGTCTGGCTCCTTTGGCGGAACCACCTCCATAAATTCATAGGCCGGCATAAGCTCTACTGTATTAATGCCAAGCTCCTGCCAGTATGGGATCATCTGTACCAGACCGGAAAAAGTTCCCCGGAGACCTGTCGGCAGCTTAGCCTGCCTGGTGTATCCCCGGACATGTACTTTATAGAGGATCATATCTTCAAAGTCTGTTTCCGGTGCTTTCTCATCCCCCCAGTCATAACCATTTCCGGACCAGAAGCCGCAGCGCACCTTGTGTGGATCTTCCTCCCACGCTGCCCCAAAATGCTCTCTTCCGCTGATCCTGCTGGCACAGGGATCCAGATAGATTTCCCCGTTTATCTTAAAATTGTACTCCAGATTGGTTACATTTAATTTTTTCATAAAGACAGAAAAAATCCGTCCTGTACGATATTTTTCATCCAGAAGAAGCTCATAAAAGGGCTCTCTTCCCCTCTTCCTGTAAAGGAGCAGGTAAACCTCAGAATCCTCTTCCGCTTCCACTGCAAAATTATATCCATCTGCCATCTGGGTTACCCCAAGTAAAAGAGCCGGCTCGCCCGCGGCGACGATCGCCTTGATTCCGGCCATGTTGCAACGATAAACGACATCCTTCCTGGTCAGCAGGTGGGTCGCCGGGATGGCCACGGCCCCCAGTTTGTGCAAGGCAAGGATCGAAAACCAGAATTCATAGCGGCGCTTGAGGATCAGCATCACCATGTCCCCCCGGCCGATGCCGAGGCTCTGGAAATAGGAGGCCGTGCGGTCGGTTTCACGCTTCATGTCGGCAAAGGTGAACTGGATCTCGCCGCCCCGGTCATCCGTCCACAGCAGCGCCTTCTTGTCGGGTTCCTCCGCCGCATAGGCATCCACCACGTCATAGGCAAAATTGAAATCCGCGGGGACGCGGATGCGGAAATTCCTTATGTAGTCTTCCTGGGAAGTAAATACCGTCCGGGATAAAAATTTCTCCACCATACGCCTACATTATTATCGCCAGGAAACGTACCGGCTTGCCGTCGAGCGCCTTCATGCCGTGCGGCAGGCCGGAATCGAAATAAAGGCTGTCGCCCACGCCGAGCACCAGCTCCTTGCCGCTGACCGAGATCAGCAGGCGCCCTTCCAGCACGTAGTTCATCTCCTGCCCCGTGTGGCAGTTCAGGTGCATCGGGGCATCGGCGGCCGAAGGCTCCACCGTCACGATGAAGGGGTCGGCCCTGCGGTCGCGGAAACCCGAGGCCAGCGCCTCGTACTTATAGGCCGTACGCCGTTCGACCGATACACCCGTGCCGGCACGGGTGATGAAATAGGAGTTCATCTTGGGCTCCTCGCCGAACATCAGCACATCCAGGCTGATCCCGTAGCGGCGGGCTATGGTTTGCAGCACATTGACCGAAATATCGGCATCGCCGCTCTCCATATCCCTGTACTCGTCGACCGACAGACGGCAACTGTCCGCCACTTCCTGCTCCGAAAGTTCGAGCACCTCGCGCAATCCGCGCAAACGGGTTGCGATCGATTTAATCGGATCACACATCATTCTATAATTTAAATTATCGGATAGGTTCGGCATTTGCGAAATTCCACCGCGTAAAGTTACGATCCGTAATCGAATCGCCCCACAGCCAGCTTCCCATGCCGGAAATTATCACCTAACAACCTGGGCGTAAAGATAGTAAATATTATTAAAAACTACAACCATCCCCCTTTTCTTTCATTGTCCGCCGGAAAAACGCCCCGTCCCGGCGAAATCCGCAGGCGGCGGTGATATAGCGCAGGCACGGCAGCACCAGAAGCACCAACGGCACCGGCGGCACGGGAAACACCGGCGGCACAACGGCTTACGGGGAATGCGGGCATCTTGCGGGAAGTCTGCGGGAATAATGCAGGAACCTTGCGGGGACTCTGCGGAGCGCCCTGACGGCATCGCAGCGGCAAAACAAAAGGAAGGCCGTACCTGCACAGTACGGCCCCCTTTTCCAAACCGGATCGCCTATCGCACGCTGAAGCGGTAGATACCCGACCCAACGCCGAATACGCGGTACCCGTCCTCCGTACCGAGGCTTTCGACATCCTTGCACTGCGCGACTTCGAGCCCGCTTTCGCAAACCCGGCTGCCGGCAGGGGCGGGGACGTATATCCGCGCCGTTGTGTTGGCCGGCACCTCGACCAACAGGTCGAAACCGCCCTGTTCGGTCGTCCACTCGCTGCGGATCAGTCCATAGGGCGAGCGGAACGAGGCCTCGGCGCTGCGCAGGTCTCCCACGATCTCGGGCCTGACGATGAATTTCTTATAGGCCTGCACCGAATCGTCGCGGCGGATGCCGCCCACATAGGTATAAAACCATTCGAGCAGGTGTCCCAGCATCAGATGGTTATGCGACTTGCGGGGCAGTGCCTGCCATGATTCGGGCAGCGCCGTGGCGCCTTGGGCGAGCATATAACCGTAGCCGTATACGTCGTATCGCGAGTTCATGTCGAAGATCACCTGCGAATTCCCGCTCTGCTCCAGCGCCCGCAGCACGTAGTTGTATCCCACGTCGCCCGCCGTCAGCGCATTGCCGCGGCTGCGGATGTCCTGCACCAGGTTCGCCAGCACGGCATCGCGGTTCTGCGGCTCGCAAATGCCTGAGTAGAGCGCCAGCGCATTGCCGGCCTGGCTGTTCTTGTCATAACTCCCGGTCTGGGGATGATAGTATTTTTCGTTGTAGGCCTTGCGGATATCCTGTGCCAGCTTCCCGTATTTCGCGGCATCCTCCTTGCGCCCCATCTTCTCGGCCGCCTTGCGGATCGTCTCGGCGTCCATATAATAGATCGGTGTCGCCGTTCCGGCCAGGGAGGTGAGCTGCGCTCGGCCGGGGTATTTGGGCCCCAGGTCGCACCAGTCGCCGAGCCCGTGGGAAAGGATATGCCCGTCGGCCTTCGTGCCGAGGTAATCCACATAGCGCTTCATCGCCTCGTAATGCCGTTCGACCAACCGGAAATCACCGTAGTACTCGTAGACCAGCCACGGCGCCAGCACGAACGCACTGCCCCACTCGGGCGAATCGCGGAATCCGTCGAGGAAAGTGACATATTCGGGGCAGATATCGGGAATAAGCCCCTCGGGAGTCTGCGCGAGCTCCATGTCGGTCAGCATCTTGTCGTAGAGGGTATACACGTCGAACTTCGATTGCAGCGACCCGAACATCAGGTGCAGCTGCTCGATCCACGGCAGCTTCTCGCGGTGGGGGCAGTCGGTGAAATAGCTCACCATATTGCCCTTGATACCCCACGCGATAAGCTCCTCGGTCTTGTTGAGCAGGTTGTTCGAACAGTGGAACGTCCCGGCCATCCGGGTGGCGTTGCGCGTATGCAGGCCGCGGAGGGTAACGATCTCGGGAAGCCCCTCGGGATTCTCCTCTCCGGCCGGGACGGCATTGCTCACCAACACGTAACGCTGTCCGAAATAGGTGAACTGGGGGCGCCACGTCTCCACCTCGTCGCCGCGCAGGGTGTAGGTCAACCTGTATTCACCGCGGTAGCCGCCGCATTCGGTAATCGAGTCGCACTCGAAATTGAACAGCTCGGTGGTGTTGAGCTGCACGCTCTGCCCGCGTTTGCCGCGGACTTCCAGCTGCACCGTCCCCGAGAAGTTCTGGCCCATGTCGTAGAGCCATTTGCCGTGGCGGGTCTTGCGGATCGAGACCACGGGGAACTCTTCCATCACCCGCACGGGTTCGGCGACGGGGGAAACCAACTTCCCGCGCTGGGTCGTCACCAGCGGCTCGGCCCAGGCCGAAGCGTCGTAGCCGGGCAGCATCCATCCTGTCCGCTCGCGTGTCGCATCGTAATCCTCGCCGCCGAAGATGCTGCTGTACGTCACGGGGCTTTCGGTCACACGCCAGGCGCGGTCGCTGACAATAGTCTCGTGCGTCCCGTCGGCATACTCGATCTCGGCCTTGAAGATCATCTTGGGATAACCGAAGCTGATGAGCGCCTTGAAATAGCGTTCGCGCGGCACATTGTAGAGGCCGTTGCCGAGCATCACACCGAACACGTTGCCTCCCGGCTGCAATTCTTCGCTGATGTCGAACGTCTGGTAGCACACCTGCCTGTCGTAGTCGCTCCACGCAGGGTCGAGGAAATTGTCGCCCACCTTCGCCCCGTTCAGAAACAACTCGAACTGTCCCAGGCCGCTGACATAGACCGTCGCCCGCTCGACGGGCTTGGTAACCTTCACTTCACGGCGGAACTGCGGCAGCCGGTTGAGCGCCGTTTTCCTGTCGCCGATCTTTATTTTGTTGAACTCCTGTCCGGGCACCACGCGCAGGCTGTCGGGCAGCTCCTCGAAGGCGATCCACCGGGCTCCGTCCCAATCGCTGCCGTCGAGCAGGCCGACCGCGAACGAGCGGATTTCGCTCCACGGCGAATAATTCCCCGCAGCATCGCTCACCCGCACGCGCCAGTAATAGCGCTGCCCCGGCTTCAGCGTCCGCCCGGCATAGCGCACATGCAGTGAGACATCGGATTTACGTTGTTCGTCCCACAACAGCTTCCGGCCCCTGGCCAGGTCGGCGGGGTCGGACGCCACCTGAATCTGATACCCGGCCTGCAGGAATCCGCGGCCGACGGAAAGCGTCTGCCAACTGAATTGCGGCGTCAGCGTATTGATCGCCAACGGGTTGTCCCGGTATTCACACCTCAGTTCCGCCACACGAAACTCATCTGCGGCAATGCCCCACAGGCAGCTTAGCAGCAATGGGAACAATAGTAATAGTTTTTTCATAATCATTAAGATTTGGTTTCGTTTCAGGTTGTTTTTAATTTCCTTTGAAGCCAAAAATAATGTTTTTATTTTACTTTTACACGCTCTTGCAAAAAATACGAATCCAAAAAGTCATTTTTCGAATATAAAAAATCATATTTCGAACTTTTCCGGCAAAGGTACTATCCCCGCACAGGCTGCCTACCTGCCGCCAAAGCCCGGCAAACAACCGAATATCAGGCAGGCAGCGCACAATACCCAAGCTACCGGACAGCCGGGCATGCAGCGTGCAAAAATGAAAAACCCGCCCTTCGGGCAGGCCGGAAATCGCACAAAATCATCTTACCCGGCTGTACTGGCCGACCGGACAGGCAACCGAACATAGGGAGTCCGGCGTTGGCCGTGCAAAAAACAATGAAAATATGCAGGATGCGGGTGTTGCGGCATCAAATTGAGGTTTTTGGACTGCGAATCGGGGGAGATTCGGCCGTTACGCCCCGCCCGGCAAAAAATTCTTACGGCTTTTTCAACCGCTCCCGCTCCGAATGTCCCGATTTTTTTCCTACCTTTGTCACAAACAAATCTATCAACACATTTTACATCGATACCATGGAATTCGAAGGAACCGTTTACAAAATAATGCCCGTGACGAAAGGCACCTCCGCACGCGGCGACTGGCAGCGCCAGGACGTAGTGTTCGAGATGAACGAAGGCTCGTTCGCACGCAAAATCTGCGTGACGTTCTTCAACAAGCCCGAAGACGTCGCCCGGCTGAAAGAGGGTGCCGCCTACACCGTCTCGGTCAACATCGAGTCGCGCGAATACAACGGCCGCTGGTACACCGACATCCGCGCATGGCGCATCCAACCCAAGCAGGCCGAATCCGCCGCCCCGATGCCCGACATGCCGCCCATTCCCGAAGAGCCCTCATACGCCTCTTCCCCGGCAGAAGTGGACGACCTGCCGTTCTAAAACGGGCAGACACCATACACAGCGGCGGCCGGAGCGATTTCCGGCCGCCGTTGCTTTATACGCATAAACATGGAAAAACCTACCGACACCGCCATACGCCCCCTGCACGAAACGGAACTGCCGGCAGCATCCGCCCTCGCTGGGCGCGTCTTCGCCGAGTTCGAAGCCCCGGAATACAGCCCCGAGGGCATCGGCACATTCCTCCGCTTTGTCGCACCGGAAGCCCTCGCGGCACAGCACCGCAACGGGTCGATGCAATCGTGGGGCGCTTTCCGGCGGGGAAGGCTCGTCGGGATCATCGCCCTGACGCGACGCAGCCACCTGTGCCTGCTTTTCGTGGAGAAAGCCTGCCATCGGCAGGGCATCGCCCGAACCCTGTTCTCAACACTGCGCGACCACTGCCGCACGGCACCGGACACGCCCCGGATCACGGTAAACTCCTCGCCCTATGCCGTCGGAGCCTACCGCAGGCTGGGATTCCGCGCGACCGGCGACGAACGCACCGTCGACGGCATCCGGTTCACACCGATGGAGA
>OLRP01002753.1_pt1 | contig 11622 bp, 9 predicted proteins | sample 1672401 | NCBI WGS metagenome assembly OLRP01 (sample SAMEA3136682, study PRJEB25190) | human gut metagenome | reverse complement strand
CGCCCGTGCCGCCCCGCACCGCGCGGCCGGCGAGCGTGCGGGCAATTTCCACGCCGCCTTCCGCGACGACGCGCCGCGGGGCCTCCACCCGTCCGAATCCGCAGCACCCCGTCGGCGAACGGACGCACGCGCCGCGCCAAGGTACCTCTCCGTTAAATCCTCGTAACGCTCGCCATGGACAGGTTCCCGCGCGTAAGACGGTACGCGATAATGATGCGACACCCCGGCGGCGCGGCCTGTCCCGCTAGCTTCAAAACCAAAGCGAGCGTCAGCCCGAAGCGCCGTTTTCCTACTCAGCGAACACCCAAGGAGGCACCATTGAACCCCATCCGCATCGGCATTCTCGGCTATGGCAATCTCGGCCGCGGCATTGAACTGGCCGTCGCCGCCAACGACGATATGGAACTGGTGGGCGTGTTCACCCGCCGCGACCCGGCCACCGTGCATCCGCTCGGCGAGAACGTCGCCGTCTGGCCCGCCACGGAGCTGGCCGCCCATACCGACGACATCGACGTGCTCATGCTCGCCGGCGGCTCCGCCACCGACCTGCCCGAGCAGACCCCGGCAGCCGCTGCGCTCTACAACGTGGTCGACTCCTTCGACACCCATGCCAACATCCCGGCGCACTTCGCCGCCGTCGATGCGGTGGCCCGCGAGACGGAGCACGTGGCCGTCATCTCGGTGGGCTGGGATCCGGGCATGTTCTCGGTCTCGCGCGTTTACGCCAACGCCATCATGCCCAACGGCGCCGACTACACCTTCTGGGGCCGCGGCGTCTCCCAGGGGCACTCCGACGCCATCCGCCGCATCCCCGGCGTGGTGGACGCCCGCCAGTACACGGTGCCCGTGCCCGAGGCGCTGGAGGCCGTGCGCTCCGGTGCCAACCCGGAGCTGACCACGCGTCAGAAGCACACCCGCGAGTGCTTCGTCGTGGCCGAGGAGGGTGCCGATACGGCTGCCATCGAAGAGGCCATCGTCACGATGCCGAACTACTTCGCCGACTACGACACCACGGTCACCTTCATTTCTCAGGAAGAGCTCGACCGCGATCACGCCGGCATTCCCCACGGCGGCTCGGTCATCCGCACTGGCACCACGGGTGCCGCCGGCGAGAACACCCACGTGATCGAGTACTCGCTGAAGCTCGATTCCAACCCGGAGTTCACCGGCAGCGTGCTCGTCGCCTGCGCCCGCGCCTGCTGGCGCATGGCCTGCGCGGGCGAGACGGGCTGCCGCACCATCTTCGACATCGCGCCTGCGCTGCTCTCGCCCATGACCCCCGAGGAGCTCCGCGCGAAGATGCTGTAAGGCCGCGCGCCCAACAGCGCCAGCGAACACGCGCGCTCATTAACAAGCGGACCGCCCACCGGGTGGTCCGCTTTTTCATCGCTCGAGGCATTTTCATCGCTCGAGACAACTTGACCCTCAATTTGGGGGCATATTTTCGAGTTGTTAGACTTCTACGCCCTGCAAGACAAAAGAAAAGGACTCAATACGAGTCCTTTTCCTGCCTTCCGGCCCCTTCTCGGTCTGTCTTTCCACCCTGGTTCCCCAAACCGCCCCCGACCATGTCTAACAACTCGGAATTTTGCACCCAGAACGGCACAGAGATTGTCCCAGACTGAGCAAGACGCGGCAGAGGTGGCTAGAACTTCGCGAAGCGCTCTTGGCGTTGGCGGACCAGCTCGTCGGGAGAAAGATCGGCCAGCTCCTTGTAGGCGATGCGGACGTAATCGCGCACAGCAGCGACGGCCTCCTCCGGATTCTCGTGGGCCGGGCCCTCCCCTTCCGAAATGACCGCATCGATGATGCCGCATTCCAGCACCGAGGCGGCGTCCATCCGCATGGCCTCGGCGGCCTCGGGCGCGCGGGTGCGATCCTTCCACAGGATGGAGGCGAAGCCCTCCGGCGAGAGCACCGAGTACACCGCATGCTCCTGCATGGCCACGCGGTTGCCCACGGCCAGCGCCAAGGCGCCCCCGCTTCCGCCCTCGCCCAGAAGCACGCTCACCACCGGAACGGTAAGGCCCGCCATGGCCACCAGATTGTCGGCGATGGCGTTGCCCTGGCCGCGCTCCTCGGCCTCGGTGCCGCAGAAGGCACCCTGGGTGTCCACCAGGCAGAGAATCGGGCGCCCGAACTTCTCCGCCTCGCGCATGAGGCGCAGCGACTTGCGATAGCCCTCGGGCTGGGGGCAGCCGAAGTTGCGGGCCACGCGGTCGGCCAAGTTCACGCCCTTCTCCTGGGCGATGATCGTCACCGGATGGCCGGAAATCCAGCCGATGCCGGCGAGGATGGCCCCGTCGTCGGCGAAGGCGCGGTCGCCGTGCAGCTCGATGAAGCCCTCGACGATGCCATCGATATAACGGCGCGCCGTGGGACGGTGCACGTTGCGGGCGATCTGCACGCTCTCCCATGCGCTGCCGGCCGGAGCCTCCAAACTCACCCCGGACTTGCGGGCCTCGCGCCGGGCATGGCGCTCCAGCTCGCGGCGGGACGCCTCCTCGGCTTCCTCGGGGGTTTCCGGGCGCCCGATGAGCTCGCCCACCACCGGCACCGACTCGGCCAGGCTGCGCCACAGCCCCGCGGCCTCCTCGTCGCGGATGCGCTCGCCAACGGCTCGGGCCTCGGGCGCCACGTCCACCGAGCCGTAGGCGTCCGCGCCCACCGACAGCGCGTCCATGACGCTGTGGTAGGTGACGATGCGCCCCGGGTCGTCGGCCGGGGCGTGCAGGGCCAGAAGCTGGGCCAGCACGCTGCGCATCTGGGAGCGCTCCACGATGGCGTCGATAAGCCCGTGCTCGAGCGCGAACTCCGCCGTCTGGAAGCCCTCGGGCAGCTCCTGCTTGATGGTGTCGCGGATGACCCGCTGGCCGGCGAACCCGATGAGCGCGCCGGGCTCGGCCAAAACGATATCGCCCTGCATGGCGAACGACGCCGTCACGCCGCCGGTCGTGGGGTCGGTGAGCACGGTGATGAAGGGCAGACGGGCCGCACTCAGGCGCTCCACGGCGCAGGACACTTTCGCCATCTGCATGAGCGAGATGAGGCCCTCCTGCATGCGGGCGCCGCCGGAGGCGCAGAACACGACGACGGGCAGCCGCTCGGCGATGGCGCGATCGATCATCGCGGCCACCTTCTCGCCCACCACGTGTCCCATGGAGCCCATGAAGAAGCCGGACTCCATGACCCCTACGGCCAAAGGCAGCCCCGCGATGGTCGCGCGTCCCGTGCGCACCGCTTCCTCAAGGCCACTCTTCTCGCGCTGATCGGCGATCTTCTCCGGGTAGCCCGGGAAGTCCAGCGGGTTGGAGTCGGGCATGACCGCGTTCCACTCCTCGAACGAGCCGGCGTCCACCGTGGCGGCCAGGCGCTCGTCGGAGCGCAGGCGCTGCAGGGTGCCGCAAGCCGGGCAATAGCCGCCGAGCTCGATGATCTCCTCCTTGTCGAAGAAGAGCTTGCACTTGTGGCAGCGGCGCCAATGGGTGGGGCCCTCGTCGTCGTCCGCCACCCGAGCCGGCTCGTTTTCCCAGGGCGCCTCGGAGGGCGACGCCGCACCGAGCGCGGGCGCGACGCCGGCGGGCAGAAGCTCCACCCAGCCGGTGCGCAGAGTGCCCTCGGTGGCCGGGGCGAACACGCGCAGGCCGCGCTTGGCGGCGTGACGCAGGAAATAGGCGTCCTCCGCGAGCGACGCCTTAGCGCTGTCGAGGAAGATAAGCGTCGCACCGCAGGCCTTGGCCGCCGAGAGCACCGTGTAGATGTTGGCGGAAAGCGTGTCGGCGTCCACGTCGGCCGTGGTGCTGCCCAGGTTGTAGGTGGGCAGCATGCGCCGGGCGAAGCCGTCCAGCGAGCGGTTGTCCACCGTGGCGAAGACCACATCGAGGCCCGCCTGCTCCATGGGCACCACGAAGGCCCGGGCGTTCTTGGCCGAGGCGATGACGAGGGCCCGGGGCTTCTCGGCGGTTCGCGCCGCATCGACGGCGAAGTCGTCGCCGATGGTGGACCGAACGTGCTCGGAGACGTCGGCCACCTTCTCCTCCGGGTCGCGATGGGCCGCGCCGGGGCGGGCTCCCACCAGGGCCGCCGCCGTATCCGGCAAGGTGCCGGCCGCCTCCACGATGGCGTCCAGGGCGTAGGAGACCGCCGACTTCAGCGAGCCGTCCTCGGGCGCCTCAGGGACCGCAGAGCCGTCTTCAAGCTCGGAGACGAAGTTCCCCGCCGTGTCGAAGCTGATGTACTTGGAAGCCGCTTTGGCCATGTCTACTCCTTGGGTGCGAGCACGTACTTCTGGGTGGCCGTGGCGCAAATCTCGCCGTCCACCGAGGCCTCCACCTCGGCCACCACGAGGCGGCGCGACGACTTCACGATGGTCGCGCGCAGCGTCACGGTGTCACCGGGGGCCACCTGGCGGCGGAACTTCGCCGCGTCTATGCCGGTGAGAAAGCCGATGCACCCGCGCAGCTCGGGCGCCTGAAGCACGGCGATGGAGGCGCACTGGGCGAGCGCCTCCATGATGATGACGCCGGGCAGCACCGGATGGTCGGGGAAGTGCCCGCGGAAGATATCCAGATCAGCCGGTACGTCCAGCTCGCCTTCGATGGAAGCGCCGGGCTCGATGGCCATAATGCGGCTCACCCACACGAACGGATCGCGATGGGGCAGAATCCCCTCGATGACCTCACGCCCCCAGGGCAGCGGCGCCATCGCGTTCTCCTCAGTCATCGGCTCCTCCTAACCGTTATAGGGCGAGAAGGCCAGAGCGGCGTTGTGGCCGCCAAAGCCCAGCGAGGTCGACAGGGCCACCTTCTGCGGGTAGTCGGTCATAGCCTCGGTGACCACCGCCACGGGGCAGTCCTCGGCGGCCTCGGCGAAGCCGGCCGTGGGGGGCACCGCGTCGCGGGCCACGGACAGGGCGCACACGATGGCCTCCACCGCGCCGGCGGCGCCGAGCATGTGGCCCGTGGTGCCCTTCACGGAGGTGACCGGCACCGAAGCGGCCGCTTCCGTGCCGCCCATGAGGTTCGCGAGCGCCTTCGACTCCGTGGCGTCGTTGGCCGGCGTGCCCGTGCCGTGGGCGTTCAGGTGCCCCAAATCGGCCGGGGTGAAGCCGCCCTCGGCCAGAGCGGCGGCCATGGCAGCGGTGATGGCGGTGGCCTCCGGGTCGGGCGCGGTCATGTGGTAGGCGTCGCCCGTGCTGCCGAAGCCGGTGATCTCGGCGATGGGCGCGGCGCCGCGGGCCAGAGCGCTTTCCAAAGACTCGATGACGAGCGCGCCGGCCCCCTCGCCGGCCACGAACCCGCCGCGGCGGGCGTCGAAGGGCAGCGAGGCCTCTTTGGGATCCTCGGCGCGGGTAAGGGCCGACAAATTCGTGAAGCCGGCGATGCAGATGGGGCTCACGGACTCCTCCGTGCCGCCCACGAGCGCCGCGTCGATGTAGCCGTGGCGGATGTCGCGCAGCGCCGTGCCGATGCAATGGGCGCCGGTGGCGCAGGCGGTCACCACGTTCAGGCACTCGCCGCGCATGCCGTAGCGGATGGCCAGGTTGCCCGCGGCGATGTTCCCGATCATCGTGGGAATGAACAGGGGGTTCACGCGCTTGGGGCCCTTCTCCTCCAAGGTGGCGAAGCTCTTCTGCAGCTCGTCGATGCCGCCGATGCCGGTGCCGAACACCACGGCGATGCGATCGCGGTTCTCGTCGGTCACTTCCAAGCCGGACTGGGCCAGCGCCTCGTCGGCCGCCACGATGGCGTACTGCACGAAGCGCTCGAAGCGGCGCGCCTCCTTCTTGGTCAGGCCGTGCTCGGTGCCATCGAAGTCGCGCACCTCGCCGGCGATGTGCACCTCGTACTCGCTCGTATCGAAGCGCTCGATGGGCGCGATGCAGCAGCCGCGCTCCATGAGCGTCTCCCACAGCGCCTCGGCGCCCACACCGGCCGGCGTCACCGCGCCCACGCCGGTGATGACGACGCGATGGGTGCCGTCGGGCCGCCGGGTCTGGATGCTCTCGTTCTCGCTCATAAAGACATTCCTCCGTCCACGCAGATGACCTGACCGGTAATATAGGACGCCTCGTCCGAGGCGAGGAAGCGCACCAAATGCGCGATGTCGTCCGGCTCGCCCAAGCGCCCGCTGCCGATGCGGCTCACGATAGCCTCGCGCTGGGCATCGGAGAGCGCATCGGTCATATCGGTGGCAATGAATCCCGGCGCCACGGCGTTGGCCGTGATGTTGCGGCGCGCAAGCTCCCGGGCGAGCGACTTCGTGAGCCCGATGACGCCGGCCTTGGAGGCGGCGTAGTTCACCTGGCCCGCGTTGCCGTACACGCCCACCACGCTGGACATGTTCACGATGCGACCCCAACGCTGCTTCATCATCAGCTTCGCGGCGGCGCGGCAGCAATGGAAGGTGCCCTTCAGGTTGATGTCGATGACGGCGTCGAAGTCGTCGTCGGACATGCGGGCGGCCAGGCCGTCGCGGGTGATGCCGGCGTTGTTCACGAGCACGTCCACCCGCCCGTTGGCCTCGGCCGCAGCGGCGATAAGCGCGTTGGCCTCCTCTTCTATGGCCACGTTGGCGGCCACGGCCAAGGTTTCCACGCCGAACTCTTCGGCGATCTCGGCGGCTACCGCCTCGGCGGCGGGCAGGCTGCGCTCAGAAGAGCTGTTCACCACCACGTTCATGCCGGCAGCCGCCAGCTCGCGGGCCACGGCGCGTCCGATGCCGCGGGTGGAGCCGGTCACCACGGCGCAACGGCGATTCTCTGATTCGGTCACATTTATTCCTTTCCAAATTCCTCGACGAAGGCGTCGAAGGAGGGGCGATCTTGAATGGCAGCTCGGGGCGCGCTGCGGTCGATGCGCTTCACGAGATTGGCGAGCACGCCGCCGAAGCCCACTTCCGCGAACATCTTCGCGCCGACCGCCTGAAGCTTTGCCACGCTGGCCTCGAACTGCACGGGCGACACCAAGTGCGCCACCAGCTCCTCGCGAGCGCCGGCGACGTCAAGCGGCGCGGCGTGCACGTTGCCGATGACCGGCACCACCGGCTCGCGGAACTCCACCTTCGCCAGGTAGTCGGCGAAGGGCGCCTGCGCCGGCGCCATGAGCGGGCTGTGGAAGGCACCGGACGTGGCCAGACGCGAGAAGCGGCCCTTGCTCGCGGCCCACGCCTCCTCGGCGCGGGTCACCGCCGCCGGCGTGCCGGCGATGACGATCTGGCCGCCGCCGTTCAGGTTCGCGGGCACGAGCACCTCGTCCTCGGCGCACTGAGCGCACAGTGCCTCGGCCTCGGGCAGCGTGATCTTCAGAAGCGCGCTCATAACGCCGGGATTCGCGTCGGCCGCCTCCCCCATGAGGAGCGACCTCTCGGCGATGAGCGCGAAGGCGTCCTCCTCGGCGAGCATGCCGCCGAGCACCATGGCGGAAACCTGCCCGAGAGAGAACCCGAGCAGCGCGTCCGGCTCGATGCCGCGCGCCTCAAGCGACCGCCCCATGCCGACCGACAGCGCCGCGATGGCGATCTGGGCGTTGCGCGTGTCGTTCAGCTCTTCGGGCGACGCGTCGCGCACCAGCGCTGCCACGTCGCGGCCGAGCACGTCCGAGGCGCAAGCGAACACGTTCGCCACCTCGGGGATGTCCAACAGATCGGCGCCCATGCCGGGCTTCTGGGAGCCCTGGCCCGAGGCCATGAACACCAGGCCAGCCGGGCCCAAAGGCGCCAAGGGGGTCTCATCAAGCATGGCGGCCTCCTTACACGCGCGCCCGGCGGCTGTTCAGCTCGGCCAGCTCGCCCAAGGAGCGCCCGGCCAGGGCCTCAGCCTCGCGCACCATGTTGGCAATAACCTCGGCCGCCGTGCCGCGCTCGGTCACCAGCGCCGCCACCTGCCCGGCCATGACCGAGCCGTTTTCCACGTCTCCCGCCACGGCCCGGGCGAGCGAGCCGGCGTACATGCCCTCCAGCTCTTCCCCGGAGGTGGCGGCCATCTCGATCTTGCGGCACTCGCGGGCGAACTTGTTCTTCAGGCCGCGCACCGGATGCCCGGTGCCGCGCCCGGTGACGATGGTGTCGGAGTCCTTGGCTTTCAGCACCTTCTCCTTCCACGCCTCGTGCACGCCGCATTCCTCCACGGTGAGGAAGCGCGTGCCGCACTGCACGCCCTCGGCGCCCAGCGCGAAGGCGGCGAGCATCCCCCGGCCATCCACGATGCCGCCGGCGGCGATGACGGGGATCGAAACCGCCGCGGCAACCGACGGCACGAGCGCCATAGTGGTCAGCTCGCCGATATGTCCGCCGGCTTCCGTGCCCTCGGCCACCACGGCGTCGGCGCCGAGGCGCTCCATGCGGGCGGCCAGCGCCGAGGAGGCCACCACGGGCACCACCTTCACGCCGGCCTCTTTCCACATCTTCATATAGTTGGCGGGGCTGCCGGCACCGGTGGTCACCACTTCCACGCCCAGCTCGCACACGAGCTCGGCCACCTCGCTCGCGCGCGGATCCATGAGCATGACATTGATGCCGATGGGCTTGCTCGTAAGGGAGCGGGCGCGGGCCACCTGCTCGCGGATCCATTCGGGCCGGGCTCCTCCGCAGGCGATGATGCCCAAACCGCCGGCTTCACTTACGGCGCCGGCCAGCCCTCCGTCGGCGATGCGGGCCATAGCCCCTTGCACCACGGGATATTCGATGCCCAAAAGCTCTGTGATACGGGTCTTCATGAAAGCAGCTCGTCCTCTCTTTCGCTGCGGCAACACGCGCCTTGAGATAAACTATCTGAGAAATCTTAAGGAATTCGCCCCAAAAACTGACCGCGCGTTTAAAATCTTCACCAAACATCTCATCGTTGAGCAGAAAACTTGGCGATATGGGGCATCATAGAGCAGGTTGAGGCATCATTTACGGAAAGGAACGGCTTTGGGCAGCGTCATCATCGGATCGGGCAGAGCGCTGCCCGCGCGCATCGTCACCAACGACGAGCTCTCGGAAATCGTAGACACCACCGACGAGTGGATCGTCCCGCGCACGGGCATTCACACCCGCCATGTCGCCATCGAGGAGACCTGCACCGATCTGGGCGCCCAAGCCGCGCTGCGAGCGCTGGGGCTTGAGGAAGGCGGTTGGCAGCGCGAGGCGGGAGCGATCGAAGCTGCCAGCCTGGACATGATAATCTGCCCGACGCTCACCGCCGACACCCACTTCCCCTCCGAGGCCGCCCGCATCCGCGAGCGCATCGGTGCCACAAACGCCGTGTGCTACGACATGTCCTGCGCCTGCTCCGGCTGCGTCTACGGGCTTTCCACCGCTGACCTCATCATGGCCGGCGCCGCCTTCGCGCGCCAGGAAGCCGCCCGCACCGGGACGCCTCTGCGCTGCAACGACGTGCGCCGCGTACTCGTGGTGGCCGCCGAGCGCCTGAGCAAGCTCGTCGACTGGGAAGAGCGCGCCACGTGCATCCTGTTCGGCGACGGCGCCGGGGCCGTGGTGCTGGAATGGCGCGACGAGGCGGAGACCGGTGCTGCCGGCGCCGATGGCGCTGCCGGAGCCGCCGGAGCCGATGCGCCCGGCATCCTCTCCTCGTACATGGAAAACACCGACGACGTCGACCGCACCCTCTGGTGCGACAGCGCCTTCGCCTCCCGCGAGGTGCCCTTCGCCGCCGACGGCACGACCGCCGCCGGTGCTTCTGCCACCGCCACCCCGCGTCTTGCCGCCTCCGATGCGGAAAGCGACCCCTATATGCGCATGGCCGGCCAGGCGGTGTTCAAGTTCGCCACCTCCGCCATGATGCGCTGCACCGAGGAGGCGCTTACCCGCGCCGGGCTGACCACCGACGATGTCACCCTGTTCACGCCGCACCAGGCCAACGAGCGCATCATCCGCTACGCCGCCAAGAAAATGGATCTGCCCATGGAGCGCTTCCAGGTGATCATCGACCACGTCGGCAACGTCAGCGGCGCGAGCGCCCTCATCGCCCTGAACGAGGCGCTTTGCGAGGGCAAGCTGCAGCCGGGAGACATCGCCTGCATGACCGCCTTCGGCGGCGGCCTCACCGCCGGCTCCTGCGTCATCCGCATTTAGCCCGCAACCCCAGCAACTAAGGCTCAGTAGGCCGCGAGAAGGCGGAGGGGTGCCGCGCGCAGTTCTTTCTATGGCATAACGAAATGTCGGCAGCTCCCGACGAACCCTGCCATAGAAAGCTGTTTGAGCACGGCGCCCCTCCGCCTTCTCGCGGCCGGACAGGTTACTCGATACTTTAGGAGGCAGCCGCAATGCGGTCGGCGGCTTCTTGCACCTTCGCGTCGATGCGGGCCTTCTCATCCCCTTCGGCCAGTACCGGCTGGTAGGTGTTGCGGTCGGTCTCCGTGGAAACCGAGGCGGCGATGAAATCCACGTCGTCGTTCTTGGCCACCTCGTCACCGGTCACCGTGAACGTTTGCTGGAAGATGAGGCAATCTTTGTCGTCGGGGTTGGTGTTACCGCCGAAGCAGAAGTTGCCGAGGCTGTAGACAATGTAGCGGCCCTGATACACCTCCCAGCCCTGCACCACGTGCGGGTGCGAGCCCACCACTACATCGGCCCCCGCATCAATAGCGGCGCGCCCGGCGGTCTGCTGCCCCTCGGTGATGTCGTACTCGTGCTCCTGGCCCCAGTGCACGTACACGATCACGAGCTGGGCGCCCTCGGCGCGGGCCGCGGCGATGTTGTCGGTCATCTCCTTGGTGTTCTCGGCGCTGTCCTCGGGGAAGTACGACCCGATGAGCGCCACCTTCACGCCCTTCACATCCAGATACGCGATGCGGTCGTAGCCGAAGCTTTGCACCCCCTCGGCGTCCAGCGCGGCAATGGTGTCGTCGTAGCCCGTCTGGCCGTAGTCCTGGGAGTGGTTGTTGGCCAGCGTCGCCGCCTCTACCGAGGCGCTGGAGAGGATCTTGGCGTACTCCGGCTTGCCGCGGAAGGCGAACTTCTTGTCGGCCCGCTCGCCGCCCTCGGTCAGCGCACCCTCCATGTTCACCACGGTAAGGTCGTCGGAGCCGAACAGGTCGGCGACGTTGCGCAAGAAGTAGGTGGCATCGCCCTCCTCGGCCTGCCAGCGGCTGTTGAAGGACCGCTCGTTCTCGTAGTTGATGTCGGTACCGAGCGTGCAGTCGCCGGCGAAGGTGACGGTCAGCGTCACGGGCTCGGAAGACGCCTTGTCCCCGCCGGCCGTCTCTCCGCCGTCAGAGGCAGCCGGAGCTGCCGGCGTGTCAGTTGGCGCCGGAGTCGTCGACGCCGAAGCTTCGACGGCCGAGTCCCGACCCTCGGAGGCACCGGCACGGCCAGCGAGCAAGAGCCCAATAGCCGCAAGTTCGACAACAATAACAACAACGAGAAGGATCTTCAGCGGAGTCGGACAGGTCGGTTTCGCGTACATGTAATGCCTTTTCTAGAACCCTTAGAACACTAAGAGGCAAACGATCACAACAAGAAGAACGACGATCAGGGGAACGGCGATCTTGACGAACATCGGCACCCCGGAGCCGCCCTGGGTGCCGCCGTAGTTGGCCCGGCCGCTCATGACGCCGGCGAATCCGACGTCGGAGGCGTGCATGCAATGGATTTGCTTAAGGAAAACGGACTTGTTTTCGG
>OLRP01002752.1_pt1 | contig 11625 bp, 10 predicted proteins | sample 1672401 | NCBI WGS metagenome assembly OLRP01 (sample SAMEA3136682, study PRJEB25190) | human gut metagenome | reverse complement strand
TTATTTTGCCGATTGGTTTTTCGGATTTTTTCATTAACAGTCACCGCTTTCTTTCGCAGTCGCCCATTGCGGGCGCGCTGGCGCTCGTGCTGGGCATGGCGCTCGCCTTCAACGGCGCAAGCCTGTTCACCGTCGCGGCCTCCTGCTGCGCCGTCGTGCTGATTGCGGAGTGGATTCTGCTGTAACCGTCTCATTTGGAAACGGCCGTCCTTCCTTCGGGAACGGACGGCTTTTGATATTGAACCCCCCGTTTCATCGTGCTATAATGGATGTATCCAATTGGGCGGCGCACGAAACAGGCCGCTTCAACAAACGAAAGGAAGGCTTTTTTATGCTCAAAGGTGTTTCCCCGATTATCAGCCCTGAACTGCTCAAAATCATTGCCGAGATGGGGCATGGCGACGAGCTTGTGCTCTCCGACGCAAATTTCCCCGGCACGTCCATCGGTCAGAAGTGCGTGCGCTGCGACGGCCACGGCTGCGCCGAGGTCATGAAAGCGCTACTGACGCTGTTCCCGCTGGATGACTTTGTGGAGGCCCCGCTGGCCGTCATGCAGGTGCCGGCGGGCATGTTCCCCGGCAACAAAGCGCCCATCTGGGAGGCGTTCCGCGCGGCGGCGGATACCGATCTGCCCACTGCCAAGTTCGATATGATGGATCACGACGCGTTCATGGAGCGCGCCAGGAAGGCGTTCGCCGTCGTGCAGACGGGCGAAACCGCGCTTTACGGCAACATCATCATTCGCAAGGGCGTCGTGCGCGCGTAAGCCATGCGATTTGTTCAGCTCATTTTCAGCCCGACAGGCGGCGTGAAACGCGCGGCAGGGCTGCTCTCCGCCCCGATGGCCGAGCAGCCCGACATCATCGATCTGTCTCTGCCGCTGAACGGCACGCCGCGCTTTTCGCCGGAGGATGTCTGCCTGATTGCCGTCCCCTGCTTTGGCGGCCGCGTACCGGAAATCGCCCTTGAGCGCCTTGCGCAGACGCAGGGCGGCGGCGCGCGCGCCATCCTGCTGAGCGTCTATGGCAACCGAAGCGACGAAGATACGCTCTTCGAGCTGAAAGGCGCGGCTATGCGGGCGGGTTATGTGCCGATGGCAGCGGTTCGCGCCGTCGCTCAGCACAGCATCGTCCCCGCCATCGCCGCCGGACGGCCGGATGAGGAAGACGCGCGCAGACTGGCGCAGTTCGGCCGCGTCATTCGCGACAGGCTGGCAGAGCCGAACGCGTCGCCCCTCTCGCTGGCGAAAAAAGAGCTGCTTCGCCCCTTCGGCGGCCTGCCTGTGCATCCGCGCGCAGGCAAAGCCTGCACGGGCTGCGGCAAATGCGCTTCGCTCTGCCCTGTCGGCGCGATTCCAAGCCGCGATCCCTCGCAGACCCTTGAAACCCTGTGCATCACCTGCATGCGCTGCGTCGCCGTCTGCCCCGTACACGCGCGGCGGCTCAGCCCGCTGGTCGTGAAGCTGGCCGGACGCAAACTCAAAAAGAAATGCGCCCGGCGTCAGGAACCCGAACTGATTTTCTAACTCCTTCCGTCACGCCTGCGGCGTGCCAACCTTCGGCATTTGAAATGGTCTAAATCTGCCACAGGCAGAGACAATTTCAAATGTCCTTCTAAGAGGGAGGCTTTATCCTCACGCTATTGCAACTTATACCAAAAGGCCCCTCCTTGAGGGCGCACAGCTTGCCGCCCACAGTGTGGGAGGCAGACAGGCAAAATGCCGAAGGTCTGTCAGCGAAGCTGACTGAAGGCATTGGATAGCGCGATGTATAAATTTGTACCCTCTGCGCCTCTCTTCCACGGGAAGGAGACGCTTTTTCACTCACGACGAAAGGAAACCACGATGATGAAATTTGACGCAAGCAGGCTGAAAGATCCCTCCTTTTTCGCCGAAAACCGGGTTCACGCGCATGCCGATCACATCGCTTACGCAAACCTTGAGGAACTGAGCATCGGCGAAACAAGCCTGTGCCATTCCCTGAACGGCCTCTGGAAATTCCATCACGCGCTCAACGCCGCTCAGGTTATCCCCGGTTTTGAGGCGGCGGATTACGACAGCCGCGGCTGGGCGGATATCCGCGTTCCGGCTCACATTCAGATGGAGGGCTACGGCGCGCCGCAGTACGCCAACGTGCAGTATCCGTGGGACGGCTATCAGGATGTGGCCATCGGCGAAATTCCGACGGCATACAACCCCGTCGCCTGCTATATCAAGACGTTCTTCGTGCCGGAGCAGATGGCCGACAGGCGCGTCTTCGTCTCCTTTCAGGGCGCGGAAAGCTGTATCGCCGTATGGCTCAACGGGCATTACGTCGGTTTTTCGGGCGATTCCTTCACGCCCAGCGAGTTTGAGCTGACAGATTACCTGATCGAAGGCGAAAATAAACTGGCATGCCGCGTGGAGCGCTGGAGTGCGGGAAGCTGGCTGGAAGATCAGGACTTCATGCGCATGTCCGGCCTGTTCCGCGACGTGTATCTCTACGCTATCCCCAAGGCGCATATCGCCGATCTCCATCTCAAAACCCTTTTGGATGACAGCTATACCGACGCCGTGCTCGATCTGTCCGTTCAAATGGCACTGGATCCATCCGTGGGCGCGTGCAGCGTTTCGTTTGAACTGACCGACGGCGGAAGGCTCGTCGCTTCCGCAGCGTGCAAAGCCGAAGCGTCGCTCCACGTGCAGCTCCCGGTCAAAGCGCCAAAACTTTGGAGCAGCGAGTCGCCGTATCTCTATGACCTGCTGCTGACCGTGCGCGACGCGGACGGCCGTGTGCTCGAAGCCGTTCCCCAGCGCGTCGGCTTCCGCCGGTTTGAAATGAAAGACGGCATGATGCACCTCAATGGCAAACGCATCGTGTTCAAGGGTGTGAACCGCCACGATTTCTGCACCGACAGCGGCCGTGTCGTGCCCGTGGAGACCCTGCGCCGTGACCTGCTGACGATGAAGCGCAACAACATCAACGCCGTGCGCACCTGCCATTATCCCAACTCCAGCGCGCTGTATGCCCTGTGCGACGAACTGGGCCTGTACGTCATCGACGAAACCAACATGGAAACGCACGGCACATGGGAAACCATCGAGCGCGGCAAGCGGGACATCGACTACGCCCTGCCCGGCAACCGCATGGAATGGGCGCCGATGATGCTCGACCGCGTCAATTCCATGTTCCAGCGCGACAAAAACCATGCCTGCATCCTCATCTGGAGCTGCGGCAACGAGTCCTTCGGCGGCGACGTCATCTATGAAATGAGCAGGCTTTTCCACCGGCTGGACGACACGCGCCTGGTTCACTACGAGGGCATTTTCCATGACCGCCGCCACAACGACACCAGCGACATGGAAAGCCAGATGTACACGCCCGTCGTCGGAATCCGGAAATACCTCGCCGAGCATCGCGAGCGCCCGTTCATCATGTGCGAATATACCCATGCCATGGGCAATTCCTGCGGCGCGATGAGCGATTACACCGAATATGCCTACGAAGAGCCGCTCTATCAGGGCGGATTTGTGTGGGATTATATCGACCAGTCCATCCGCACCAAAGACCGTTACGGCAATGAAACCTTTGCCTACGGCGGCGATTTCGGCGACCGCCCGTGCGACTATAACTTCTGCGGCAACGGCATCGTTTACGGCAACGGCGAAGAAAGCCCGAAGATGCAGGCCGTCAAATACAACTATCAAAACATCATTGCGGAGGTCGCGGATACAAAGGCCGTCATCGCCAACCGCTCCATGTTCACCAACACCGGCGCCTTTGACTGCGTGGCCATTCTGGCGCGCAACGGCGAAATCATCGCTTCCGCGCCGCTGGAAACCGACGTGCCGCCGATGGAAAGCCGCGAATATGCCCTGCCGTTTGCCCGGCAGACGCGCGGCGGCGAATATGCGGTGACGCTCTCCTTCCGCCTGAAGGCGGATACTCCGTGGGCGCAGCGCGGCTATGAAGTCGCGTTTGCGCAGGGTGTTTATGCCGTTCAGGAAGCGCCGAAACACGAGCGATACGCACCGCTGCGCGTCGTTCGCGGCGATTTCAACACAGGCGTGCACGGCGAGCATTTCAGCGTGCTCTTCGGCGATCTCAAGGGCGGCCTGACCAGCTACCGCTGGGGCGGCAGGGAGATGCTCAAATCCATTCCGCGCCCGAACTTCTGGCGCGCGCCCGTGGATAACGACTGCGGCAGCAACATGCCCCAGCGTTACGCCCAGTGGAAAATCGCCTCGATGTATGCCGCGACGAACGCCACACCGGAACTGGCCCGGCTGAATGCGCATCCCGTCGCGACAGAAAACGCGGACGGTTCGGTCTCCATCCGCTATATCTACGGCCTGTGCACCCAGCCGGACGGTCATGCGGTGCTGACCTACACCGTGCACCCGTGCGGACAGGTCGATGTGACGCTGGATTACAACCCCGTCGAAGGGCTGGGCGATATGCCGGAATTCGGCATGCTGCTCAGGATGGACGCGGACTACGATCAAATCCGCTATTACGGCTACGGCCCGAACGAAAACTATGTGGATCGCCGCGAAGGCGCGCGTCTTGGCATTTTCAAAACGACCGCGAAGGAGAACGTCTCCAGGTATCTTGTGCCGCAGGAATGCGGCAACCGCACGGGCGTGCGCTGGGCAGAGGTCACGGATCACCGCGGCCGCGGCCTGCGTTTTACGAGCGGCGCGATGGAGTTCTCCGCCCTGCCGTATACGCCGCACGAGCTGGAAAACGCCATGCACGACTACGAGCTTCCGCCGATTCATTACACCGTCATCCGCGCGAATTTGCAGCAGATGGGCGTAGGCGGCGACGACAGCTGGGGCGCAAGGACGCACGACGAGCATCTGATCGACGTGAAGAAGCCCCTGTCGTTTACGTTCAGCTTTAAGGGAATTTAAGCCGTTTCTTTTCGTCAGAGGTTTTCTAACCCGCATAACAATCAGCCCTGTTCCGCGCTTTGGGAGCAGGGCTGATTGCTATTCATTTGTCCGGGTTATTCCGCCAAAATTCGCAAACTCCGAAGTCCTGTGCATGCGGATATTTTTGATGCAAATCCCCCCAATACTGGGTGTCCAGTATTGAGGGGACATCTCTCGGTTCGTCCGACAGCGGCGTTTTGATTATCGCTCCATCCATTCCCAGAGCCTTTGCAGCTCTTCTTCGCTGGTGTATTGCAGCGTGATTTTCCCTTTTTCCGGCGTGCCCTCCAGCTTGACCTTCAGGCCCGTCGCGGTGCGCAGGCGCTCGGTCAATTCTTCATATTCAACCGGGAGCGGCAGCTTTTGGGGCTTTTCCTTTTTCTCGGTCTGGGCGTTTTTCGCGGCGGCCTCCAGCTGGCGCACAGACCAGCCGAACTGCATGGTTTTGGCGAACAGCGCGCCCTGCAATTCGCTGTCCTCGATGCCCGCCAGCACGCGCGCGTGTCCGGCGGAAAGCGCCCCGTCGATGACGGCAGCCTGAATCCGCGCGGGCAGGTTGAGCAGGCGCAGCAGGTTGGCGACAGCGCTGCGGCTGCGGCCCAATCGCTCGGCGACGGCCTCCTGCGTCAGCGCGCATTCGTTCATCAGGCGGCTGATGCCCTGCGCTTCTTCGATGGCGTTGAGGTCTTCGCGCTGAATGTTTTCGACCAGCGCGGCCTCCTGACGCTTGATATCATCCCACTCGCGCACGATGGCGGGAATCGTCGAAAGATTGGCCAATCTGGCGGCGCGCCAGCGGCGTTCGCCCGCGATGATGGTATAGCGCCCATTGTCCCTTGCGACGAGAATCGGAGAGATCACGCCGTTATGGCGAATGGACTCGGCCAGCGCGAGCAGCGCGTCGTCGTCAAACTTTTTGCGCGGCTGATTACGGTTCGGGTCGATATCCCCGACGGGGATTTCCGCCACAGCGTCGGCAGGCACGGGCGCCGCGCTCTCGCTCACCTGATCGACGGACTCCACCACTTCTTCCACATCCGGCAGGATGGCGCTCAGGCCCCTGCCCAATCCCATTTTCTTCGCCATGACGGTTCTTGCCTTTCTGCTTCATTCGGGAAGGAATACGACCGGGTCTCTGCCCCGGACCCCGCCGGAAACCTGAGGTTTCCGGACTTCCCGTATACGATGGATCGCTATGCAATCCATCGGGAAGGAATCTATGTCTTTACAATTATTCGCGTGCCAAAAACTCCTTGGCCAGCTGCTGGTAGCTCTGCGCGCCGAGGGATCGCGGATCATAGAGGCTGATCGGCAGGCCGTGGCTGGGCGCTTCGCCCAAGCGCACGTTGCGCGGAATCACGGTCTGATAGACCTTATTTTTGAAAACCTTGCGCACTTCCTGCGCAACCTGCACGCCCAGATTGGTGCGCGCGTCGAGCATCGTCAGCACGACGCCCTCGATGGCGAGATGTCGGTTCATCTTCTGCACCTTCTGCACCGTGCCCATCAGCGCGCTCACCCCTTCCAGCGCGAAATATTCGCACTGAATCGGAATCAGCACGCCGTCCGCCGCGCAGAGCGCGTTGAGCGTAATCATGCCCAGCGACGGCGGGCAGTCGATAAAGATATAGTCAAACCGATCCCGCACGCCTTCCAGCATGTCGGCCACGACGCGCTCGCGGTGTTCCATGTTCGCCAGCTCAATTTCCGCGCCCGCCAGCCGGATATCCGCCGGAAGCACCATCAGGCCCTTGACGGCCGTCTTGCACAGCGCCTGCTCGATCGGCGTTTCCCCGGCCATGACCTCGTACACCGTGGGGGTCTTCTCCTTCACGCGCACGCCCAGGCCGCTTGACGTGTTGCCCTGCGGGTCCGCGTCCACCACCAGCACGCGCTTGCCCTCGGCAGCCACGCAGGCGGACAGGTTGACGCTGGTGGTCGTCTTGCCGACGCCGCCCTTCTGGTTCGTGATTGCGATGATTTTAGCCATGATGTCCCCCAAATTATTCCGTCTGCCCGTTCTCTTCGAGCATCTGCATAATCCACGCGCGCTCGTTTTCATCCATCGGGAAGCGCGAAACCAGTTCGCGCATCGCGGCATACGAACCCGCGCGGGAAAGATCGTATAAGGCGTCCGTCAGCGTCGGGCTGACGTCCATGCGGCGATAGGCCAGCGCCAGCAGGCGGTCCGCCAGATCGCGCAGCATTTCGCCTGTCGCCAGGATGCTCCGCCCGTCGTCGAGCGTCACGCGCATCTTCCCTCCGGTCGCCTGAAACACCGTGTTGAACAGCGCGGAATCCACCTGCACCCAGAGCGCCGGCAGGCTATCGGGCGTTCGCAAAAACCGATATAAAATGCCGGAAACCGTGTATACCAAATCCGGACACGCGGCAAGCAGCGCGCTGCCCAGATTCGTTTTCAGCATGCCTTCAATCTGATCAAGCCTGCCGGGCATACGATTCCCTCCCCGTTGATCGGCGTCATTTGCATACCCATACCATCATATCCTGTATACTATTCTACACGCAAAGCGAAACTCCCGCAAGGGGCTTGCAGGAATTTTCATGGCCGAATTGCTTTTTCCGTGCAAAACCGTCCCGTCGGTCAGTTTACATTTTTCGTTCGATAGCGTATACTAATCAATAGACACCAAGCGGCGCTGACGCCGCTTTCAAGGAGGAAACCGATGGTATCATCATCTGTTTGCGAGCATGTTCTCGCCCGCGCGCTGTCGCGCGGCGGCACGTTCGCCGAAATTTTTATTGAGGATTCCCGCAATTTTTCCATGTCGCTGCGCGACGGGCGCATCGAAAACGCGGCGCTTTCCCGCCCGTATGGCGCGGGCGTGCGCGTCTATGACGGGCTGCGCTCCATCTACGTCTATACCTGCGATGTGAGCGAAAGCGGCCTGCTTCGCGCGGCAGACCGCGCGGCGGCGGCCGTGACCGATACGCCCAAATCCGTGAGCGATATCAAGCTGGCCGAGCGCGCCAACGCGGATATTCATCCGGTCAAAACGCCGTTCCTCTCCGTGGAGGCTTCCCGCCGCGCGGAGATTCTGCGCAAGGCGGATAAGGCGGCCCGCGCCGTCTCTTCCAACATTGTGCAGGTTTCCGCCGGACTGCTCTCCCGCGAGCAGCACGTGCTCATTGCCAACAGCGAGGGGCTGTACACCGGCGACACGCGCGTGTATACCCGCCTGCTCTGTTCCGCCGTCGCCAGCGACGGAAAAGAAAACCAGACCGGCATGCGCAACCCCGGCGCGCTGATGGGCTTTGAGCTCTTTGACAGCCGCGTCGATCCCGAAAAGACCGGTCATGACGCAGCGCAATCTGCCGTCACCATGCTCACCGCGCCTTACTGTGCGGCGGGCGAAATGCCCGTTGTCATCGCGGGCGGCTTTGGCGGCGTGATTTTCCACGAAGCCTGCGGCCACGCGCTGGAAGCAACCAGCGTCGCGCCGGGCATGTCCGTTTTCGCGGGCAAGCTGGGCCAGCAGATCGCCGCGCCCTGTGTCACTGCCATCGACGACGGCACCATGCCCAACGAATGGGGCAGCGAGAACATCGACGACGAAGGCACGCCGACCACACGCCTGGTGCTGATTGAAAACGGCATTCTACGCAACTACATGGTGGACAGGCTCAACGGCCGCAAGATGGGCATGGCCCCGACCGGCAGCGCCCGCCGCGAAAACTATACCTATGCGCCGACCAGCCGCATGCGCAACACCTTCATCGCCCCCGGCCATGACGACGAGGACGAGATGATCCGCACGATGGGCGACGGCCTGTACGCCGCGCAGATGGGCGGCGGCAGCGTCAATCCGGCGACGGGCGAATTCAACTTTGCCGTGCAGGAGGGCTACCTCGTGCGCGACGGCAAGATCGTCTCCCCGGTGCGCGGCGCGTCCCTCATCGGCAAGGGCGAACAGATTTTAATGCGCATTGACCGCGTCGGTCAGCACATGACGATGGGCCAGGGCATGTGCGGCTCGCTCAGCGGCAGCGTGCCGACCAACGTCGGCCAGCCGACCATCCGCGTCAGCAGCCTGACGGTCGGCGGAAAGTGAGGTTGGAATCATGGAACTCAATACCTTTATCTCCCGCCTTTTTTCCGCCGCGGAGGCGGCGGGCATCGCCCCGGCGGAGGCCGCCTGCTCCCAGAGCGATTCATTCCGGGTGCGCGTCCGCCGCGGCGAACTGGAGGATTATCAGGTCAGCGAAAACGCGGGGCTGACCCTTCGCGGCCGCGTCAACGGCCGAATCGGCACAGCCAGCACGCAGGCGCTCACCGAAGAGAGCATTCCCCTGCTGATTCAGGGCGTGCTGGAAAGCGCCGCGCTGATTGAGACCGATGAGCAGGACGATATCCTGCCGCCAGATGACAGCTATGCCTCGGTCTGCAATGACTCTGAGGCCGTAACCGCCCTTACCGCCGAGCAGAAAATCGCGCTGGCGCGCGAAATCGACGAAAAACTGCGCAGCGACGATCCGCGCCTCACGCCGGATACCTGCGCCGTCGCCACAGGCGAGGAGACCTTCACCCTCAAGAACACGCTGGGGCTGGATCTCTCCCACCACAGCAACATGATCTACGCCATGGCCAACGTCGTCGCCCGCGACGGCGAGCATGCCGCCACGGATTACGAGACCCGCTGGGGTTACGGTCTGGATGCAATCGATGCCGAAACGCTGGCCGAAAGCTGCAAGCGCGAATCGCTGATGAAGCTGGAAGCCGGGCGCATGAAGAGCGGCGCGTATCCCGTCGTCATCAAAAACAGCGCAATGGGCGACCTGCTCGCCACGTTCTGCGGCGTGTTCTCCGCCGATAACGTGCAGAAAGGACTCTCCCTCCTCGCCGGGCGCGAGGGCGAAACCATCGCCAGCGCATCCGTGACGCTGACGGATGATCCGCTGATGCCCATGGGGATGGCCAGCTGCCCGTTTGACCGCGAGGGCGCGGCCACCCATACCAAGCACATCCTTGAAAACGGCGTGCTCAAAACCCTGCTGCACAACCGCAAGACCGCCAAAAAGGCCGGCTGCAAGACGACCGGAAACGCGGCGGGCGCAGGCCGGGTCGCGCCGACAAACCTGTTCTTCAAGCCCGGCAGGCTGACGCAGGAAGAGCTGCTCGCCAACCTCGGCGACGGCCTGTTCCTGACCGAAGTCACCGGCCTGCATGCGGGCGCAAACCCTGTCAGCGGCGATTTCTCGCTGCTTTCCCGCGGCTATGAAATCAAGGGCGGCAAGATTGTCCGCGCCGTGGAAGAATTCACCGTGGCGGGCAACTTCTACCAGCTGCTCAAGGATATCACCGACGTGGGCGGCGATCTGCTGTTTGAAACCTCGCCCATCGGTTCGCCCTCCGTGCTGGTCAAGAGCCTGAGCGTGGCGGGCGCGTAACCTTTTTCAAAAAATCCGTTCTTTCCCTGAGCTGGGAGGGAACGGATTTTTTAAACGTCAAATTATCTCACACCGTAAGATAAATCATGGAAATTGACATTTGGAACCGTTTCGCGTATCATTGGGCGCTTTGCCGTTGCGCAGACCGCGCCGCGCTGATAGAATAACGCCATCAAAAGAAACCACGGCCCGCAAAACCGGGCGGAGCATGGTGCAAGGAGGAATACGCGATGCGAGTCGTCAAGAAACCGGAAGAACGCAAGGCGGAAATGGTGGCCGCCGCGGCAAAGCTGTTTGCCCAGCAGGGCTTTGTGAGAACCTCCGTGTCGGAAATCGTTTCCGCCGTGGACGTTGCCAAAGGGCTGTTCTATTATTACTTCACCACCAAAGACGATATGGTGAAGGCCGTCGTCGAAGGGTATTGCAGCTATCTGGGCACGCTGGCCGGGCAGATTGCCGACGGCGAGGGCACGGCGCGCGAGAAATTCGCCAAGCTGATGCATCCCGAAGTCTGGCATGAATGCTTCACCGCCCCGCTGACCGCGGATCTCTGCCTGCCGCAGCACGCCGCGCTGTATGCCGACATGTGCGATCGCGTATATACGCATATGGGACCGGCGCTGGAAAAGATGACCGCACAGGCCCTGCGGGAAAGCGGCCGCGATGAAAAGGACGCCAAGCGCCTGACGGGCGTTGCGCTCTACGGCATTTTGATGATGGCGCGCCGCGGCGATATGACCCTGGAAGGCGCGATGGATATGATCGCTCAGGTGATCGGTCTTGACGCGCTTGCCGCTTAAACCGCCAACTTCGTCAAACAGGGTTCAACCCTTTTACATAGATTCATCCTCCGATATCCCCCTCTCTCTCCTTCGTAAAAACGAACGCGCCGCGCGTTCGTTTCTTTCTGATTTTATCTGACTCTGACCCTTGCGTCTCCCACGGCCAGATACATCGTCTCCGGATAGTGATCCAGCGCGTTGAACTCGAAGAAAACCTCCCGTGCGCCCACGTCGGTCATGCCCCTTGCGCCGAGCACGGCGCCATCCAGCACGCGTCCGTTTTCGTCTGTCAGCACGGCGCGCTTGCCCCAGCGGGCGTTGACTTCCGCCGCGCTCCAGTTTTCATCCACGTCGAAATGGCCGGCAGCGGCCTTTTTATCCGCGAGTTTCTGCGCGCTCAGCGCTTCGGGCTTGGGCTGCATCGCCACGCACAGATACAGGCGGCTTTGCGCATAAATGGCGTGTACGCCGGAAGCGATGCTTTCCCCCAAATCGGAAAGCGCGCGCAGCGTCTCCGTC
>OLRP01002750.1_pt1 | contig 11631 bp, 10 predicted proteins | sample 1672401 | NCBI WGS metagenome assembly OLRP01 (sample SAMEA3136682, study PRJEB25190) | human gut metagenome | reverse complement strand
CGTATTTGAGCGTATTGCGTATCAGCTGGTTGGGCGACTCGCGCTCGGCGGCCAGCTCCGGAGACTCCTTGTAGACGAAATCGAACGGCGTCTCGCCGTGTTTCTTGTCGGGCGTGACCTTGTCGGGCACCAGCTTCGAAAGGCGGTCGCTCTCCGAGAGGGCCAGCTTCTGCACGCGGGCGACGTCCTTGATGGCCATCTTGGGGGCCATCGTGCCGAACGTCACGATCTGGGCCACGCGCTTCTGACCGTACTTCTGCACGCAGTAGCGCAGCACGTCGGCGCGGCCGTCCTCGTCGAAGTCCACATCGACATCGGGGAGGGAGATGCGTTCGGGATTGAGGAAACGCTCGAACAGCAGGTCGTATTTCAGCGGGTCGATATTGGTGATCTTCAGACAGTAGGCGACCACCGAACCGGCGGCCGAGCCACGGCCGGGTCCCACCGACACACCCATTTCGCGTGCGGCGCGGATATAGTCCCACACGATCAGGAAGTAGCCCGGAAATCCCATCCACTCGATCGTGCTCAGCTCGTATTTGATGCGCTCCTCGGTCTTTTCGTCCAGCACGTCGCCGTAACGCATGTGCGCGCCCTTGTAGGTCAGGTCCTTGAGGTAGCAGTACTGTTTGGCGACCATCAGCCGGTCCGAAAGCTCCTTGTCGCCGGCAACCAGCTCCTCCAGCTCCGGAACGGTGGCGCAGGCGCCGATCTTCGCCAGCATCTCCTCGTCCTCGATCTTCTTGACGAACGACTCGCGCAGTTCGCCGAGGGCGATCGGGAAATCCTCCGGCGGCGGGAAGTTGGGCATCAGCGGAGCATGCGTCAGCTTGTAATCCTCGCACTTGTCGGCGATTTCGAGCGTCGTGGCCAGCGCTTCGGGATGGTCCGGGAAGAGCGCCGCCATCTCTTCGGGCGACTTGAGATACTCCTGAAACGTATAGCGCATACGGTTCGGATCGTCCAGATCGCGGCCCGTATTGAGACAGATCAGATGGTCGTGCGCCACGGCATCCTCGGCGAGGATGAAGTGCACGTCGTTCGAACAGATATACTTGACGCCGTATTTGGCCGCCAGCTCCAGAATCACCTTATTGACGCGCAGCTGGTTTTCGTAGACGTCCGCGTCCTTCTGCGGATCGCCCGAAGGGTGCAGCTGCAGTTCGAGGTAATAGTCTTCGCCGAAGATGTTCTTGAACCACTGGACCACGCGCTCGGCCTCCTCGATGTCGTTGTGCATGATGGCCTGCGGCACTTCGCCGCCCAAGCACGCCGAGCAGCAGATCAGCCCCCCGTGGTACTGTTCGATCAGCTGCTTGTCGATACGCGGCTTGTAATAGAATCCCTCGGTAAACGAGTAGGAGACCATCTTGCAGAGGTTGTGATAGCCTTCGAGGTTCTTGGCCAGCAGGATCAGGTGGTCGCCGGCCTTCTCGTCCTTGTCCTTCTCGAAGCGGTTTTTCACCACGTAGACCTCGCAGCCCAGAATCGGCTTGACCCCGGCGTCCGTGGCGGTGTCGTGAAAGTTCTTGACGCCGTACATGTTGCCGTGGTCGGTAATGGCGATGGCGTTCATGCCGAGGGCCTTGGCCCGCTTGATGAGCGGCTTGATGGCGGCGGCGCCGTCGAGGATCGAATACTGGGTATGTACGTGCAGATGGACGAAATCGGGCATGGTTCTAACTCCTGTTTTTATGGCAGAACAAAGATAGGGATATTTCCGCAGATTTCGTGGCAGGGCTATTGCATTTTATCAACAAAATGCTTAACTTTAAATATCCAACCAATACCGAGAAATTATGCAAGACGAAACCATGGTTGTATTAGCGGAATACAACACCGTCACCGAAGCCGAGATAGCCAAATCGATGCTCGACAGCGCAGGCATCTGGTCGATGATCCGCAACGAATATATGTCGGCCATTTATCCCATAGGCACCATGCCCGCACAGGTCGTCGTCCGCGAGGAAGACGCCGAGAAAGCCAAAGCGATGCTGCGGCACAGATAGAACGGCAAGAGCTTCCGGAGGTTCCGGAAGCTCTTGTTTTATCGCCGGGGCGGTCGGCCCGCCAACGGGACGGCCCTCGCGCTTCCGCCGGCCGGATTCGTCTCCGCCCGGCGTTCCGGGAGCGTCATTCGGCCATCCCCAGAAAATTGACCCCGTATTCATAGGCGGTCCGCTGGGGCACTCCGCGCACCTTGCGGGGCGTCCATTTGCCCTTGCTGCTCCTGATGACGCGGATCATCTCGCGCGACAGCTTCTCGTCGGGCGACTTGATTACCTCGCCGATGGTGATTTTCCCGTCGGGTTCGATGTAGAAGCGCACGCGCACGACGCCTTCGCCCTTCGCGCCGCGGCCGGTGAATCTTCCGTCGTAACGCAGGCGCAGCGAAGCCCATTCGTGAAACGTCTTGTCGGGGTCGCCGCCCAGAAAGAGCAGCGGATCGGCGTCCTGCTTCTTGGCGATCTTCTCCACCGGCAGACGCATCGTCAGCCGCCAGCTGTAGGTCGTCGGCTTCCCGTCCTTCATCGCCGGAGTCCACTTTTCGAGCCGCCCCAGCGCCTCGGTCATCGCCTCGCGCGTGCGGGGCGTCGCCGGCTCCACGCCGACCGAATCCTTTCCTGCGCATGTCCGGTCCAGAAACCGCCACTGCGTCACATTTCCCGTCTCATCGACCGTAAAGCCGACGACGACCTGCGACGAAAGCTCGGCGGCGAGAATCTGCGCCGCATCGACGATCTTCTCGGTCTCGCCGATAAGACGCGCCATAAAACGCTTCGCATCCGACCCCTGAAAGCGGGGCGGCACGGTCTCCTGAGCCGCGGCGCCGCACCACACGGCCAGCGCCGACAAACAGATAGCCATTCGCTTCATACTGCTGTTGTTTTTCAAGGTCATTCGTTCCAAATCCGCCACGAGGCCTCGGCCTGTTCGCGCAGCATCGTTTCGCCGTTGAGAATATGCGCCCCGCGCTGACGTCCGTAGTCGAGGAACTGCGTCAGGGGCGGGTTGTATACCAGATCCAACAGATAGTGTCCGGGCGTCACGAAGCCGTAGGGAATCCGCGGCGCGGCATCGACGGCGGGGTAGGTCCCCACGGGCGAAGCGTTGACGATCAGACGGCTCCGCTCCACGACTTCGCACGGCAGATCGTCGTAGGTATAGTTGCCCTTCGCCGTGTCGCGCGACACCAGATCGAACGGGATTCCGCGCTCGGCCAACACATACTGCACGGCCTGCGAAGCGCCGCCCGTCCCCAGCACCAGCGCATGTTCGGGCTGTTCCCCGCCCAGCAGTTCGTCGAGCGAGGCGCGCAGTCCGACCACATCCGTATTATGGCCCGTCAGCGAGCCGTCGGCCGCACGGCGCACGCAGTTCACGGCCCCGATCATCCGGGCGTCGTGGGAAAGGGCGTCGAGCAGCGGCATCACCTCGCGTTTGTAAGGTATCGTGACGTTGAATCCGCACAGGTCGGGCGTACGGGCCAGCAACCCCTCCAGCGCGCCGATGTCCGGCAGTTCATACAGCGCATAGGCGCAGTCCGCAATCCCTTCCCGCTCGAATTTGGCGGCGAAATAGGCGGCCGAAGCCGAGTGCCCCAGCGGGCGTCCGATCAGTCCGTAACGACGCATGGCCTACTCCTCCCGTTTTTTCACGACGATACGCGCCGCCAGCTCGATGCAGTAGATCGTGAGAAACCCCACGACGCAGAGCACGACGGCCTCGCCCAGCAGGGCGTCCTGCTGCGCAAGGGCTTCGAAACGCCCCGGCGCGACGTTGCGCTCGACGAGCGGCATGATCTTGCCGTGGCTGTCAGTATAGGTCTCGACAACCTCCTTCCACGGCCACACCTTGTTGAGCGAACCGACCATGAAACCCATGAGCACCGCGACCGTCACGTCGTGCCAGTGCTTCAGCAGCCACGAGAGCAGGTGCGAAAAGCTGATGATGCCCGCCGCGGCGCCCACGACGAAAATCACGATGACGGGAACGTTCAGATCGCCCACGGCCTGCATGATGAACTGGTACTTGCCCAGCAGCAGCAGGATGAAGGCGCCCGAAATGCCGGGCAGAATCATCGCGCAGATGGCGATCGCGCCCGAAAGCAGGATAAACCACCACGTATCGGGCGTCTCGGCGGGCGTGGCGACGGTGATCCACCACGCCGCGGCGGCGCCGATCAGACATACCGCGACGGTCTGCACCCGCCAGCGTCCGATCTGCTTGGCCACCAGCAGCGCCGAAGCGACGATCAGACCGAAGAAAAACGACCAGATGGCGATCGGATGGTTCGTGAGCAGGTAGGTCATCAGCCGGGCCAACGAGAAAATCGCAATGGCGATACCCAGCAGCACGGGCAGCAGGAAGCGGCCGTTGATATGCCGCCAGAATTCTTTCAGCCGCAGCGTGCCGAGCAGCCGCAGGGCGGTGGCGTCGACGCTTTTGATCGATTCGATCAGTTCTTCGTAGATGCCCGAAATGAAGGCGATCGTGCCGCCCGAAACTCCGGGAACGACGTCGGCCATGCCCATGGCGCAGCCCTTGAGCGTAAGTAACAGATATTGGGAAAACTTCATAATCCTGATTTTAGCCACAAATATAATAAAATTGCGGGAATAGCACACACTCCGCCAACAGACGCTCCGCACGAAGAGAGCGTGCGACAGGTTTCCGGCATCGAAAACACCCCCGCCAGAGCCAAACTCCGACAGGGGTGGAATCGTTGAAACCGGACATGCCCGACAGCCTTATTCCGGCCGGGAAGGCTATACGCCGACCTTCTCGCGCTCCCGGCGCTCGAAGAATTCGGGTTTGCTGCGCCGGATAAAAGCGACGACCTCGCTCAGTCCGTCCGAAAATTTCTCGAAATCCTCCTTATACAGGAAAATCTTGTGCCGGTCATACGAAAAACCGCCGTCGGGGTTGGTCACCTTGCGGCTCTCGGTTATCGTCAGGAAATAGTCGCCGCCGCGCGTGCCCCGCACATCGAAAAAGTAGGTGCGCCGGCCGGCTTTCACGGCCTTGGTCAGAATCTGGTCTCCATATTCCTCCGCGTCGCGGCGAGGCGTTGTCTGGGGTGTCATGGCGTGGTAGTTTTGGGATTGCACTAAGATTAATTCATATAACGAATATAAGCAATTTAATCCTAAAATCCAAAACTTTCCGCCTTAATTTTCAGGCATCAGCAGCGGGGCGCCCTCATGTTCCCAGCCGCCCAGAATCTCCACCGCACGCCGATAGGCGCCGTTCTGCGCCGGGTTCATCACCCGGTAGAAAGCCCCCGTATCGAACAGCCGCTGCGCCACGAGCGCCTTCAGCTGGACGCGCATCAGCGGCTCCGATGCCGCAAAACCCGCCTCGTCGAACTCCACGCCGCGCTCCGCCCCCAGCGCCGTCAGGCCCGTGAGCATCTCCTCCCCGACGCCGAATCCGGCGTCGAAAGCGGCGAAATCGGGGTAGGTGCGCTCCAGCCTGCCGCGCTCGCGGTCCATGTACGAGATGACGTATTCATTGACCACGCCGCGGCGGATCAGATTGGCGTAGTAGACCGAGAATCCCGCAGTATCGGCTTCGACCATGACGTCGGGACGGATGCCGCCGCCCCCGTAGACCGTGCGGCCCGTGCGCAGGGTCCGGTACTCCGGCGCCCCGGCGTCGAGCGAATCGCGCACCGCATCGTCGTAGCGGCGCAGGTGGTCGAGGTAGTATTCGCGACGTTTGCCCTTCTCGTAGGGACGCTGGATCACACGGCCCGAAGGGGTGTGGTAGCGGGCCACGGTGATACGCACGGCCGAGCCGTCGCCGAGTCCGATCTGACGCTGCACCAGCCCCTTGCCGAAGCTCGGACGGCCCACGACCACGCCGCGGTCCCAATCCTGCACGGCCCCTGCGACGATCTCGCTGGCCGATGCAGAGTTCTCGTCGATCAGCACCGCCAGAGGCCCGTCGGGCGCCTCGCCGTCGTGCGGATTGCGCAGCGACATCGGCGGCACGGCGCGTCCTTCGGTCGAGACGACCAGCGCGCCCCGCGGCAGGAAGAACCCGGCCATTTCGACCGCCTGCTCCAGCAATCCGCCGCCGTTGCCCCGCAGGTCGAGAATCAGGCTTTCGGGCCGGCCCAGCTTGTCGAACGCCTCGCGGAACTCCGACATCGTCGTGCGTCCGAAACGATTGACCTTGATATAGCCCACGCCGTCGGCGGCCATGTAGGCCGCATCGACCGTGTTGAGCGGAATCTTGTCGCGGACGATCACGAAATGCAGCGGCGCCGGCTCCCCGTGGCGCACGACGTCGATTTCGACCCGCGTGCCGGTCTTGCCGCGCAGGTGCTTCGGCACATCGGTCTGCTTGAAGCCCACGGCGTCGAGCGTGTCGATGCGCACGATGCGGTCGTTGGGCATGACGCCCACGCGCTCGGCAGGCCCGCCGACGATCGTATTGACCACGATCACCGTATCCCGCAGAACATTGAATTCGATGCCGATGCCGCTGAACTCACCGTCGAAACTCTCCTGCACGCCCTTCATATCCTCCGCGCCGATATAGGCCGAATGGGGGTCCAGCTCTTCGAGCATCCCCTCAATGGCGCTTTCGACCAGCGGCCCCATCTCCACCTCGTCGACATACAGCCCGTCGAGGTAGCGGTAAACCTGCATCAGTTTCCGCAACTGCTGTGCGGCCCCGGTCTCCTGCGCCGCGAGGGGCAGGGCGAAAAGGGCGGTGAAGAAAAGTAAGACGATACGCATAGCGATAGAATTTTAAGATTCGACAATTTAAAAAACCGGCCGTACTGCTCCGGACAAGCCGGTGCCGCAGCACGACCGGGATATCGGTTTTCGGGGTGCGCCTAACGCCGGGACTCCAAATCCGCTGCCAGAGCGGCGAAAGGCACCTGACGCTGCTCGCCCGAACGCATGTCCTTGACCGTCGCGGCCTGCGCCTCCAGCTCCTGCGAGCCGATGATGACCACGTAGGGGATGCTCCGGCGGTTGGCGTACTCCATCTGCTTCTTCATCTTGCCGCACTCAGGGTAGATTTCGGCGGCGACGCCCGCATCGCGCAGCGAGCGGAGCAGCTCCAGCGACGCGGCCTCCTCCTCGGCGCCGAGGTTGGTGAAGAACACCCGCGTCGTGAAGCTGACCTCTTCGGGGAAAAGGTTCAGCCCCGTCATCACGTCGTATATGCGGTCCGCGCCGAACGAAATGCCCACACCCGACATGTTGGGCATGCCGAAAATGCCGGTCAGGTCGTCGTAACGGCCGCCGCCGCAGATAGAACCGATGGCGAAATCGAGCGCCTTGACTTCGAAGATCGCCCCGGTGTAGTAATTCAGTCCGCGCGCCAGCGAAAGATCCAGCTCCACCGTCAGGCCGATGCCCGACCGCTGCACGTAGCCGAACACGGTCTCCATCTCCTCGATGCCTTTCAGGCCCGTCTCCGAGACCGCCAGCACCTCGCGCAGTTTCGTGAGCTTCTGCGAATTGTCACCGCTCAGCTCAAGTATCGGTTGCAGTTTGTCGACCGCCTCCTGCCCAAGTCCGCGCTCCAGCAGTTCGGCCTTCACGTTGTCCAGCCCGATCTTCTCCAGCTTGTCGATGGCGACGGTAATGTCCATCATCTTGTCGGCGTGGCCGATCGCCTCGGCGATGCCGAAAAGAATCTTGCGGTTGTTCATCTTGAGCGCCACGCGGATGCCCAGCGCACGGAACACCCGCTCGACGATTTCGATCAGCTCGACCTCGCACAGCAGCGACCGGGTGCCGATAACGTCCACGTCGCACTGGTAGAATTCGCGGTAACGGCCCTTCTGCGGCCGGTCGGCGCGCCATACGGGCTGCACCTGATAACGCTTGAACGGGAACGTCAGCTCGCCCTGATGCTGCACGACGTAACGCGCGAAAGGCACCGTAAGGTCGTAGCGCAGGCCCTTTTCGCAGATTCTGGACGCCTGACGCACCTCGTCGTCCGACAGCCCCGCGGCGTAATCGCCCGAATTGAGGATCTTGAACAGCAGTTTGTCGCCCTCCTCGCCGTATTTGCCCAGCAGCGTCGAAAGGTTCTCCATCGAGGGCGTTTCGAGCGGCGCGAAGCCGTAGGTGCGGAACACCCCCTTGACAGTGTCGAAAATATACTGGCGGCGCATCATCTCCGCGGGGGAGAAGTCGCGCGTGCCCTTGGGTATGGACGGTTTTTGTATTCCCATTTTATTTCGTGTTTATCAATCTTTGTGCGGACTACTCTTCGATCAGTTTGCGGTATTTCACGCGGTGGGGCGTCGTGTCGCCTCCCTGCGCCTTCTTCCACTCCTCGTACTCGCTGTACGATCCCTCGTAGAAGACCACCTTCGAGTCGCCCTCGAAGGAGAGGATGTGCGTGGCGATACGGTCGAGGAACCAGCGGTCGTGGGAGATCACCACGGCGCAGCCCGCGAAGTTTTCGAGACCCTCCTCCAGCGCACGGAGCGTATTGACGTCGATGTCGTTGGTCGGCTCGTCCAGCAGCAGCACGTTGCCCTCCTCCTTGAGCGCCAGCGCCAGATGGAGACGGTTGCGCTCGCCGCCCGACAGCATGCCGCACTTCTTCTCCTGATCGGCGCCGGAGAAATTGAACCGCGCCACGTACGCGCGGGCGTTCACCTGCCGGTTGCCCAGCATAATCAGGTCCGTGCCGCCCGAAATCACTTCGTAAACGGTTTTCTCAGGGTCGATCGACTTGTGCTGCTGGTCCACATAGGCCAGCTTCACGGTCGGCCCCACGCGGAACGATCCGCCCGTCGGCGTCTCCAGCCCCATGATCATCCGGAAGAGGGTGGTCTTGCCCGTACCGTTGGGTCCGATCACGCCCACGATGCCGGCGGGCGGCAGCGAGAACTCCAGATGCTCGTACAGCACCCGGTCGCCGAACGCCTTCGACACGTCGTGCGCCTCGATCACCACGTCGCCCAGACGCGGACCGTTGGGTATGAATATTTCGAGTTTCTCCTCTTTCTGCTTGGCGTCCTCGTTCATCATCTTGTCGTAGGCCGACAGACGGGCTTTCGACTTGGCGTGACGCCCCGACGGCGACATGCGCACCCACTCCAGCTCGCGTTCGAGGGTCTTGCGGCGCTTCGACTCCTGCTTCTCCTCCATGGCCATGCGCGTGGTCTTCTGGTCAAGCCAGCCTGAGTAGTTGCCCTTCCACGGAATCCCCTCGCCGCGGTCCAGTTCGAGAATCCAGCCCGCCACGTTGTCGAGGAAGTAACGGTCGTGGGTTACCGCGATGACCGTGCCGGGGTATTGCTGCAGGTGCTGTTCGAGCCAGTCGATGCTTTCTGCGTCGAGGTGGTTGGTGGGTTCGTCGAGCAGCAGCACGTCGGGCTGCTGGAGCAGCAGCCGGCACAGCGCCACGCGGCGGCGTTCTCCTCCGGAGAGGTGGGCCACCGGTTCGTCGGCATCGGGGCAGCGGAGGGCGTCCATGGCCCGTTCGAGCACGCTGTCGAGTTCCCAGCCGTTTACGTGATCTATCGCTTCGGTCAGTTCGCCCTGCCGTTCGATGAGTTTGGCCATCTGGTCGTCGTCCATCGGTTCCATGAACCGGGCGTTCACTTCCTCGTATTCTTTCAGCAGTGCCACGGTAGCGGCGCAGCCCTCCTGCACCACTTCCTTCACCGTTTTCGTATCGTCCAGTTTCGGGTCCTGTTCGAGGTAGCCCACGCTGTAACCAGGCGAAAAGACCACTTCGCCCTGGTAGCTCTTGTCGATGCCTGCAATGATTTTCATCAACGTCGATTTTCCAGAGCCGTTGAGGCCGATGATGCCTATTTTCGCCCCGTAAAAAAACGAAAGGTAAATATCGTTAAGGACTTTTTTCTGATTGTTGAAGGTCTTGCTGACGCCGACCATCGAGAATATGATTTTTTCGTCTGCCATCGTATGGTTGTTTTTTGTCGTTGCATGTTTGTCCCGCACCGTCCTGAACGGCCTTGCGGGATACTCTGTCTGAGGGTACAAAGATAGCGCAAAGCCCCGAATAACCGTCATTATAGTTTGAACGAATAGCGGAATAAAAAGATATGATGCAACTTGTCGCCATGGAATTGGGTGGTTCCCGAAAGAAGTCCGTATCTTTGTTTCACGGATTTTAAAGAAATGGCTAAATGAAATCAATCAAAGGTACCAAGACAGAACAGAACCTGCTGAAGGCTTTTGCAGGGGAATCGCAGGCCCGGACGCGCTATACTTTCTTTGCGAGCGTCGCCAAAAAGGAGGGCTTCGAGCAGATATCCGCGATATTCACCGAGACTGCGGAACAGGAGAAGGAGCATGCCAAGAAGTTTTTCCGTTTTCTCGAAGGGGGCATGGTGGAGATTACCGCCTCTTATCCTGCGGGCGTGATAGGCACGACGGCCGAAAATCTGCTTGCAGCGGCCGAAGGCGAGCTGGAAGAGTGGGGGGAACTCTATCCCGATTTCGCGAAGGTGGCCGACGAAGAGGGCTTTCCGCAGATTGCGGCTACTTTCCGCATGGTAGCTAAAGTGGAGGTCGAACATGAAAAACGTTACCGCCGTCTTTACAAACGGGTTATCGACGGAACGGTATTCGAGCGCGAGGAGGAGACGGAGTGGCAGTGCCGTAACTGCGGTTATGTGCACAGGGGTAAGAATGCTCCTGCGACCTGTCCTGTTTGCCAGCATCCGCAGGCATTTTTTGAAGAGGAGAAGCAGAACTATTGATTTTTTCTCTGTGCAACGGAATCTGAAAGGCCGCCCGGAAAAGGCGGCCTTTCCTGTGTGTCGGCATGCTGCGTCGGAACGTTTGGCGGAGCCGGTCTCAAAGGTTCAGCAGCCACTCGATGACGGGTACGAGAATGGCGGTCATGATGCCCATGACGCCGATGGCCAGGCCGCTTATCGCTCCTTCTATCGCGCCCAGCTCCATAGCCCTGGCCGTACCGAGTCCGTGGGCGGCCGAACCGAGTGCCAGGCCCCGGGCGATGCGGCTCCGGATACCCAGTCTGTCGAGAATGAACGGGCCGACGATTCCGCCGAAGATACCTACCACGATGACGACCACGGCGGCGATGGCAGGGATGCCGCCCGACCGTTGGGCGATACTCATGGCGATGGGAGTAGTGACGGATTTGGGTTCGAGCGATGCTATCAGCGTCCGGTCGGCTCCCATCCAGCGGGCGATGAGCACCACGCTGACGATGCCGATGACGCTTCCCACGAAAACCGAGGTCAGGATGGAGATTCCGTTTGCTTTCAGGTGTTCTCTCTGTTCGTATAACAGATAGCCCAATGCCACGACTGTCGGGCCCAGGAGAAAATTGATGATGCGGCTTCCGGCCTCGAATGTAGCGAAAGGGATGCCGAGAAACCGGATGCCGAGGGCAAGCACCGGTATAGAGACCAGCAGCGGATGCAGCAGGCTGAGCCGTGTTTTCCGGTAGAGCCACAGTGCGGCGAGGTAGACGCCCGTGACGAGTGTCAGGATGAATATTTCCGAATGGAGGAGTGGGTTCATGGTCTGGTGTCGTTGATTTCGGCCTCTTGTGCTGCCGTGTCCGTATCGGGTACTCCTGCGGCGGGGAGGGGCATCCAGCGCCTGATTCACCCGGCGCTGATCCTCAGGCGTGATCTGCCCG
>OLRP01002739.1_pt1 | contig 11686 bp, 6 predicted proteins | sample 1672401 | NCBI WGS metagenome assembly OLRP01 (sample SAMEA3136682, study PRJEB25190) | human gut metagenome | reverse complement strand
ACCAGCCGCAAATGGGAACGCGAGCTGGGCAAAGTCGCGGTCAAAGGTTCGGACGATGCGGCCCGCCGTATCCTCTACACCGGGCTTTACCACGCTTTCCTCCAGCCCAACCTCTTCAACGACTGCGACGGAGCATACCGCGGCGCCGACGGCAAAAACCACGAGGACCCCGGACACGAGACCTACACCGTATTCTCGTTATGGGACACCTACCGCGCCGCGCATCCGCTCTACACGCTGCTGCAGCCGGAACGCGTGCCCGACATGGTCAATACGATGCTCGACATTTACGACGAGCAAGGTTATCTCCCCGTCTGGCACCTGTACGGCTCCGACACCCGCGAAATGATCGGCATCCAGTCGGTTCCGGTCGTCGCCGACGCCGTTATGAAAGGATTTCCGGGCATTGATTACGACCGCGCCTTCGAAGCCATGAAGCGGTCGATGCTGAGCGACTACAAGGGACTCGCATGGCTCCGCACGCAGGATTACATCCCGTCCGACAAGGAGGGCGAATCGGTCGCCAAAGGGCTGGAATATGCGCTGGCGGACGGCAGCATCGCCCTTGCGGCCGAAAAGCTGGGCTGCGAAGAGGATGCCCGCCTGTTTGGCAGGCGCGCCCGATTCTACACAAGTTACTGGGACCCCGAAACCCGATTTTTCCGCGGCCGCAACCTCGACGGATCGTTCCGCGAACCGTTCGATCCGTTCCACTCGACCCACCGCAACGACGACTACTGCGAGGGTACGGGGTGGCAGTACATCTGGCTGGTGCCGCACGACGTCCGGGGGCTGATTTCACTTTTCGGCAGCGAAGAGGCGTTCTCGGAGAAACTCGACCGGCTCTTCACCGTCGAGGGCGACATGGGCGAACAGGCGTCGGGCGACATATCGGGCCTGATCGGCCAGTACGCCCACGGCAACGAACCGGGACACCACACCGTCTACCTTTATGCATACGCCGGACAGCAGTGGAAAACCGCCCGCATGGTGCGCCGCATACTCAACGAAATGTACACCGACCGGCCCAACGGACTGGCGGGCAACGAGGACTGCGGCCAGATGTCGTCGTGGTACGTACTTTCGGCGATGGGATTCTACCCGGTGAATCCTTCGCTGGGAATCTACGTCCTCGGCAGTCCCAAATTCTCGGAAATGACCATCCGGACGGAGAACGGCAAAAAATTCACGGTAAAGGCCGAAGGCAATTCAGAACGCAACATCTATATCCAGTCGGCGGAACTCAACGGCAAACCCTATCCGTACGCCTACATCCGCCATAGCGACATCGTAAAGGGCGGAACGCTGCGCCTGACAATGGGTCCGCAACCGAACAGGGAGTTCGGCGCCGCTCCGGAACACCGCCCCGCAGACCGCTAAATTACAGATAACCCGACCAACAAACCGACCATGAAAACCCTACACCAGAATCTTTCGCTTCCGGCGCTGGCCCTGCTGCTGGGCGCCTGTTCTCAGCCGGAAGCCCAAATAAACATCGATGCGGCACAGCGCGGCGCAGAGGTTCCCTCATCCCTGTACGGCATCTTCTTCGAAGAGATCAACCACGCGGGCGACGGCGGACTCTACGCCGAGCTGATTCAGAACCGCGGATTCGAAGACAGCTCCGTACCCGAAGGCTACCGGATCGAAGGCGATAAAATCTATCCGCCCGCCGTCTGCAATCACCTTACCGGCTCGAAGCCCCATCCCGATCTGGCATTTCGCTGGACAACGGACGAAATACCCGCATGGTCGCTCGAACAGTTGGCAGGCGAAGGCGCGACCATGCAACTCACGACCGAATATCCGCTCAACAGCGCGACTCCGACGGCGCTGAAGGTCACGCTTCCCGTTCAGGGACGCGTCGCGCTCTCCAATACCGGATTCTGGGGCATCAACATCGAAAAGAACAAAAGCTATTTCCTGCGTTTCAACACCTCGAACGGCAACCGGTTCGACGGCAAAGCCACCATCAAACTCGTCGGCGCCGACGGCACGGAACTCTGCAACCGGCCGCTGGCCCTCGACCCGGATAAATCTTGGTGTCAGTATTCGGGCGAACTCGTAGCTGCCGGCACTGACCACAACGCCCGCTTCGTCATCGAACTCGAAGGCAAGGGAACGCTGCTGCTCGATTACGTTTCGCTCTTCCCGGCCGAGACGTTCCGCAACCGCGAAAACGGACTGCGCAAGGATATTGCCGAGACGCTCGAAGCCATGCGTCCGGCATTCGTCCGCTGGCCGGGCGGCTGCGTGGTGGAGGGCATCACCCTTTCGAACCGCATCAAATGGAAGGAAACCATCGGCGATCCGGCCACCCGTCCGGGTGTTTACGACACTTGGGGCTATCGTACCACGATGGGCTTCGGCTACCACGAATTCCTGCAGTTCTGCGAGGACATCGGTGCCGAAGGCATGTTCGTCTGCAACGTGGGACTGGGCTGTCAGGGCCGCGCGGGCGACGCATGTCCGGAAGAGGAGGTGGACTTCTTCATCAACGACGCACTCGACGCCATCGACTACGCATTGGGCGACGGCACGACCGCGTGGAGCCGCAAACGCGTCGAGAACGGTCATCCCGAACCTTTCCCGCTGAAATACGTCGAAATCGGCAACGAAAACTGGGGTCCGGTCTATGAAAAGCGTCACGACAAATTCTACAAGGCCATCAAGGCGAAATATCCGCAGTTAAAACTCATCTCGACGCTCGGACTGGGCGGCCAGCACCGTCACGAGAAGGTCGATATGATAGATCCCCACTGGTACGTGTCGCCCGAATTCTTCTTCGCCAGCGACAAACTCTTCGACCAACAGGAACGCGGGGATTACGAAATCTACATCGGCGAATACGCCGTCAATCAGAATGTCGGCGGCGGCAACCTGCTCGGCGCACTGGCCGAGGCGGCGTTCCTTACGGGCGTCGAGCGCAACTCCGACCTTGTGAAGATGGCCTCCTACGCTCCGCTGTTAGAGAACGTCAATGACCGCGTCTGGCCCACGAACCTCATCTGGTTCGATTCCCACCGCGTCATGGGACGCTCGTCGTATCAGGTACAGAAGATGTACGCCGAAAACCGTCCGTCGTTCAACGTCGCCACCGCATTCGAACAGCCGACACACCCCGTCGAAGTCCGCGGCCGAATCGCATTGGGCGGCTGGAATACGGACAACGAATACAAGGACCTGAAAGTCACGCTGGCCGACGGCCGCACCGTCGAGGCCGACATGACGCAGGGCTGGACGCCCCAAGAGGGTTCGTGGACCGCCGGGGAAGGCACGCTGAAAGGCTCCGGTCCCGGCGTGATGCGCTGGATTCTATGGAGCACGCCGGAAGCGTTCGGCGACTGCTCGATCTCGCTCAAGGCCCGCAAGACCGCCGGAGCGGAGGGGTTCCTCATCTACTTCGGCATGCACGACGGGCTGAACGGCTACGTGCTCAACATCGGCGGCTGGGGTAACCAGACCACGGCTTTCCAGCGCATCGACGGCAACGACATGCCGCAGATTCCCAACAACATCTCGCAGCATGTGGAGGAGGGACGCTGGTATGACATCCGCATCGACGTCAAAGGCGGCAAATTCACCTATTATCTCGACGACAAACAGATGCTCGAAACGACGATCGAGAACATACAGCACTATGTAGTTTCGGGTTACGACGAGAGTACGGGCGAACTGATCGTCAAATTCGTGAACGCCACCGAAGAGCCGTTCACCACGTCGATCAACCTGCAGAACGTAACCTCCGTGGAGCGTAAGGGCAAAGTCGTCACCCTCACGTCGAACGATCCCAAAGACGAGAACACGCTCGACGATCCGAAGAAGGTATTCCCAAGGGAAAGCACCTACAACGGCTTCTCGGAAAGGTTCGACTACACGTTCGAACCGTGGTCGCTGACCGTGCTGCGCATCAAGGCCGAAATCTAAACGTCGCATGAAAGGATAACCCGCCTTCCGGAACCGGGCTGCGGATTATCCTTTTTTCAAAATTCCGAACCGCATGAAAAAGATTCTTTTCACCCTGCTCTCAGCTGCCGTCGCCGTATCGGCCGCGGCCGGCGACAAAAACTACCTCCGCTATGTGGATCCCTACATCGGAGCGGGCGGCCACGGCCATGTTTTCGTCGGGGCCTGCGTTCCCTTCGGTGCGATACAGATCGGACCGCAAAATATCTTCAAAGGCTGGGACTGGTGTTCCGGCTACCACTATTCGGACAACGTGCTGATCGGATTTTCGCACACGCACCTCAGCGGTACGGGCTGCACCGATTTGGGCGACATCCAGATCATGCCCTTCACGGGCGAAGTGCGCACGCGCCGCGGCGAACAGGACGACATCTCGAACAGCTGTTCAGCCCATTACCAGCATGAAAACGAGCGGGTTTCGCCCTATTTCTATTCCCTGACGCTCGACAACGGCATCCACGCCGAACTGACCGCATCGCGGCGGGTCGCATTCCACGAATACACGTTCCCGGCAGGCGAAGAGGCCCGTCTGCTGATCAACCTCCGCGAAGGCAACGGATTTCAGTCGTTCGCCTCGTCGCTACGGCTGGTCGATGCCCACACCGTCGTCGGACACCGCATCGTCAAAGGCTGGGCGCCGGAACACCGCGTCTACTTCGCACTGAAAAGCGACCGTCCGATTGCCGAACTGCTGGTCTTCAACGACGACGAGCCGGCCGGACGCGACGAGCTGGAAGGCGAAGGCGTGAAGGGCGTGGTCTGCTTCGAAGGCAGCGTCGAGAAACTGGCGCTGAAAGTCGCCGTTTCGTCCGTAAGCACCGACAATGCGCTGGAAAACCTGCGCAAAGAGATTCCCCACTGGAATTTCGGCACGGTGATGACGGCGGCCCGCGACGCATGGGAAAAGGAATTGGAGCGCGTCGAGATCACAACTGCCGACGAACGCGCCAAGCGCATCTTCTATACGGCCATGTACCACACGATGATCGCCCCCACGACCTACTGCGACGTGAACGGTGAATTCCGCGGCCACGACAATAAAATCCGCAAAGCCGATCGGACGAACTATTCGACCTTCTCGTGCTGGGACACTTACCGGGCGCTGCATCCGTGGTTTACGATCATCCAGAGCGACCGGGTGGGCGACATGGTCGCGTCGATGCTCTCGATCTGCGACCAGCAGGGCAAGCTTCCGATCTGGCCGCTGATCGGCGGCGAGACCAACCAGATGCCCGGCTACGGTAGCGTACCGATCGTCAGCGACGCGGTAGTGAAAGGAATCCGGGGAATCGACGCGCAGCGCGCCCTGCAATGCGCCGTGCAGACGGCCACGCTCCGCGGACAGGCCGGCATCGGCTATGTGCTGGACCGGGAGTATATCCCCGCAGACAGGGAGTTCGAGGCGACGTCCAAAGCCATGGAGTATGCGGTGGCCGACTGGGGCATCGCCGCCATGGCGCACAAACTCGGCCACAAAGAGACGGAGCGAACTTTCGCCCGGCGCGCCCGCTACTGGAAACACTATTTCGACGGCGACATCAATTTCATCCGCCCGAAATTCGACGACGGAAGCTGGCTCACGCCCTACAACCCGTTCCAGTCGGTCCACGGCGGCACGGGCTACTTCGCCGAAGGCACGGGGTGGCAGTACACCTTCTTCGTGCCGCAGGACCCCTACGGGCTGATTGAAGCCATGGGCGGCGACGAGCCGTTCCGCGCAAAAATCGACTCGCTGTTCCGCGTCTCCGGCGACATGGGTCCCCACGCTTCGGCCGACATTTCGGGGCTGATCGGCCAGTACGCCCACGGCAACGAACCCTCGCACCACGTCATCTATCTCTACAACTACGCAGGCCAGCAGTGGAAAACCGCCGAACTGGTGCGCTACGTACAGCACCATTTCTACACCGACCGACCGGACGGCATCATCGGCAACGAGGACTGCGGACAGATGTCGGCATGGCATATTCTTTCGGCGTTGGGTTTCTATCAGGTCAATCCCTCGTGCGGGGTCTATTCATTCGGCAGCCCGCTTTTCGAGAAAGCGGTGCTGAATATGCCCAACGGACGCAAATTTATGGTGATAACTGTGAATAATTCCGCAAAAAACAGCTATATTCAATCCGTGGAACTGAACGGAAAACCTTATCTGAACTCTTACATCGCATACGACGACATCGTTCGCGGGGGCACGCTGAAATTCGTCATGGGCCCGCAGCCCAACTACGACTTCGGCTCCGCCCCCGAACACCGTCCCTACAACGAAACACGCCAATAAAGACGCTATGAATACGAATACCAAACGATTGCTCTGCACCCTCGCCGGCACGGCGGCCCTGCTGACGGCGGCCGGAAACGACGACGGGAGTCGCATCGAAATCGATCTCGGCAAACGCGGGGCCGAAATTCCCGCATCGCTCTACGGCGTCTTCTTCGAGGAGATCACCGGTTCGGGCGACGGCGGGCTTTACGCCGAGATGATCCGCAACCGCGGCTTCGAGGAGGGCGTACTCCCGACGGGCTGCACGCTCGACGCCGACGGGTATGCCGCCGCACCCCACGCGCACTGTTATTCGAACGACTCGGTCAACCGCTTCCGCGTGCGGTGGAGTCCCGATCTGGCGATGACGGGCTGGCGGACGCAATACGCCGACGGCTCGCAGGCCGCTTCGTCCGTTACCGCCGAATATCCGCTCAACGCCGCCACACCCCACGCCCTGCGGCTCGACCTTGCCGCGGCGCGCGGCGAAGTGAGCGCCGTGAACAGCGGCTACTGGGGAATCGCCGTCGAAGCGGGCAAGAGCTACGATCTGGAATTTTATGTCCGGGCGGAAAAGACCCCGTGGTGCCGCGCCGCAATCGTCGCGCCCGACGGGAAGTCCTTCGCTGTGAGCGACATGCGCCTGACGGCGGACGGCGGGTGGCACCGCTATACGGCAACCTTCACACCATCGGAAACCGGAAACAAAAACACCCTGCGCCTTAGCTTCCCCGCCGAAGGCCGCGTCTGGATCGACTATGTATCGCTGTTCCCGCGCGACACCTACAAAGGCCGCGCCAACGGACTGCGCAAGGATGTGGCGACGATGATCGAAGAACTGCGCCCGGCGTTCGTCCGCTGGCCCGGAGGCTGTATCGTCGAAGGGCTGACGCTCGACAACCGCGTGAAATGGAAGGAGACCATCGGCGACCCGGTAACACGTCCGGGAGAGTACAACCTGTGGGGTTACCGCAGTACGTACGGATTCGGCTACCATGAATTCCTGCAGTTCTGCGAGGATATCGGCGCCGAGGGCATGTTCGTCTGCAACGCGGGCATGTCGTGTCTGTTCCGCAACGGCGACTATGTACAGGGCGACGAACTCGAACCGCTGATCGAGGAGGCGCTCGACGCCATCGAATACGCTTTAGGCGATGCAATGACGACCAAATGGGGCGCCGAACGCGCCAGAAACGGTCATCCCGAACCCTTTCCGCTGAAATACATCGAGGTCGGCAACGAAAACGTCTTCGCCCGCTATGCGGCCAACTACAATCGTTTCCACAAGGCGATCAAGGCGAAATATCCGCAGCTGACGGTTATCTCGGCGCTGATGTTCAGCGACGACATCAAGCGGCTGGACAAAGTGGAGATGATCGACCCGCACTATTACGAGACCGCCGACTGGTTCTACAACAACGCCGACGTCTACGACAAGCTCCCGAAGAAGCTCCCCTATAAGATTTACGTCGGCGAATACGCCGCCGTCGGGCAGTCGAATCTTTACGCGTCGCTGGCCGAAGCGGCTTACCTGACCGGCGTGGAGCGCAACGCCGACAAAGTGCAGCTGGTCTCCTACGCCCCGCTGATCGAAAACGCCCATTACGGCCGCAACCACCTGATGGTACTCGACAACAAACAGGTTTACGGACGCACGAACTACCATGTGATGAAACTCTTTTCGGAGAACCGGCCCGATGTGAACGTTCCGCTCTGCATTCTCGGAGAGCAGGTCGCAAAACCCCACTCTCCCAAAGGATTCATCGGCCTGAGTACGGGCAACACGGCGGCGCAGTTCCGCGACCTGAAGGTCACGAGCAACGGCCGCACCCTCTACACCACCGACTGGAGCGACCTCGACACACGCTGGGAGACGATACGCGGCGAGTGGAAAGCCGCAGGCGGCGTCCTGACCCAGCCAGTCCCGGCCGGAGATGCGCTCCTGCGTCTGAAAGATCTCGAAGCGGGCGACTGCACGATCACCCTCAAAGCCCGCAAGACGGCCGGACACGAAGGGTTCCGCGTAGTCTTCGGCATGCAGGACGACCGCCGCTATTTCATGGCCGACATGGGAAGCCACTCCAACGAGTCGGTCCTCTTCCGGGAGATCGGCGACAAAGGTTCGGTTTCACTCTTCGACTACCGCAATCAGGAGCCGATCGAAGCGAACCGGTGGTACGACGTGCGCATCGAAATCCGTGGCAACAAATGGAAGTGCTACCTCGACGGTGAACTCAAATACGCCTACGACTATACGATCGTCAACAAGCACTACGCCGTCGCCGGTCTCGACCACAAGCGCAACGAACTGGTCGTCAAACTGGTCAATGGCCGCACGGAGCCGTGGCGAACCTCGCTGGCGCTGAAAGGCGGGAAAGCCGCGCCCGGCGAAGCCCGGCGCATCGAGCTTGCATCGGCGTCGATCTACGACGAAAATTCGTTCGAAGAACCCGAAAAAATCACCGCCCGCGAATCGGCATTCCGCATCGAAGGGCGCACCGTACCCGTAGAATGTGCCCCCAACTCGCTCACCATCCTGCGTATACCTCTCGACAAACAATAAACTCAATACCCCGATGACAAAGTATCTGAAATTGATTTCCGCCATTGCCGCCCTGCTGTTTGCGGCATCGTGCGGCAGCACAAAAAACGCACGTAAAAGCCTTTCGGGAAATCCCGTCTTTCCGGGCTGGTATGCCGACCCCGAAGGCGCCGTCTTCGGCAAGGAGTACTGGATTTTCCCCACCCTTTCGGACCTCTATGCCGCACCGGACGAGGAAATGCCGGCCTACCCCGCCGAGAAAAGCTCGGCAGTCCACCAGCTGTACAACATCCAGACCTACATGGACGCCTTCTCGTCGAAGGACCTCGTGAACTGGACCAAACATCCGAAAGTCCTCACCACCGACGCCGTGAAATGGGTAAAATATGCCATGTGGGCGCCGGCGATACTCGAACACAAGGGCAAATATTACCTCTTCTTCAGCGGCAACGACATCCAAAACGACCACGAATACGGCGGCATCGGTGTCGCCGTGGCCGACCGTCCGGGCGGCCCGTACAAGGATGCGCTGGGCAAACCGCTGATCGACCGCATCGTCAACGGCGCGCAACCCATCGACCAGTTCGTTTTCCGCGACGACGACGGTACGCATTATATGTATTACGGCGGCTGGCACCATTGCAACATGGTCAAACTGTCGGACGACCTGCTGAGCGTCGTGCCGTTCGACGACGGCGAGACGTACAAGTCCGTAACGCCTGAAAACTACGTCGAAGGACCGTTTATGTTCAAGCGCGGCGGCAAGTACTATTTCATGTGGAGCGAAGGCGGCTGGGGCGGTCCCGACTACAGCGTGGCCTATGCCATCGCCGACTCCCCGTTCGGGCCGTTCGAACGTATCGGCAAAATTCTCCAGCAAGACCCCGAAATCGCCACCGGAGCCGGCCACCACTCGGTGATACGGATTCCCGGCAGGGACGAATACTACATCGTCTACCACCGCCGCCCGCTGGGCGCGACCGCCATGGGGCACCGCCAGACCTGCATCGACCGCATGGAGTTCGATGCAGACGGCTTCATCAAACCCGTAAAAATGACTTTCGAAGGGGTCAAACCCGTCCGGATCAAATAACGACCACATAAAAAACAAAGACCATGAAACGCTATCTCTTCTTAATGGCAGCCACGGCCTGCATGCTCTCCTGCGCAGGCAATGGCGACAGCGGAAACGGCGTCGAACTGCTCGATGCCGCCGCCTTCAGAACCAAAATCGACGGGAAACCCGTCGGACTCTACACCCTGCAAAACGCCGACAGCATGACCGTGCAGCTCACCAATTACGGCGCACGCGTCGTCGCGCTCTGGGTTCCGGCCGCCGACGGCCGCTTCCGCGACGTGGTATGGGGATACGACAGCATCGACGCCTATCTCCGCACGGCCGACAAATACTGCGGACCCGTCGTGGGACGCTTCGGCAACCGCATCGGCAAAGGACGCTTCACGCTCGACGGCAAGGAGTACCAACTGACGATCAACAACGGCGAGAACCACCTGCACGGCGGTCCCGGAGGATTCGAATGCCGCGTCTGGGACGCCCGCGTGACCACGACGCCCGAAGGAAATCCCGCCGTCGCCATGTCCTACCGCTCCGCCGACGGCGAAGAGGGCTATCCGGGCAACCTCGACATCACGGTCACCTACTCGCTGACGCCGGACAACGGACTGGTTATCGACTACGAGGCCACGACCGACGCCCCGACAATCGTGAATCCCACGAGCCACGTCTACTACAACCTGCACGGCACAACGGAGCATTCGACCGACTCGCACCTGCTGACCATCCATGCCAGCGGCTTTACGCCCACCGACGCGGGTCTGATCCCCACGGGTGAAATCCTCCCGGTCGAAGGCACGCCGCTCGACTTCCGCACGCCGCATGCGATCGGGGAACGCATCGGACGAACCGACTACGAACCGCTGGCATTCGGAAACGGCTACGACCACAACTGGGCGCTCGACAAGCCTGAAGCGGGCACGGTTTCGCTGGCTGCCGAGGCTTATGAACCCGCGACGGGCATCCGGATGAAGATCTACACCGACCAGCCGGGACTCCAGTTCTATGCAGGACAGGGCATGGACGGCAAGGATAATTTTTGTTGAAATGAATGGCAAAATACGGTATACTATACCCAAATTGATTTTCTGCTAACGATGTTGTATCGCTTGCAGTATCCAACAAACAGGAGGAAAAACCATGGACTTAGGTTTCGATGTGGTCGTTACCATTACTGGTATCGTGCTGGTGTTCCTGATCCTCGTGCTGCTGATGGCTATCATCACGCTGGAGGGCAAGATCTTCGACTCGATGAATGCCAAGAAGAAGGCCGCTAAGACTGCTGCGCAGGCACCCGCCGCAAAGCCCGCTGCCGCTCCGGTACAGCAGGCTGCGCCCGCTCCTCAGGTAGAGGAGGGCATCCCCGGTGACGTGGTGGCCGCCATTATGGCTGCTATCCATGCAATGGGCAACGGCAAGTACACCCTTAAGGCAGTGCGTCGTGGCAAAAATGGCTGGGGCAAGGCCGGCGTGAACGACACCACGGCCCCGTTTTAACACAGGAGGAAGAGCATGACACAGTTTATTGATACTCTGGTCGGTATTTTCCAAAGTTCCGGCTTTGCACAGTTTGGCCAGCCCGGCGGCTGGCTGTACGCCGTGATGATCTGCGTGGGCTGCTTTTTGCTGTACCTCGCCATCGTCAAGGAGTTCGAACCCCTGATCCTGCTACCCATGGCCTTTGGCATGATCCTTGCCAACCTCCCCGGCAGCGGCATCATCCACATGCAGTACTTCGTCGGTGACGGTCTGGAGCACCCCATGTGGGTCGAGATCCTGAACAACGGCGGTCTGGCCGATATGCTCTACATGGGCGTTAAGCTGGGCATCTACCCGCCGCTGA
>OLRP01002729.1_pt1 | contig 11739 bp, 10 predicted proteins | sample 1672401 | NCBI WGS metagenome assembly OLRP01 (sample SAMEA3136682, study PRJEB25190) | human gut metagenome | reverse complement strand
ACTGCTGTTTGCCTACATAGTCCACGTCCACCACCGCCCGCGCCAGCGTGGAACGTCAAAATCGCGTTGCAGTTGTCGTATTCGCCGGAAAGGAGCGTCGTGAGGCGCGCCTGCTCCACATCGGCTTCGAGTTTACTGTAGCCCTCTTCGAGCTCTGGCAGCAGGCTCGCGTCGTCCATCTCCGTTCCCATGTCGATCAGCGCGAGCAGATCGTCGCGCGTGGAAACGAGCTTTTCGTAACGGTGAATTTTATTTTGCAGCTGCTTGGAGCGCATCTGGTTTTTCTGCGAGCGCTCCAGATCGTTCCAGAAGCCGTCCTCGTGCGCCTCGAGCTCGAGGCGGTTCAGCTCCTGACGGGCCTGCTCGATCTCCAGCGCCTTGAAGAGGTTTTCAAATGTTTCGTCCATCGCAAGCAGCTTTTGCTTGTAGGAATCGTATTCGATCACAGCCATGGCGTTCTCTCTCCTTACTTTTATCCTTCATTAGCCGAAAAAGTATATCACACACACCGGTCAAAGGCAAGGAAAATCCGCCTCTCGGGACGAAAATTCCCGTGGAAGCGGCCCTTTTTCGCCTTTCCGGCGATAAAAACAAAAAAGCCACGCTTTCGCGTGGTCGATACAACGGATCTCAGCGCTCGCTGATGATCTGCTTGGTGCTGCCGAAGATCATGTCGTCAACATCCTGCTTGATGAAGTTCTCAAACATATTCGTTTTCACGCTCCTTTCCTTCATTTACTTCAGTTTGTATTATAAGCGCGGAAAAGGCAAATTTCAATCGTCAGCTCTCATGGTTTTGCCTAAAAAATTAGCGGCTTTTTCATGCAAGTTGCTATATCTACACTTGCATTTCCGTTATTTTCCACTTATAATAAATTAGAAATGATATTTGAAGCGGAGGAGTCGGACTATGGCGGCTTTCGTCACATTTGAGGATGTTTCCAAGGTTTACCACAGCGGGGAGATCGAAATTCGCGCGGTGGACCACATCAGCTTTACGATCGAAAAGGGTGAATTCTGCGTCATCGTCGGCCCCTCGGGCGCGGGAAAGACGACGGTTTTAAACATGCTCGGCGGCATGGACTCGGCCACCTCCGGCACCATCACGCTGGACGGCGCGCGCGTCAGCTCCTTCAACCGCAAGCAGCTCACCCAGTACCGCCGCCACGATATCGGCTTCGTCTTCCAGTTCTACAACTTGGTGCAGAATCTGACGGCCCGCGAGAACGTGGAGCTGGCAAGCCAGATCTGCCGCGACCCCCTTGATGCCGACGAGGTGCTGGCGGCTGTGGGCCTGGCCGACCGGGTGCGCAACTTCCCCGGGCAGCTGTCCGGCGGCGAGCAGCAGCGCGTCGCCATCGCCCGCGCCTTGGCGAAGAACCCCAAGCTCCTTTTGTGCGACGAGCCCACCGGTGCTCTGGACTACGAGACGGGCAAGGCCATCCTGAAGCTTCTGCAGGACACCTGCCGCGACACGGGGCGCACGGTCGTGGTCGTCACCCACAACAGCGCGTTCACCGCCATCGCCGACCGTGTCATCCACGTGCGCGAGGGCTCCGTGGCCGCCGTGGAGCTGAACGAGGCGCCCCTGTCCGCCGACGTGCTGGAGTGGTAGCGTGAAGGCGTTCAACAAAGATATTGTCCGCTCCATCCGCCACTCGCTCGGGCGCTTTGTTGCCATTGCCGCCATCGTGGCACTGGGCTGCGGCTTCTACGCCGGGCTGCGCATGACGGCGCCGGATATGAAGCTGGCGGCCGACGCCTACTACGACGGCACCGATCTCATGGACATCCGCGTCGTCTCTACCTTGGGTCTCACGGATGAGGACATCGAGGCCCTGCGCGATGTGCCCGGCGTCTCGGGCGTGGAGGCGGCCTATTCCGCCGATGTGCTGGCCACCCTGAACGACGAGCAGTACGTGATGCGCGTGCACTCGCTGTCGCCCTCGGCAGCGACGGCGGTGAAGGTGGACGAGGCCACCATCTCCTCCGACGACGCGAACTACCTCAACCGGCTCGATCTGGTGGAGGGCCGCTGGCCCGAATCCGCCGACGAGTGCGTCATCTTCAACGACCGCGTTATGAGCGGGCCGACGGGGCTCGGCGACACGGTCACGGTCGACCCGTCGGTGGGCAACGTGGAGGACACTCTGGCCACCACCGAGTTCACCGTGGTGGGGCGCGTGCACTCGCCGCTCTACGTCAGCTCGACGTCCATGGGCACCTCCACCATCGGCTCGGGCACCATCGAGCAGTTCATGTACGTGCTGCCCGAGGCTTTCGATCCGGATATGCCCTACGTGGAGGCCTACGTCTCCGTGGAGGGCGCAGCAGAGCTTCCCGCCGACAGCGACGCCTACGACGACAAGGTGGCCGGGGTCGTGGCCGCCATCGAGGGCATCGCCCCGGCCCGGGAAGAAGCCCGGGTGGACGGCCTGAAGGCCGAGGCCCAGGCCGATTTGGACGAGGCGCGGGCGGAATACGAGGAGGAAGAGGCTCGGGCGAAAACGGAACTCGCCGACGCCCGTGCTGAGCTGGATTCGGCCAAGGAGGAGCTGGACGAGGGCCAGCGCAAGCTGGACGCGGCCGCCTCCACCCTTGCCGCCAACGAGAAGAAAATCAAGGACGGCGAGAAGGAGTACACCCAGGGCACCGAATCGCTTTCCAAGCGCAAGGCCGACGCCGAGGCCCAGTTCGCCGAGGCCGAGCGGCAGATCGCCGCCAATGAGGCGAACCTCGCCGAGGCCAACGCGGCGCTGCCGACGCTGCAGGACGCCCTGGCCCAGGCCGAGGCTGCCCTGCAGGTGCCGAACCTCCCTGCCGACCAGCGCGCCGAGCTTGAGGCGACCCGGGCCGACCTGGAGCAGAAGATCGCCGACATCGGCAGCGCGGAGGTGGCCCTGGAGGAGGCCAAGGCGCAGCTGGCGCAACAGTGCGAGGCGGCCGACGCGCAGATCGCCGCGGCCCAGGCCCAGCTCGATGCGGCCAAGACGAGCGTGGAGGAGGGCAAAAAGCAGCTCGAGGAGGGCAAGGCCGAGTACGAGCAGGCCAAGGCCGACCTGGAGGCGGGCCGCGCCGAGTACGAGCAGGGCGTGGCCGACTACGACGCCGCCGCGGCCGAGGCCAACGAGAAGCTTGATGCGGCCGAGCAGGAGCTGGCCGACGCCCAGGAGGACATCGACAACATCGAGCCGCCAGACTGGTTCGTCATGGACCGCACTAAGAACTTCGGCGTGGTGAGCTTCGCCTCCGACGCCGACCGCATCGATGCCATCGCGTCGTTCTTCCCCTTCATCTTCTTCCTCGTGGCGGCGCTCGTGGCCCTTACCACCATGACCCGCATGGTGGAGGAGGAGCGCATGCTCATCGGCACCTTCAAGGCGCTCGGCTACTCGCGGGCGCGCATCACCTCGAAGTACCTCATCTACGCCGCTCTGGCCGCCGGCGCGGGCAGCGTCATCGGCATCGCGGTGCTCTCCCAGGTGCTGCCCTGGGTCATCATGGAGGCCTATTCCATCGTCTACTACGTGCCCCGGGGCGCCATGCCCATCGATTGGCCCATCGCGCTTGCCGCCGCCGGACTCGGCATCGGCATCACGCTTTTGGCCACCTGGGCGGCCGCCGCGGCCACCCTGCGCGAGACCCCGGCCGCCCTCATGCAGCCGCCGGCTCCCAAGGCCGGCAAGCGCATCCTGTTGGAGCACATCGGCCCTCTGTGGCGCCACCTGTCGTTCTCGTGGAAGGTGACCTTCCGCAACATCTTCCGCTACAAGCGCCGCCTCGTCATGACGGTCATCGGCATCGCCGGCTGCACGGCCCTTCTGCTGACGGGCCTGGGGCTGCAGAACTCCATCAACGACATCATCGACGTGCAGTACGGCGAGCTGGTGAACTACAACGTCGTCATCGCCGAGAAGGACGACGCGGCCGACGACGACCGCGCGGCCGCCGACGCCCTTCTGGCCGACACGGATTCGTTGCCGGTGGCCGTGCGCGCCACCGAGGCCTCCATGATCGCCCAGGGCACAGACGGCACCGAGGCCATGACCACCATCGTGGCGCCGTCGGACCCGGCGGCGTTTAAGGAGCTGTGGCACTTCCGCATCCGCGAGGGCCACGAGGAGGTGGCCCTCGCCGACGCCGGCGCCGTCGTCACCGAGAAGCTGGCGACCAAACTGGGCCTTGGCGTGGGCGATGCCATCGTGTTCGCCGAGCAGGACGATCTGGGCAACGCCACGGCGACGACCTACTCCGTGCCCGTGGCGGGCATCATCGAGAACTACATCGGCGACTACGCCTTCATGACGCCGGAAACCTACGAGCGCACCTTCGGGGAAGAGGCGGACAACCTCACGGTGTACGCCCGGGCCACTACCGACGAGGGGGAGCGCCAAGCCCTCTCCGAGGCCCTGCGCGCCACCGGCGCGGTGGATACCGTGGCCTTCAACGACGAGGTCATCGACTCCTACAAGCAGATGCTGCGCTCGGTGAACATGGTCGTGGTGGTGCTCGTGGTGGCCGCGGCGGCACTGGCGTTCATCGTGCTGTACAACCTGACGAACATCAACATCACCGAGCGGGCCCGCGAGATCGCCACCTTGAAGGTGCTCGGCTTCACGCCCCGCGAGGTGAACGCCTACATCTTCCGCGAGATCGTGCTTCTGGCCATCTTGGGAGCGCTCGTGGGCCTGGCCCTCGGCATCGTGCTAGAGGGCTTCGTCGTGGTGACGGCCGAGGTGGACCAGGTCATGTTCGGCCGCACCATCCATTGGGACAGCTTCGTCATCGCGTTTGTGCTCACCATGGTGTTCACCGTCATCGTCATGCTCGTCATGCGCCCCAAACTCGCCCACATCGACATGGTGGAGAGCCTGAAGTCCAACGAGTAAGGCTGTGTGATCTGGAAAATGTGCCGAAATGGACAAGGTTTGCACAAAGCAACCTGGCAAGATTCAAAAAAGCACATTTTCCAGGTCTTTAAGGCGAGGAGAGATCCCCTTTTACGGTGCGTGATGGCAAAATACCAGGTCATGTGAGCATGTATTGCGATTGTCTGCATTGCAGAAAGTTCCCAATCTGGAGAATGTGATTTATTGGGCGGAGAATTCTGGAGAATGTACTTTTTTGGACGCAGCAAATAGCGAAGCTGTGCAAAGTGACCAGAAAATCACATTTTCCAGACTGAGGGGGTCGTAGCAGCGAATTATGGGCTTCGCTGTCCGGCGCGACGGGGGAGTGCTGTCGTGTGCTACTATAGCGGGTAAACCTTACGGGCCGCATGAGGCGGCCCCACCTGCGAAGGAGGAGTTGCGAACCTATGAAGGTAACCGAGAAGAAGCTCGCCGACGGCGTCATCAAGCTCGACTGCGAGGCCACGGCCATCGAGGTGAACAACGCGCTGAAGGAGGCCGCCGAGGCCTTCGCGCTGTCCATGGGCGTGCGCCCCATGCCGGGCAAGTCCATCGAGGAGCTCGCGAAAGAGCAGCTGGGCATCGCCGACTTAGACAAGATCGTCGAGCCCAACGCCATCGAGGTGCTCGTGCCCCGGGCGCTCGACCGCCGCAACCTCGTGCCGGCGTTCCCGCCCAAGGCCACGCCCACGGTGAAGTTCGAGCGCGGCAAGAAGTTCACGTTCACCCTGAACGTTACCGTGAAGCCCACCTACGAGCTGACCAGCTACGAGCCGGTGGAGATCACCGTGCCCCCCTTCACCTTCGACGAGACCCCTATCAACCAGCAGCTGGAGGAGATCGCCAAGAACTCCGTCACCTACGTGGTGGCCGACGCGAAGCCGCTTGAGGCGGGAGACGCCTGCTCCATTGCCATGAAGTGCTTCGACGACGGCGAGGAGATCAAGGCGCTCACCTGCGAGGACCGCACCTACCTCATGGGTCGCGGGTACATGCCAGAAGGCTTCGACGAGGCGCTCGTTGGCATGGAGCCGGGCCAGACCAAGGAGTTCACCTTCGAGGCTCCCTTGGGCACCGAGAACGGGGAAGTGGTGAACAAGCCCATCTCCTGCACCGTCACCGTGAAGGAGATCCAGCAGGAAGTCGTGCCGATCATCGACGATGCCTGGGTGAAGGCGAACATGCCCATGTTCGCGAGCAAGGAGGCCCTGGTGGCCGATATGCGCCGCGTTTTCGAGGCCCAGCAGCGCGAGGCCTACGAGGGCTACGTGCAGCAGATGGCCGTGGGCCAGCTCACGCGCCGCTTCGAGGGCCGCATCGCCGATGAGATCTACGAGGCCACGCGCGACCAGCTCATGCAGAACCTGCGCATGGAGCTTCAGCAGGCCGGCATGACATGGGAGCAGTTCGTGGCCCAAAACGGCGGCGAGCAGCAGTTCGGCATGATGCTCATGATGCAGACCCGCGAGGTGCTCGTGCAGGGCTTCTGCCTGGACGCGGTGTACCGCCACGAGCACATGACGCTGACCGACAAGGATATGGAGGACGCCTGCCTGGGCATGAATCCCCAGGGCAATCCCAAGATGATGCGCCAGCAGCTGGAGGACTCGGGTCGCGGCTTCGCTCTGCGCGAGACGGCCGAGCGCCTGAAGGCCGCCCGCTTCGTGGCCTCCCAGGCGAAGATCACCGTAGCCGACGCGCCCGCGGCACCCGCTGACGCGCCCGCGGCGCCCGCCGACGAGGCGAAGGCGGCCGACGAGAACTAGCTTACGGGCCGATATCGGCCTTGCGCCATAACCACACGCCAGGGCGGGGGCTTCCCCGCCCGTTTCTATGAAGGACGTACTCTCTGTGTCTAAGAAGCCCGCGCCCCAATCTCATCGCAGTCCCAAGCGCCCGGAAAAGAGCGCTCCGAAAAACGCGCGTCCCTCCCTGCCGGCTTCGGCGTTCCTGCCCACCACGCGGGCCGAGGCCGATGCGCGCGGCTGGGGGCAGCTCGACTTCGTCTACGTCTCCGGCGACGCCTACGTGGATCATCCCTCCTTCGGGAGCGCCATCATCACGCGGGTGCTGGAATCCCACGGCTACAAGGTGGGCTTCATCGCCCAGCCCGATTGGAACGACCCGGAAAGCATCGCGGTGTTCGGCGAGCCGCGGCTGGGATTTCTCGTGTCGGCGGGCAACATGGACTCCATGGTGAACCACTACACGGTGAACAAGAAGCGCCGCCACGACGACGCCTACACGCCGGGCGGCAAGGGCGGCGCGCGCCCCAACCACGCGGCCGTGGTCTATTCGAACCTCATTCGCCGCACCTTCAAGGAAACGCCCATCATTTTGGGCGGCATCGAGGCGAGTTTGCGCCGGCTCGCCCATTACGACTACTGGTCCGATTCCCTCAAGCGCTCCATCTTGCTTGATTCCGGGGCCGATCTTATCTCCTACGGCATGGGGGAGCGCTCTATCGTCGAGATTGCCGATGCCCTCGCCGCGGGCCTTTCCGTGAGCGACCTCACCTTCATCGATGGCACGGTGTTTCGCACCCGTTCGCTGGAACACGTGGTTGACTACGAGATGTTGCCCAGTTGGGAAGAGGTTTCGGGCGACAAGCGCGCCTTCGCGGAGAGCTTCGCCACCCAGTACCGCGCGAGCGACCCGGTGTGTGGCAGTCGCTTGGTGGAGACCTATCCCCATGGCGTGTATGTCGTGCAGAACCCGCCGGCTGCGCCGCTGACCCAAAATGAGATGGACGCCGTCTACCGCCTGCCCTATGCGCGCACGTGGCATCCTTCCTACGACGAGGCCGGCGGCGTGCCGGCGCTTTCCGAGGTGAAGTTCTCGCTCACCTCCTGCCGCGGCTGCTTCGGCGAGTGCGCCTTCTGCGCGCTCACTTTCCACCAGGGGCGCATCGTCACGGGCCGCTCCCACGAGTCGCTGCTCGACGAGGCCCGCGTCATGACGGCCGATCCCGAGTTCAAGGGCTACATCCACGATGTGGGAGGTCCCACGGCCAACTTCCGCGGGCTGGCTTGCGCCAAGCAGCGCACACGAGGCGCCTGCACAGACCGCCGCTGTTTGGGCACGAAGCCCTGCCCGGCAATGAAGGCCGATCATCGCGATTACACGGGTCTTCTGCGCAAGCTGCGGAAGCTGCCCGGCGTGAAGAAGGTGTTCGTGCGCTCCGGCATTCGCTTCGACTACGTCATGGCCGACCCCGATCCCGATCGCACGTTTCTGCGCGAGCTGGTCGAGCACCACGTATCCGGCCAGCTGCGCGTGGCCCCCGAGCATGTGTCCGACACCGTGCTTGCTGCCATGGGCAAGCCGCCTCGGGCCGTCTATGACGCGTTCTGCGACGCTTTCGAGGAAATCAATCGCGAGACGGGCAAGAAGCAGTTCGTCGTGCCCTATCTCATGTCGTCGCATCCGGGCAGCACGTTGGCCGAGGCCATCGAGCTGGCCGAGTACGTGCGCGACATGGGCTTCAACCCCGAGCAGGTGCAGGATTTCTACCCCACGCCCTCGACGATTTCCACGTGCATGTACTACACGGGGCTCGATCCTTTGACTATGGAGCCCATCTATGTTCCCAAGACCTCGCATGAGAAAGCCCTTCAGCGGGCGCTCATCCAGTACCGCAACCCCGACAACTACGACTTGGTGCGCGAGGCGCTAACGAAGGCCGGGCGAACCGACCTCATCGGCTGGGACAAGCAGTGCCTCATCCGCCCCAAGCGCCCCAAGAAGAGGGAAGTGGAGGACGGCGGTGCCCCGCGCAAGGGGAAGGGGAGGTTTGCGAAGGGCGGACCTGCCAAGGGCGCACCTTCCAGCCGTCCCGGCCCTGCTTCGGCTCAGCGCGCCGGCAAGCCGCCCAAGGCCAACGGTCGCAAAGGCGGCATCCGCAAAGGTCGTTAAGTCGCCTATTCCCGTGACGAGCCTAAGTGTGCGGGAAATGTGACGGTTGGCCGCTTGTCGAAAAAGTTCTTGAGGCGGTTGCCCCCCACCCCTATAATGCTTCTTTGCGTCTGTGTGCCCAGCGATGGATACACCCGGGCGCGTGGCAAGACGGCGTCGCAGCGTAGAGCCTCCATCTGCGCCGGTCGGCAATCGCCTCGCCACTACCGTAGGGGAGGTTCCGGTGTGCGGAGAGGCGTGCGAGCGGAAACTCCAAAGGAAAGGGGCGAACGTGTCCCGCTGGTTGCCGTTACCGGCCGGCGAGCGCGGAAGCCCGAAGTCAAGAAAGGTTGTTACTGTGGGAATCAAACAGTACAAGCCGACGAGCCCCGGCCGACGTTTCCAGACGGTCTCCGACTTCTCGGAGATCACCACGTCCAAGCCGGAGAAGTCTCTTCTGGCCCCGAAGCCGAAGAAGGCCGGTCGCAACTGCTATGGCCGCATCACCACCCGTCACCAGGGCGGCGGCAACAAGCAGCGCTACCGCATCATCGACTTCAAGCGCAACAAGGACGGCGTGCCCGCCAAAGTTGCCACCATCGAGTACGATCCCAACCGCTCGGCCCGTATCGCTCTGCTGCACTACGTTGACGGCGAGAAGCGCTACATCATTCACCCGAAGGGCCTGAAGGTGGGCGACATCGTGGTCTCCGGTCCGGAAGCCGACATCAAGCCGGGCAACGCTCTGCCTCTGGCGAACATCCCCGTCGGTACGCTGATCCACAACGTGGAGCTGCAGCCGGGCAAGGGCGCCGCTATCGCCCGTTCCGCCGGCACCTCTATCCAGCTCATGGGCAAGGAGGGCAACTACGCCATCCTGCGCATGCCCTCTTCCGAGATGCGCCGCGTGCTCATCACCTGCCGCGCCACCATCGGCGAGGTGGGCAACGCCGAGCACTCCAACATCAAGATCGGCAAGGCCGGCCGCAAGCGCTGGATGGGCGTTCGCCCCTCTGTCCGCGGTACGGTTATGAACCCGGTCGACCATCCGCACGGCGGCGGCGAGGGCAAGAACAAGTCCGCTGGTCGTCACCCGGTCACCCCCTGGGGCGTGCCGACCAAGGGCCATCGCACCCGCAACAAGAAGAAGGCCTCGAGCCGTCTCATCATCCGTCGTCGCAAGAAGTAGCGGAATCGTAAGGAGTCATAGTGAGCAGAAGTTTGAAAAAGGGTCCTTTCGTAGAACCGCGCCTTCTTGCCCGCATCGAGGCAATGAACGCGGCCGGCGAAAAGGAAGTCATCAAGACGTGGTCCCGCGCGAGCACCATCTTCCCGGAAATGGTGGGTCACACCATCGCCGTGCACGATGGCCGCAAGCACGTGCCGGTATACGTTACGGAATCCATGGTCGGCCACAAGCTGGGCGAATTCGCCCCGACCCGCACCTTTAAGGGTCATTCCGCCGACAAGGGCAAGAAGAGATAAGAAGGGGTGAAAACAATGGAAGCTAAAGCAATTGCACGCTATGTCCGCGTTTCGCCCCGTAAGGCGCGTATCGTCATCGATCTGATTCGTGGCAAGTCCGTGCCCGCCGCTCGCGAGATCCTGCAGTTCTCCGACCGCGCCATCGCCGAGGTTGTCGCCAAGACGCTGAACTCCGCTGTGGCCAACGCCGAGAACCAGCACCACGTGCGCCCGGAAACGCTCATCGTGAAGGCCGCCTTCGCCGACGAAGGCCCCACGCTCAAGCGCATCCGTCCGCGCGCCAAGGGCTCCGCTTCGCGCATCCGCAAGCGCACGAGCCACATCACCGTCGTGCTCGACCAGAAGTAAGGAGGTTTTCGGATGGGCCAGAAAGTGAATCCGCATGGCGCCCGCGTCGGCGTCATCAAGGATTGGAGCACCCGCTGGTATGCGGATAAGAAGAACTTCGCGGACAACCTTGTGTCCGACGCGAAGCTCCGCAAAATGATTAAGGAACTGGAGTTCGTAGACGACAAGAGCAAGAAGCCTGTCAAGCTCTACGACGCCGGCATCTCTTCCATTGACATCGAGCGCCGCTTTGACAACGACAAAGTGCGCGTGACGGTGACCCTGAATGTGGCGAAGCCGGGTATCGTGATCGGCGCCAACGGCGCGAACATCGAGAAGATCAAGGCTGCGATCGTCAAGGAGCTGGGCGCGAAGAACGCTCAGGTGATCCTCAACGTGCAGGAGATCAAGAACCCGGATCTGGACGCGCAGCTGGTTGCCGAGAACATCGCCGCGCAGCTGGAGAACCGCGTTTCCTTCCGCCGCGCGATGAAGAAGTGCCTGCAGAGCTCTATGCGCGCTGGCGCGAAGGGCATCAAGACCAGCGTGGCCGGCCGTCTGGGCGGCGCGGATATCGCGCGCAGCGAGGGCTACCACGAGGGTTCTATCCCGCTGCAGACCCTGCGTGCCGACATTGACTACGGCTTTGCCGAGGCGAAGACCGCTTACGGCCGCCTGGGCGTGAAGGTCTGGATCTACAAGGGCCAGGTTCTTCCGACCGTGAAGAAAGCTCCGGCCAAGACCGAAGGAGGCAAATAAACCATGTTGATGCCCAAGAGAGTGAAGCGCCGCCGCGTCTTCCGCGGCCGCATGAAGGGCAAGGCCCAGCGCGGCAACTTCCTGGCTTACGGCGATTTCGGCATTGTTGCCACTGAGCCGAGCTGGGTGACTGCCCGCCAGATCGAGGCCGCCCGTATCGCCATGACCCGTTACACCAAGCGTGGCGGTCAGGTCTGGATCAAGATTTTCCCTGATAAGCCCGTTACCAAGCAGCCTGCCGAGACCCGTATGGGTTCCGGTAAGGGCTCTCCCGAGTATTGGGTAGCAGTTGTCAAGCCCGGCCGTATCATGTTTGATCACGGAAGTTGGCGAGGTCGAAACCTTCACGGCTGAACATTGCCTT
>OLRP01002714.1_pt1 | contig 11808 bp, 6 predicted proteins | sample 1672401 | NCBI WGS metagenome assembly OLRP01 (sample SAMEA3136682, study PRJEB25190) | human gut metagenome | reverse complement strand
AGAGATCTGCAAGCACGTCGGCTTTATTAAGTAATCCGGATATCCTCTCAGCGGGAAGGTGAAAACTGGTCTTCTATCCCCGACCATTTAATGGGGAACTATGCCGATAAAAAACGATGCCACAGCGGGATATATAAACGATTGATAGGCAGCAAGCCGTCGGTGGTTATATCGAACTATAGAAAAAGCATGCTTATCCATCCTCATCAGGATCGAGGATTGTCTGTTCGTGAAGCGGCCCGGTTGCAAAGTTTTCCCGATGATTTCATATTTGAAGGCCCCGTATCGTATGTCCAGCAGCAGATTGGCAATGCTGTTCCTCCGCTGCTTGCCAAAGCTGTTATGAAGAAAATATTGACTTATAAATAACATTGCAGCTATGGGCACTTACAAAGAGAATATTCCTAAAGCCGATATGCTGATGGGGTCGATGCGCTCAATGGGTTATTCGTTCGAGTCTGCAATCGCTGATGTTATTGACAACAGCATTAGTGCCGGGTGCTCATATGTTTATCTGCTTTTCCCAACCGATTCTTTCCAAAAACAGGCTGTGGGTATTCTTGACGACGGCTGCGGACTGTCTCGTGAAGAACTTTTCGAGGCAATGTGCTATGGCAGTTCTGCGGCAGAAGCAGCCCGCTCTGAAAATGATTTAGGAAGATTTGGTCTGGGACTTAAAGCGGCATCATTGTCCCAATGCCGCATATTGACTGTTGTGAGCATGCAGGACGGAGAAATCAGTGCGTATTCGTGGGACTATAATTACATACTTGAACACAAAAAATGGTTTGTTAACGAGCTGACCGCTGATGAAATATCAGATCTGCCGTACATAGAGAATCTGCGAGAAGCAGTAAAGACTAATGACAGCGGAACTCTTGTGATATGGGAGGATTTTGATGTGTTGGAAAAGTCGAGTCATGGACAGGTCTTCAGCACACTTCGTGAATTAAGTGATAAGGTGCAGGAGCATGTGGCCCTTATTTTCCACCGCTATATCTCGGCGAAGAAACTTGTTATCTGGGTTAACAACGCAAAGGTAAAGGCACAGGACCCATTTCTTGAAGGCAATGCCAAAACTACGACGAAAAAAGAGCTCGCTATTGCACTGCGGGACAGCCAAGGTATTGAACGGCTGATAAAAGTGCGTCCGTTTGTGCTGCCTTTCGGCTCGGACCTGACAGAAAAAGATAAAAAACTTTTAGGCGGTACTGATAATCTGAGAACAAGACAGGGTTTCTATATTTACAGGAATCAGAGGCTTATTATTTATGGGACATGGTTTGGGCTCAAACGCAGTGAACTGACAAAAAATGCCAGAATACGCGTAGACATCCCCAATTCGCTGGACGATATTTGGGGCATTGATATTAAGAAACAGAATGCGTCAATACCTAAATCAATTCAGAATCAGCTTAAAAAGACCATTGAAGAAGCAATGGACATTTCTGTTAGAAAACAGACGCATCGCGGCCGCAAAGATAATTCGGAAGACAATATAAGCCACATTTGGGATAGAATGCGCGGCAGAAATGACGCCTACTACTATCAGATCAATCGAAACAGTCCGCTTTGCAAATATGTGATGGAACACATTCCTGACGGTGCGGCAGACATCGTAGAAACTTTATTGTCAGAGATAGAAAAAGGTATTCCAGTACAGGATATATACGTAGACAGGTGCAATGACGCTATTGTTGCAGCGGATAAAACGCAATACCTTGAGGATAATTTTCAGTTGGGAGTTACACTGATCGACAAAATGATTAAATACGGCAGGGAGCTCAATGACGCTGTTGATACTATTATGAAAGCCGAGCCATGGTGCTGTCTTCCGCAACTGAAAGAAATGCTGATAAATTATTATACAAATGAAGATAAGCAGTGATGAGTTCAATGATCTCATTATGGTTATCAAACGCCGCATTGGAGCAGACAAGCGAAACGGGAAAACCATAAAATACGAAGATATTGACTCCTATATAGACAAGGGTCTTGAATTTATTCCAATCAGCCTGACTGCTGAAGACAGGGCAGAAGTTTTTTGCGCCATCGAAACAGAAGAGGCAATAAAACACACCAAAGGCAATTGTATATTCGACGACTATGATGATCCTCACAATTGGTATGAGCATGCAGAAATCGAAGATGAGCATTTCTGGAGGTTGTACAGCAAATATCTTCTGGAAGAATCGTCGCTGGATGACAGGAGCATAGATATTTTGGGCAAGAAGACTCTTCCTGCCATAATGAATTGTCTTTGCAACCCGAAAGAAGCGCATGAAGGAAGGCGGCTGGTTCGCGGTTTGGTTATTGGTGACGTTCAGTCTGGAAAAACAGCGACATATTCCGGTCTGATATGCAAAGCTGTTGATGCTGGTTACAAGGTTGTCATTTTGCTTGCAGGCATAACGGAGAATCTTCGCCAGCAGACTCAGGAGCGTATTGACCAAGGCATTGTAGGTCTTGAAATCAAGAAAGATGATATAACAAAAATAGAGAAACCCAAACGTGTAGGCGTAGGCAAATATGACAAACAGCTGCTGGCATCGTCTTATACAACTCAATCATCAGATTTTGTCGGACAGAAAGACAGTATTTTTGTGTCGCTTGAAGCACAGCGTTCAGTTGTATTGTTTGTTGTCAAGAAGAATGTATCTGTTCTTACAAAATTGCACAACTGGCTAAAGAACAGCAATTATGATCATTCGGAAGAGTGCGTCAATGCTCCTTTGCTGCTTATAGATGATGAAGCGGACAATGCATCTGTCAATACGAGCAAGGATGAAACGAATCCAACAAAGACAAATGCCATTATAAGGAAAATCTGCAATCTGTTTAAAACCGCATCGTATGTCGGTTTTACAGCAACCCCATTTGCAAATGTTTTCATCGATCCGGATTCTGTTGATGAAATGAAAAATGCAGATTTGTTCCCGGAACATTTTATATACACACTGCCAACCCCCTCGACATACATTGGAGCAAAGCAGATATTCAATGCCGGCTCCAAATATTATCGCAATATAAGATATATCATTGATATTGATGAACCCGACTATGGAGATGAATGCTGGCGTGATTGGGCTCGCACCCACATTGATGAATTGAATGCGGGAACATTCTACTATCGGCATCAGAAAGAATGGAGCGGTATCCTTCCCGATTCGTTAAGAGAGGCTGTTTATTGTTTCTTTTTGGCGAATGCTATTCGGGATTTGCGAGGACAAAGTTCTGCGCCGAGAAGCATGCTGGTGAATATGTCTCGATTCGTGAAAGTGCAAAATGTGATTAAGGAAGAGGTAGAACACATTTATGATGAATTCAAGAGTATAGTTGAAAAAGATTTCAACAGCGATTCTCGCAAAAACACGAATCTGCCTCTATATAAAGAATTGAAGCAGTTGTGGGATAAGCATTACAGTTTTGTCTCTGATGTTTCATTTGAGAGAGTTGTTAGGAAAGAAAACCTTTTCAAAGCAATTGAACACATAAAAGTTCTCGTGGTAAACGGATTAAAATCAAGCGGAAAGCTTGACTACAAAGAAAATCCGTCATTGCGGGTTATTGCTGTCGGAGGAATGGCATTGTCCCGAGGCTTGACCTTGGAGGGGCTACTGACAAGCTATTTCTACCGCAATACAGCTACTTTTGATGTTTTGATGCAGATGGGGCGCTGGTTCGGATATAGAAAAGGATATGAAGATATTTTCCAAATATGGACGAGCGAGGAAAGTGCAAGCTGGTATGATGAGATTTCTATGGCGTCAGAGGATTTGAAGGAAGATCTGAAAGAGATGTTTGCACAGCGGCTGACGCCAAAGGATTTCGGAATTAAAGTGCGCGACAATTGTCAGGAGCTGCAAATCACTGCAGGCAATAAGATGAGGCAGTCTTTCAATCTGGATATACAGGAATCTTATTATGGCAATATATATGAGACACCGTATATCAGTCTGAATGCGGCTCACAACACTCTTAATCTCGAGCAAGTGACTTGGCTGGCAGAGGAGCTGTTTAAGAGAAACTTGTCGTTTGACAAATTCAAAAACAATACATCTCTGATAGTAAAAGATGTGCCGAAAGATATTGTAGCGGCTTTTGTGAAAAATATTAAAAGCTCAAAGGTTAATCCTAATTTCAACACTGAATATATTCTGGATTTTATAACAGATGAAAACACTGTAGGATTAGAGCATTGGGATATAGTTTTCCAAAGCGGCGAGTCTGACAAATGTTATGAAATACCGCACATAGCATCTGTCAGATGTGCAGCACGCACTGTCCATATTGAAAATAATGCTATTGCTGTAAGCTCGCGGCGCAAATTGCTGAGCACTCAGGAAGGGGCTTATGGACTATCTGAAGATCAGTTGAATATCGTAAAAAGAAAATGCAAAGAACAGTGGAGGAAAGAAGGTAAAAATGAAAATCGGGAAATTCCGAACAGAGCATACTTTGAACATTTGGCAGACCGAAAACCTCTGTTGATAATTATGCTTATCGAACCTGTGAGGACCGAGGGAAAAGATGAAAAGAAAAAGCTGTCTGAATACCGGGAAGCATTGGGTAAAGATAAAATGGCTGCTTTTGCCATAGGATTCCCTGGTGTAAAGAGTGCTCAAAATGTAAAACATTATAAGGCAAACAAAATATATTATCAGCAGTTTATGCAAGATGAGTCTGAAGACATTGAAGACAATGAAACAATACAATAGCCAGGATATATACAGTATCTTCTCTGAAGGATTTGAACAGGGCTTTTTCAAAAGAGTTGGAACAGCAGGGGATCTTAACACCTATATAGGCAAAGACGACAAAGGCCGGTATGCTTTCAAGTTCAGAGGGCAGTATGTTCCGACAAGAATATTTGGCTCCGAGGTGATATCTGTCGAGCAATATGAGGATGATAACTCATATTCACTGATTTTCTTGCTTGAAAAGGAAGAACTTCTTGAACGTTTCTGTACATTCTGCCAGGATCTTCTGTCCGCTCTTGACGGAATAACAGACCAGGTTGAAGGCTATCGGGCTGTATGCAACAGATACACATCATGGAAGCGTCTGTTCAAACCCAATCACGGAGACATGACTGAACCGGAAATTATGGGTTTGATCGGAGAAATGCTGTTTTTGAAAGACGAAATGATTCCGATGTATGGAACAGACAAGGCTATAGACAGCTGGACAGGGCCTGAAAAAACCAGTAAAGATTTTTCAATAGACAGCATCTGGTATGAAGTGAAAGCAGTCAGTGCAGGAAAAGATGCTGTGTGCATCTCTTCAATTGAGCAGCTGGACAGCAATGTTGACGGCTGTCTGGCCGTATACAAGCTTGAAAAAATGAGCCCTGGATATGACGGTGTTAAACTCAGCTCTCTCGCCAATGAAATTATGACATTGATAAGCAATGATTTCTACAAGGAAATGTTTGCAAGGAAACTGATGTCATACGGCTTTGACTGGTCAAGCGATTACGACAACTTTGTATATTCCCAAAGCTCATTTGCCAAGTATATTGTGTCAGAGGGCTTCCCGCGCATTATGCGGAACAGTATTGCACTGCCAATTGTAAAAGTTCAATATGAACTCATGCTTTCAAATATAGAAGAATTTAAACAATCATAATAAGCACTGCAATGGAGATAGGCGAATTTAGAAAACAGTTTATGGAGCAGCTCCGCTTTGATGCCGAGCATGAAGGGTCGGCGCCGGAGGCGCAGTTTATCAGCAGAGCTCTGGAACTTCTGGAAGATATAGGAGATGTTTCTGATCCTATGCCTATGTCCATTGAAATGAAAGGGCGCCGGGGGCGAATAATGTCTTTTGATGCTTATGCTTATGATGAAGCTGATGGAGCGCTGGTTATGATTGCCAGTGATTTTGTCAATGAAATCGACAATATTCCCACTTTAACCAATACACGCATTGATGAATTATTCCTTCACATGAGGAATTTTATTGAAGAGAGTGTTGATGGTGATATTTCTGCATATTGCGACGATTCAGACCAAGCCATTAATGTGGCAAAGGAGATAAAGGCGAAAGTGGGCAAAAGTATGCTTGCTACCGAAATCTCACGATTCAAATTTATCATTCTATCCAACGCCATTCTCAGCAAACAGGTTAAAAATGTCAGCCGCGAGGAATTTCTCGAAAGGCCGGTTGAACTGAATGTGTGGACAATAGAGCGTTTCCATCAGACATATGCCTCTAATTCCAGTGAAATCATTGAGATTGCAACCAAGGATTTTGATTGTGACGGCATTCAGTATCTCAAAGCAGACATTGGCGAGGATGCGAACTATGATGCTTATCTGGGTATTATTCCAGGAGAGTTTTTGGCAAAGATTTATTGCAAATATGGCAGCAAGCTGCTGCAGGGCAACATTCGTGCTTTTTTGAGCGTGAGAGGCAAAGTCAATAAAGGAATACGTGAAACCATTATAAAGCACCCGGGAAATTTCTTTACATATAATAATGGCATTGCTGTGGTTGCCCGCTCAATCGGTTTTTCCGACGACGGGACCAAAATAGTATACCTTAAAGATCCCCAAATAATAAATGGCGGTCAAACTACGGCGTCACTGGCCAATGCAAAAATCAAAAAAGAGGTAAAGGACGGAGGCATGGACAACCTGTTTGTCCCGATGAAGCTGACAGTGCTTAACGTTGATGATGATATGTCCGAGGATGATATTGAACGATATAACAATATTACCAAAACAATATCTCAGTGTGCAAACAGCCAGAATGCTGTGTCTGAAGCCGACTTTTTCTCAAATCATCCATATCATGTTATAATGGAGCAATTGTCAAGAAAGAGAATGGCTCCACCGGTAAATGGCAATCCATACCAGACAATTTGGTTTTACGAGCGTTCAAGAGGGAAGTGGGAACAGGAACAAATGCAGCTCAGTCCCGCGGCTCGTGCAAAATTTTGTGAGAAACACCCTAAAAATCAAGTCATCAAAAAGGAGAAACTTGCCAAATGTCTCAATGCATTTGCAATGAATCCTCATGAAGTATGTCAGAGTTCAGCTATTAACTTCTCCCGATTCGCTAAAACTATTGACAGTCTGTATGAAACATCCAAGGAGAGTATCAATGAGGTATATTTCTCAAAATGTGTATGTTCTGTAATTATCTTTGATTCGCTGGATCGTCGCATAAATAAAGCGGACTGGTATCCGACAGGAGGTAATAAAGCCCAAATAATTCCATATGCCATAGCAAAAATGATGGCTATGATTCCCAAGAACATGGATCTTGACTGGAAACTCATTTGGCAAAAGCAGGAAATGTACCCTGCTCTTGAAAAGGAGCTGATGAAACTGGCGCATATTATTCATAATTTCTTTGAGGAGGAAGCGCAAGGCGGATTGGTTAGAAGTATGGCCCGTCGTGCAGATACATGGAATAAGTGCAAAAGTTTACCGCTGTCCTTGTCGGACGAATTTGTATCAACCCTAATCTCAAAAAATGAGATGAAGCAGGAAGAAGCTGCCGCTAAAAAAGAAAGGAAATTCAGTCAGAATATTGATGCTTCAGTTGAGATATTTAAATTGGGAGCTGAATATTGGACTAAGGTGTACAATGATCTATCAAAGGAGAATATACTGCCATATGGAGATGTCTCATTTATAGGCGGTATCGCAGAGTATATCAAGCGAAATTCTCTGCCGTCTGCCGCACAATGCAAACGCCTTGTCAAGATTGTTGAGAAAGCCGAGGATAAGGGGTATATTATGCCATAGAAACGACATATAATCTTTGCCGCTTTAATCGGAGTGCCACTCCCGCTTCGAGATTCAACAGCTACAAAAGACTCTTTCTGCTTGCAGTGGATTGGCAATTTGCCCGACGGCGCAAGCCGACCGGGGTATTAGGCTCCCCCGACAGGGATTTCAGTGGACAACGGGCAAACCCGTTGCGCTTTTATAATCGGCAAAGACGCTAACCAGAATAGACGGAAATAGTACATACTGAAAAGAGGTGCTATGCTGTACTCGTAGCGACCCCAAAGCCGACAATGGCCGATACAAAACGAGGGTTGGAGAATCGTATATTTTCCAACTCTCGTTTATACTTCAAATAAACCTACCGTTTCTCGCTTAACTCCTTATACAGTTCGAGCCTCAGTCCGGCTCAGCCTTCGATACGACGAGCATATTGAATCGGATATTTCCATGAAATTATGGAGTATTGACAACAAAATTGCAGCGAAAAGAGAAAATACGCAGTAACATTGTCTTCTCTTTTGGCTGTGTGTTTTCAGAAAGCAGAGAGGAAAAAACCGAAAATTCGGTTTAGTTTGTGCATTAGCCTTATATATGCTAAATCAAAGTAAACTATATTTAGGCAGGCATATTTGCCTTTCCATATGCCTATGGTTTTATAGAAACAACTTCTTTTGTGAAGAACACAAGTTCCAATGAAGATGTAAGGCAGAAACCACAGCCCGTCCTTTTCTTTTTTGGCTGCAACGATAGGCGATGCGATTTCGTAGTCGTAGCCATGAAACGAAAATGAGCGTATACGAATTATACGTCGTTGCTAAAAAAGTCTGCGAATGCCAACAAATGAAAAGACAGAAAACAACTGCAAGGTAAAAAAACTAAAAACTGCTTAAATCCTTGATTTTGTTTCTGTATTGTTGCTTATTAGAATGATATTTAGGCTTATATTGTTGAATATTAGCAGATTGACATATCTCCATCTAAGACTTCCTACGTTTCCAAATACTTGATGAGCATAACGCTTCTTATTCAATATGTCTGGAACGAGTTTCCCCAATCCCACTACAAAAATAATTAAAAACTACGATAATACGCTATACCTTTACAAGTTTTATTTCAGCAATCTACATTTTCAACCCACTTCCATTCCGTTCCGGCTGAACATAGTGCTGTAATCGCTCTGCTTGTTCTCTGAACCACCTGACGATAGGTATCCCGTCGATTCTAAGCGTGAATGTGCGGCTATTGTTTTCGTCAGGTAGAATTCGTACGATTGCATTCTCGGCCTTGAACCGCTTTCGGTGCGCTTCGGAATAGAGCGTCCCGCTGTATTTGAGCGGTTTGCCTCCGATAAGCGTTTCCGTCTGTTCGTCGTTGAACCCGACCTTGCGGCAAAGTTCATCCATACGCAGCATCTCGCGGAAACGGGGAAACCATGTCAGCGCCTTGCGAACGACCGATTGAAGAAAAGACAAATCTTTTTCATACTGTTTTTTTATGTTCGCCGTTTCCGTTATGTGTCGTGCCTGCATCGCTGTCAGTTCTCGACTATGATCGCTCTGCATGGTCGTAATCTTCTTTTGCAAGGCTTCGATGCTTTCGTCCCGAGCAGCTACCTCGTGTTGCAGTCGGCCGATCTCCTGCTCCTGCCGTTTGACTTTCGACGTTCCGATCATCGAGCCGATACCGTTGAGAATGGTCGTGCCGACCTCGGCGGCGGAGTTTTTCAGTTTCTCGGTTTTCAGTTCGCTCTTTACCGCTTTCAATTCCGCTTCGGTTCGTTCCTTGGCAGCACGGGCTTTCTCAGCCTCGTGCTTCTGCTTGGCGATGATGTAATCCGTTCGCTCCAGATGCTCGCGCCCTGTCTGCTCTTTCGATGTGCCGCGCTCCATACCGAGCGTTTCGGCGAGCATGGTCTGCATTTCACTCATGTCCTGCGGTGTGAGCTTGCAGGATTTCCCCGTATCGTGGTTCATCCAGTCCCATACGATATGGGCGTGATAGTTCGGCTTCCATGTGGTTTTGTCATTGGGTATCCCGTAGTGCCCTTCGTCACGGTGGATGAAGATTTGCAGCGGGGTAATGCCCCAACGCTTACGGCATAACTCTCCGTATCGTTGCAGCTGTTCCATTGTCGTATCTGCTTTGCATACGACAACACCCTCCTTGATAGGCGTACTTCCGCGCACGGTGGTCGTCTTTCCTGTCTTCTTGTTCAGGCGTGTGCGGTCTTTGGTCTGCATTGCCCGTCCAGTCTTCGCCTTGACCATTTCGCCGAGGTACTTGTAATACTCCCTGAGCGGAATACCCTCGATGCGAGGCGACACCCACGATTCGTTTCCGTCCATAAGGTCAGTACGCAGGTAAATATTATCCTTGTTGATGTGGGCGAGGTATTGGGGTGTCCGCCTGTTATGCGCCTCGCTCTGCCCGATGTTGCACGGGCGTATGTTGTCCGATGTCTTTGCCATAATTTTTGATTGTTATAAGTGGGTTGGGGGCCTTGGGGCAATGCCCCGGGCGGAGTTTCCAAAGAGAGGGTCACTCTTTGGTCGGGTTGCATAGGACTGAAAATTCTTGCCGGGTCGAGGGCGGAGCCTTCGTGGGACGGGGCGAAGCCCAGCCCCTCGGGAGAGCCCACAACTACCGAAGCGCAGCCGGTAGTTATAGTGGGCTATAACAAGGTAAGCCTTGTGACTGCTGCAGCCACTCCCTGTGCTTGTGCCTACTTTTTTATTCGTTCGATGTCTGCAACGTTACAGCTTGCGGCCGCGTGATTGCCTGTGCTCTTTCACGGGACAACGACTGCGCAGGTAGTCGTTCAGATCGTTGTGCAGCCGGTAGTGAACGGACTGGTCGGAGAGGTTGCGACAGGCGGCTTTCAACACCGCCGTCGCTTTGTGTCCCGCCTCGTCATTGTCGAGGTAGGCATAGACCTGTTCGTGCGACGCGATGAACGGAACGGCTTTGGCGAGGTTCGTTACTGAGTTTAGCACCACCACGTCGTGCGGCGGGTTCGGGTCGCGCTTGAGCGTCAGATACGAGAGGAAGTCCATAAATCCCTCGAATACGAGGCAGGTCGGATAATCGCCGCGTCGGGTCGTCGGAGCTTTCGACGTGCAGCCCTTGAAATAGCGGTTGCGCAGCTCCCAACCTCCGGCGTCGTTGCGTGTAGTTGAAAGGATCATATAACCATGGCAATTAACAGAACTCCGGTTCTTAAGCGCTGCCGCCAGCTGGGCCTTGATCCCGTTGTGCTGGGGTACAGCAGCTCTAAAACCTCCAAGCGCGAGCCCAAGCGTCGCCGCAAGGAATCCGAGTACGGCATGCAGCTGCGCGAGAAGCAGAAGGTGAAGTTCATCTACGGCGTTCTCGAGAAGCAGTTCCATGGCTACTTCGAGAAGGCGAAGGCCATGCCGGGCATCACCGGCGAGAACCTGATGCGCATCCTCGAGTCCCGCCTCGACAGCGTCATCTTCCGTCTCGGCTTCGCCCGCACCCGCAAGGAAGCTCGTCAGATCGTCACCCACGGCCACATCATGGTCAACGGCCGTCGTGTCGACGTTCCTTCCTACCGCGTGAAGGCCGGCGACGTCGTCTCCGTGGCTCCGAAATCCAAGGAGCTCCTCGTCATCAAGAGCGCTCTCGTTTCCAACGCTCGTTTCGAGGTTCCTGCTTGGCTCGAGGTTGACATCGAGAAACTCCAGGGCAACGTGTTGGCCCTTCCGCAGCGCGATCAAATCGATTTGGACATTAACGAACAGCTTATTGTCGAACTTTACTCGAAGTAATCGCAGCATAGTAAGGAGGCTTTTAAAACATGACAGAGTTCATGAGGCCTACGGTAACAACGGAAGAAGTCAACGACACGGTGGCTCGCTACATTGTCGAGCCTCTCGAGCGCGGTTACGGCCATACTCTTGGCAACAGCCTGCGTCGCGTGCTGCTCTCCTCTCTTGACGGCGCGAAAGCGACCGCCATCCAGATCGAGGGCGTGCAGCATGAGTTCACCACGGCTGAGGGCGTTATCGAGGACATCACCGACATCGTGCTGAACGTGAAGGGCCTT
>OLRP01002705.1_pt1 | contig 11836 bp, 16 predicted proteins | sample 1672401 | NCBI WGS metagenome assembly OLRP01 (sample SAMEA3136682, study PRJEB25190) | human gut metagenome | reverse complement strand
TTCCAAGGCTGCCTGTTTTTAGCAGATGGTGCACCTTCCTGATTGAAAGCCAAAATGTTTGAATAATTCGAACTGTGCATTCTCACTTAGAACTGATACTGTAAATTTTCCTGTTCTTTCAATCATATCATGAGTGTAATTTGCTTTGTTAACACAGATGCTTAACTGATTCGGTTCCGAAGCTGCCTGAATTGCAGTGTTAATTATACATCCGTTGTCCTTTTCTGATTCCCTTGCCGTCAGTACAAATAAGCCATAACTTAGTTTATACATTGCTTTTTTATCCATGTTATTCCTCCTTTAGATTCTTTCTGCATTTTTGGCAAATACCTTTAAATGAAATATCATAATTTAGAAATTCAATTCCATGAGTGTCATGAATTCTTTCCAGCAAATTTGGTATTTCGTCCATATCCACATCTGACACATCACCACATTTTACACACCTGACGTGATAGTGATTTGTCAAAGTAAAATCAAATCTATTAGGTCCATCCGGCACTTCAACTTTTCTCAAAGTTCCTTCTTCTGCCAATATATCAAGGTTTCTATATACTGTTCCCTTTCCAATTGTAGGATATGTTGCTTTTAAAAAATCATACACTTCATTTGCTGTAACATGTCTTTTCATATCATATACAGCATTTCGTATTAACTCTTTTTGAATAGTATTTCTTCTGGTTATCATCGCTTCTCCTTATTAGGATTTATTCTTAATAGAGAGTATATACTATTTTCGAATTTAAGTCAAGCAAAATAGTAATCATTCCTATTATCAAATAAAGATGCCTAAAAAGACATCTTTACACAATATAAATATTCTGTTTTTCCTAAAATGCCAAATCCTCCGGCTGAATTTTATCATCTTCTCTTACTTCACGAATCACTCTGCATGGATTTCCAGCAGCTACTACCATTGGTGATATATCTTTTGTTACAACACTTCCTGCACCAATTACGCTACCTTCTCCTATTGTAACTCCACCACAGATGACAGCGTTGGCACCTATCCACACATTTTTTCCGATAGTAATTGGTTTTGATGTGCTGATTCCCTTTGCTCTTTGCTCAGGATTAATAGAATGTCCTGCACAGGCAATGCATACCCCCGGTGCTATAAAAGCGTTAGCCCCAATATGTACAGGTGATGTGTCTAAAATTACACAGTTGTAATTAATAACTGCCAGTCCATCTACAAAAATATTGAATCCGTAATCACAGTGAAATGATGGCTCTATAAATGTTAAATCAGAACATTTTCCAAGTAACTTTTTAAGAATCTCTCTACGCTTTTCAGCCTCGTCCGGTCCTGTCTGATTGTATTCAAAACATAGTTTTTGTGCTGTAGCTTTTAATGACTTTGGCACGTTTAAGTTATTGCTATTGTAGCCTTGATTTTTTTGAATTATCTCTTTTATTTCCATGTTTTTCCTCCAAATTAATTGTTGAATTTATCTCAGTATTTATGCTCTGAAGCTAACTTCTAACTTTGTTCATTTTTTCTCTAAAGCTATCCATAAATTCACCTAATTTTTATTTAATTTTAGAATTTAAGCACTTATATTTCTTTTATGAAAATTTCACAATATTCTAAAATTCTTTGATTTATCAAAAAAGTATTTACAATTTTAAATCTGTTCTATATTATAGCATATTCTCAATTTTCAGTAATACTTATAAAATAAAACTTATTGAAATGATTCTCATTGCGCCGATAAAATATTCTCTTGACTGTCCTGCATTAAACAATGTTGCAAATGCTCCAGGGAATATTTCTGTAATGGCAATTCCTAAAATCATCGGTATTCCCATTTGAACCATCAGTTTATTAACCGGCATTTCCTTCATCTTATTACTTTTTGCCATTTTTATTTTTCCTTCCTTTCTACGCAAAAAAAGTGTGCGCTTATTTATAAGTTGGACTTACGCATAAAGCAACACACTTTTTAATGGCATTATAAAATTGAAAAACGAGTAGCAAAAACTGGATTTACGCTAGTTTGCTACTCGTTTCAATAAGTTATTATATTTTTAATTTTTAAAAATGTCAAAGGGGGTTCGTTGAATTTTCGTGTGCGAAATTTATTCTTCTGACAGTGCCAAATAAGGCCATTCATCGCCTTCATCTAAGTTGTTCTCTATAAGCCACTGATCCTCTACAGATATAATCTTCTCTTCATTATCTTCATTTATTAATGTAACCGATACTTTGGGTGCTTCATTGGAATTTCGTTCCTCACAGCCATAGTCGCCATCAAATATATGTTTAATTTTCCACATTTATACTTTCTCCTAATTTGATATTCATATGCAATTTCGTCTACACATACATAATGCAATTAATCATATTCTAAGCATCTATACTGCTTGTCTTATGGGCGGTATCCTGTTTTATCGGCCTCAGTTATTTCACGTATGACCTTGCATGGCACACCTGCTGCGACTACATTTGAAGGGATGTCTTTTGTGATTACACTGCCTGAACCTATAATTGTATTGTCGCCAATAGTTACGCCCTGATTAATGTGGACTCCAGCTCCAACCCAAACATTATTTCCAATTTTTACAGGCTTGGCATAGCAGGCACCATGAGTACGCTCCCAGGAATCTGCTGCGTGATTTGAAGTATATATTCCAACTCTTGGTCCAAACAGCACATTATCACCAATCTCAATTCCACCACCGTCTAACATAATGCAGTCAAAGTTGGCATAAAAATTATTTCCAATAGAAATGTTGTAGCCAAACTCACATCTGAAATTTGGTTCAAAATGAACACCTTTACCTATTGATTTCAGCAACTTCTTAAGAATAGCTTCCCTTTCTTCTGATGGCTGACCGAAAATTGCATTGTACTGGTTGGTTAAAAAAACTGTATCTTCACGCGCCTTAACCAATTCATCTGTTAAATCATTGTACATTTTTCCACTTAAAACATACTGCTTTTGTTCTTCTAAATTCATTTTGATTTTTCTCCTTAAACCTTTTTAACTTCTAATTTGTCCAGTAACTTAACACAATAATAAAACATATTATACTTGGAATAAAAAATATAAATCCACAATATTTTTCTTTAAACTTTATAAAATAAAACTAAGAATATTTATTGCTAACAACGGAACAAATCCCAGTGTTAGTATCATTCCTGCCCTGTCCCACGCCTCAAAAGGTAGCATGGCATTTGGGTCTACTATTTTGGTATTGTATGTAATGTATGGAATTGCAAAAAGAACCAATATCACAATTCCTATAATATTTAATACAATTAATAAAATTTCCAACGCTTTTCTTTTTGTCATAACGTTCACCTTGATTCATAAATTATATGGTTATTTCGGTTTAAGTATACTGACAAATCATTATACATTCAATGCATAATCATCGATTTTATGTATTATGAATTTAGTTTGGATTTGTTTTATGCTTTTTAGGTAATCTCATCTTTTAGAATATAAATATTTGCATTGCATCCATCTGAAACACAACCTTCAACATGTATATTGCACTGACTTTGCATTTTCACTCTTTGAAACTGCCTGGAAAGGAACTCCCAACTTGTTTGCAAGTTCCTCCTGTGTTATTCCGGATTATTTACGATATGCTTGTATATTAGTTGCCAGCTAAAATATCTGCAAATTTATTTTCAAAAATTATTCTTTATAATAATTATATTTTTATCACTATTTTATTGTAAATTTTTATACATTAGATTATAATGATAATATTAAGAAACTCAGGAGGTAACTTATGAATTCTATAGACCATATACCTAATAATTTATACATACTTTTATTATCTCTAAATAGACGAGTTTTTAATCCAAATGATGCTTTAAAATCATTAAATCTTCCTTCATCTCATGCTAAAGTTTTATTTTATTTAATACATAACGGAGCAAATCCTATTTCAAAAGTAGCTAAAGATTTATCAATATCTAAACCTAATATGACTCCAATTATTGATAAATTAGTAAACGATGGCTATGTTGAAAGATATTGTGATGATAATGATAGAAGAGTTATATTAATTAAACACACAAAATCAGCATGCAATTTATTTAAATCTTTAGAAGCTCAAGTTAAAAATAACATCTATAATAAAATAAAAGTTTTAGATGAAGCTGAATTAAATCTTCTTTCTGAATCAATTGATAACATTTTAAATTTAATACCTAAAATAACATAATTTTAGGTATATGCTTTCATTGAAATAATATAGCAATATATAAATATTATTTTTTCATTTAAATTAAAGTAATAAAAATAGACACATTAGTTGGTTTTATATCAACTAATGTGTCTATTTTTAATTCTATATATTTTAATGTATCAAAATAAATTTTAGTATGAAAACTACTCCAATTATCCATGTAGGTATTGTTATTTCTTTTATTTTTCCAGAAAATGCTTTTATTCCTATATATGATAGCACTCCAAAGGCAATCCCATCTGCTATAGAATATGCAAAAGGCATCATTATTATTGTAAGGAAAGCTGGAATAGCTTCTGTATAATCTTCTAAATTTATGTCCTTGATATTTTCAATCATAAATAATCCAACTATAACTAAAGCTGACGCTGTAACTGCTGGTGTAACCATTCCAAATAATGGTGCAAAGAATAATGCTAAACAGAACATTCCTGCTGTAGATACTGCTGTAAGACCAGTTCTTCCTCCTTCAGCAACTCCAGATGCACTTTCAACAAAAGTACTTACAGTACTTGTTCCTAAACAAGCTCCTACTGTTGTACCAATTGCATCAGCAAATAAAGCTTTTTTAATGTTCTTAACTCTACCATTCTCATCAAGCATATTTGCTTTTGTAGCCACTCCTACCAATGTTCCAATTGTATCAAACATATCCATAAATAATAATGTGAATAATACTATTACCATATCAAATGAAAAAATATTATGCCATTCAAATTTCATAAATGTAGAACTAATTGATGGTGGAATACTTACTATAGAGTTAGGTAACTCAATTACTCCCATAGGAATACCAATGATTGTTGTAATAATCATTCCTAAGAATAATGCACCTTTAACTTTTCTTGCTACTAATATACCAGTGATTAGTATACCAATTAATGATAGAAGAATCGTGTTATTTCTTACATCACCTAATGCTAGTATTGTAGCTCCATCACCAATTACTACTCCAGCTGCTTCAAGCCCTAATAGAGCTATAAATAAACCAATTCCTATTGAAATAGCTTTCTTTATATTAACTGGAATAGAATCAACTATTGCTTCACGTACATTAAATAATGTTAACAATATAAAAATTAAACCTTCTAATAAAACTGCTGTTAGTGCAAACTCAAATGAATATCCCATTTGTAATACTACTGTATATGCAAAAAAAGCATTTAATCCCATACCTGGAGCTTGAGCAAATGGTAACTTTGCATATATACCCATAATTAATGTTGCCACTATAGATGATAATGCTGTTGCTGTAAAAACAGCCCCTGAATCCATTCCTGCTGCTGATAAAATTGTAGGATTTACTATTAGTATGTATGCCATTGTCATAAATGTAGTAATCCCTGCTACAACTTCTTGTCTAACATTCGTATTATTTTCTTTAAGTTTAAAAAATCTTTCCATTTTTTATCTTCCTTTTCTTTTATTTCGCTAAATACTAAATTATAATATCATATTTTTATATTTTTTCAATAGTTTTATCGAATATTTATTTATAGTTAATGTTTATCATTCGTAAAATCATTATATTATTTATTATTTTTTACTTTTTTGTTCTAAAATTCCTCTTTTTAGTTTATAATATTATATATGCAAATGCAAACTATTCTTATTTGAATTTAGGAGGATATTAATGAAAACTACATTAACAAAAATTTTAACCATAATTATTCTAGTATCTCTGTTTCTTACAGGCTGCAATAATTCAGCAAAATCTAATAATTCTACAGAATCTAATAATAAATTAACCATTGTTACTTCTTTTTATCCAATGTATATATCTACTTTAAACATAGTTAAAGATATTCCAAATGTAGAAGTTCTAAATATGACAACTTCTCAAACTGGTTGCCTTCATGATTACAGTCTTTCTACAAAAGATTTAAAAACTTTAAGCAATGCCGATATATTAATAATTAATGGTGCAGGAATGGAATCATTTTTAGATGATGTTATAGATGAATATTCTGATTTAAAAATAATTGAAGCCAGTAAAGGAATTGATTTAATTGAAGATACAGAGCATGATGATCACACAGAAGACCATGACCATGAAGATCATGATCACGATGTTAATCCTCACGTTTGGGTAAGTATCTCTAAGAATATTGAAGAAGTTTCTAATATAGCTGAAGAACTTTCTTCTTTAGATCCAAATCATGCTAATGAATATCAAGATAATGCCAATGAATATATTGCAAAACTTGAAAACTTAAAAACTGAAATGCACTCAACTTTAGACAATATAGCTCATAAAGATATTATAACTTTTCATGAAGCCTTTCCTTATTTTGCTGAGGAATTTGGTCTTAATATTGTAGGCGTAATAGAAATCGAACCAGACTCTGAACCATCTGCTAAAGAAGTAGAAAATATTATTTCAATAATTAATGAAAAAAATATTAAAGCTCTATTTACAGAACCTCAATATTCTTCAAAAATTGCTGACACAATTGCTAAAGAAACTGGCGCTTCTATATATACTCTTGATCCAATTGTAACTGGCGATTCCAATGAAAAAGCCTATAACGACTATATTATCAAAATGCAAGAAAATTTAAATACTTTGAAAGAGGCCTTAAAATGATAAATAAAAATAACTTTTCTAACATTAATGAAAGCTGTAAGAACTTTTGCTGTACTAAAATTGAAAACTTTTCTGTAACCCTTGGTAGTAACAAGATTTTAGATAACGTTAATCTCCATATTCATTGTGGAGAATTAACTTCTCTTATTGGTCCAAACGGAGCTGGAAAAAGCACACTTTTAAAAGCATTATTAGGTGAAATTAAACATCAAGGAAGCTTAAAATTTCTTGGTACAAATGATGTAGCATTTCATCAACCTATAATTGGTTATGTACCTCAATATCTTACTTTTGATGCTAATTCACCAATAAGTGTTTTAGATTTATTTACTTCTTGTAAATCTCCTAGACCATCTATCTTTAACCCTAAAAAGAAAATTAGAAATGAAGTCTACGAAAGCCTATGTAAAGTAAAAGCTTCACATTTAATTGACAGAAGACTAGGAGCTTTATCTGGTGGAGAAATGCAGAGAGTTTTGCTTGCTTTAGCTTTAGATCCAATACCTAATATCTTATTACTGGACGAACCTATTTCAGGTGTAGATCAAAATGGAACTGAACTTTTTTATCATATACTGATGGAAATAAAAAAAAATTATGATTTATCTATTATCTTAGTTTCTCACGATCTTGATTTGGTTTATAAGTACTCTGACAGAGTAGCTCTTATTAATGGTACAGTAGTATGTTCAGGCACTCCTGCTCAAGTATTTAATAATCCAGCCACTAAAAAGCTCTTTAGTTTAAATTACAATGATAAATCATCTACATCAGGAGGACTATAACAATGTTTGATTTTATTTATAACTTGATGGATACACTTTTACCATTTCAATGGCTATCATATACTTTTATGAAAAATGCCTTACTGGCAGTATTAATAGTAACTCCCCTTTTTGGGTTTCTTAGTACTATGGTTGTTAATAACAAAATGTCCTTCTTTGCTGATTCCTTAGGTCATGGTGCTTTTACTGGAATTGCTCTTGGTATTCTTTTTGGTGGTTTAAATCCAATGTGGGGTGCAACATTATTTTCAATTTGCTTTGCCATAGCAATTACTATAATTAAAAATAAAGGGGCTTCATCCACCGATACTATCATTGGAGTATTTTCATCTACAGCCATTGCTTTAGGATTAGTACTTATGAGTTATTCTAGTAGCCTTAGTAAATTTTCTTCATATCTAGTTGGTGACTTACTTAGCATTACTAGCTCTGAAATAATACTGCTTATCATTGTATTTGTAGCAGTAATTATTTTATGGTATTTTATTTTTAATAAGCTACTTATTACTAGTTTAAATACTTCTCTAGCAAATAGTCGTGGTATCAATACATTATTAATAGAAATCCTATTTACATGTACTATTGCTGTAGTTGTAACAATTACTGTAAGCTGGGTAGGACTTCTTATTATTAACTCCTTATTAGTACTTCCAGGAGCTTCTGCTAGAAATATTGCTAAAAATGTAAGACAATATAATTTATTTTCTATGATTATTGCATTATTTTCAGGTATAACAGGCCTTATATTATCTTATTACTTAAATACAGTTACTGGAGCAACTATAGTTTTAGTTTCTTCTGTGGTATTTTTCATAACTTTAATTTTAAAGAAAAAGTTTATATAATATAAGTAATTAGCAATAATTATATAAAAATTTGGAGGATTTAAGTTTGCAAACAAAAACTGATTTTACTACAGCGCTAAAGAAAAAAGGCTTAAAAGTTACAAAGCATAGAAACTCACTTTTAGAAGTTTTAGAAATTGAAAATCAGCCTTTAACAGCAGAAGATATCTTTTTAAAGCTAAAAGAACAAGGCATATCCATAAATTTATCATCTGTATATAGAATACTTGATACTTTAGCAGATAATAATTTAATAATTAAATATGTACTTGGGGATACTAACAAAACTTTTTATGAAATAAATACATTAAAGCATAAACACCATTTAGTTTGTACATCCTGCAAAAAAATATTTCCTTTAGAAAATTGTCCACTCTCAAAATATGAAAGTGAATTAGAAGATAATTTAGATTTTGAAATAACAGGACATAAGCTAGAAATATATGGCATATGTAAAGAGTGTAGAAAGCATAAAAAAAGCCATTACGATTAGCATCGTAATGGCTTTTTTTAATTGATAAGGGATAATAATCCATTTTTTATTTTCAATTATTATTTATAAATCTACTACTTAGTAGTAAATTTATAAATAGTAGTGTGGTTATATTCTTCTCCAGCCTTAAGTATAGTACTTGGAAATTCCGGATTTGCTAATGCATTTGGATAATACTGAGTTTCTAAGCATAAACCAGCTCTTCTTTTATACACAACTCCATTCTTTCCTTTTTGTCCTTCTAAAAAGTTTCCAGTATAAAATTGTACTCCTGGCATTGTACTATAAACATCCATTTTTATACCTGAAGTATCTTCTATCACTTCTGCTACAATATTTAGATTTCCTTCTTCTCCATCTATAATCCAGTTATGATCATATCCATGACCATTGTTTAATTGATCATAATCATCATCTATGTTTTGTCCAACTACTCTAAATTCTGTAAAGTCCATTGGAGTATTTTTTATATTTCTAATTTCGCCCCTAGGAATACTTTCTTCATCAGCTGTAGTTATATAACTACCATATATCTTTAACTTATGATTTAATATGTCTCCTGACTCTTGTCCAGCCAAGTTAAAATATGAGTGATTAGTTAGGTTCACCACTGTATCCTTGTCGCTTTTAGCTTTATATTCTATTACAAGCTCATTTTTATTATTTAATCTGTAATTTACTGTAACATTTAAATTTCCTGGGTAATTTTCTTCTTTATCTTTGCTTAAATAAGTTAGCTCAAGATATTCACCTTGTTTATCTTCTTTAATTGTAGAGTTCCAAACCTGTTTATCAAAGCCCTTCTTTCCACCATGAAGATGATTATTTCCATCATTCTTTACTAGGTTGTATTCCTTTCCATCAATTTTTATTACAGCTTCTTGTATTCTGTTAGCACAACGTCCTACTAACGCTCCAAAATATACAGTACTTGTTGTATAATCATCTAAATAATCAAAGCCTAAAACTACATCTCTTTTATCTCCATTTTTATCTGGAATGTCTAATGATAAAATAACTCCACCATAATTCATTATTCTTGCAGTCAATCCGTTTTCATTGCTTAATGAATATATGTATATTTCTTTATTATCAATAATTTTATTAATTTTTTCTACTTTTATACTCAAAGTTTTGCTCCCCCCTTTTATCTCACTTTCACTTTTTAATTATATCACTGCATATTTTTAATGTAAATATTTTCATTAATTATTATACTATTAAATAGATAGGCAGCTTAATACTGCCTATCATTATATATCAATATTTTCTTTTCTCAATACCACCTCTAGATTATCCACAATTATATCTAAATTCTTTAAGATTTTATCATTACCTTCAATAAAGACTTTTTCTAAATTTTCTTTAAAATTTTCTGGCTTTATGTTACATTGATTTTCAATTATATCTATTAACTTTTTTTCTCCAGGATGAGGAATTTCATTGATGGCAAATAATATATCGAAATAGCTTGCTATAAATGCTGATAGCCTATGATTTATACTAACTAAATCATTTCTCCTCAGAGCTTTAGTTATTTGATTATAATATGAAGAAAAGCCTCTTCTTAAAATAGGATAATTTTTTTTCACTATATTATTTTTTAACTTTTCTGGATAGGCTATTTTACATTTATTTTGTAATTCTGTAAATACCCCATCTCTATCATAAACAATAACGGCATTTTTTACGTTATGCCAAAAGCAGGTTGTATATCCTATACATGCAATATTTCTATCTAATATGTTTGAAATTTGATCCTTTATCCAATTTATTTGAAAATATGTTATATCTACTTGTATATCTGAATTTCTTAAAAGAAATTCATCACCATCTCCCCAATAATCATTGCCTACTTCCATATAATCTGAAACTTTCTTAATAATCTGTGTTCTTCTATCATTATCAATTTTTTTTGATACTATAATATCTATATCTATATCCGAATAATTGTCTTTTCTACCGTTAGCTCCTGAACCTGCTAAAGTAATTGCCTTAACTTCCGGAATTCTTTTATACTCATTTACAAGCTGATATACCACCATGTTCATTCCCATAAAACTCACTCCTGCTTTTATTATATTCAAGTTAATAATGAATAGGTATTAAAATCTAACTATTCATCATTAACCTGTTTAATTGGAAATTACTTTATTAAGATGTAGGTACTTCTTGCTGAAACTTTAACCATAGAATCTTCTATTTTATATTGAGCTTTGCTATCAGCTTTTTCATTATCTACAAGCACACTCCACCCACCCTCATTCAAGTGAACTTCCACATCATACTTATTAGAATTAAATATTACAGCTATTTTACTATAACTTTCCTCATAATCTTCTGTATTAATGATATAACCTACTATATGATCTTCATTAAATTCATTACCTTTAGTCATAAAGGATATATTCTTTTGTATCTCTTTATTACTATTCATCCTAAAGGCTTTATATTCCTTTCTTAACTTAATGAGTCCTTTATAGTAATTAAACAAATCAATATATCTCTGTTTTCTAAGCCATTTAAGTTCATTTATATAGTCTGAAGAATTATAGCTATTTTCTATAATTTCTCCTTCTAAATTTTCCTTAACTCTTGCAAACTCTTCACCTTCATGCAAAAAACTTATACCTTGAGATGTTAACACTATAGCTGCTGCCAACTTATTCATTTTTAAGATTTCTTCTTCATTTTCATCCTTACAAGACAGTCTAAGCTTATCAAACAAAGTATTATTATCATGAGCTGAATCATAAGTAATTGTTTGATATGGCTCATTAGCCCAAAATACTTTTGAGTAATTTACTTTTGATAAATCTATTTCATCATGCTTTGTAGAAGCACATATTGCATATTTTATAGACTTTCTATCCTCACCGATTTTGCAGGCGAACTTGTCAAGCATCTTCCGCAACTT
>OLRP01002699.1_pt1 | contig 11854 bp, 11 predicted proteins | sample 1672401 | NCBI WGS metagenome assembly OLRP01 (sample SAMEA3136682, study PRJEB25190) | human gut metagenome | reverse complement strand
GTCCGCACTGTGGACTTCATGACAGCCGAAGCAGCCGAGATACCGTTTGAGGTACGTACAGTAATTCTTCCCTTCAGGAGTTGTGACATTGATTTCCACAAGGGTTCCTTCTTCCAGTGCATTTCCAACGACGGCTTTTAAGAAAAGTGGAAACTTCGGATGATTGTTGCGGAAACGATCCATGCTGCTTTTTAACTTCTGGAGCATTGCAATCTGATTAAAATTCATAAATATTTTAAAATCTCCTTTGTTTTTATGATGTTTCATTATACAATAGAAAAAATGTGGTTTCAATACCAAACTATGAGGAGGATTTAAGATGAGTGAGAGGAAGATCATTCAGGTTGAGGACAAGGTGCCATTTAAGCTGCTCTTGCCGCTCAGCATTCAGCACATGTTTGCCATGTTCGGCGCATCTGTGCTTGTACCGTTCATTTTCGGGATCAATCCGGCAATTGTGTTATTTATGAACGGTGTGGGAACTTTGATTTTTATGACAGTGACCAAGGGGAAGGCGCCGGCATACTTAGGTTCCAGCTTTGCATTTCTTGCACCGGCAGGAATCGTTATTAGTAAAATGGGTTATTCCTATGCCCTGGGAGGATTCGTGGCAGTCGGTTTCTGCGGCTGTATTCTTTCTTTTATTATTTATAAATGTGGAACAGAATGGATTGACGTGGTTTTGCCGCCTGCAGCTATGGGACCGGTCGTTGCTTTGATCGGACTGGAGTTATCCGGCTCTGCAGCAAGCAATGCGGGACTTCTTTGCGACAAGCCGGATATGAAAAATGTAATTGTATTTTTAGTGACACTTGGTGTTGCGATATTTGGAAATATTTTATTCCGTGGCTTTTTATCTGTAATCCCAATCCTGATCGCAGTGATTGCAGGATATGTGGCAGCGTTCTGTCTTGGAATCTTAGATTTCTCACAGGTAGCAGCAGCTTCCTGGTTCGCCCTGCCAAACTTCCAACCTGCAAAGTTTGATATGGGAGCAATTCTTATGATCCTTCCGGTATTACTTGTTATTACCTCAGAGCATATCGGACATCAGGTTGTGACCGGCAAGATTATCGGACGGGATTTGTTAAAGGATCCGGGGCTTCACAGATCTCTGTTTGGAGATAACTTTTCAACGATGCTTTCCGGTCTGATCGGTTCCGTCCCGACAACGACTTACGGTGAGAATATCGGAGTTATGGCAGTGACAAAGGTATATAGCGTGCGCGTTATTGCAGGGGCAGCAGTGCTTTCCATTATCTGTTCCTTTGTCGGGAAGTTGTCCATGCTGATCCAGACGATTCCGGGACCGGTCATCGGAGGAATCTCCTTCCTTTTGTATGGAATGATAGGAGCTTCCGGAATCAGGATTCTTGTAGACGCGCAGGTAGACTATGGTAAATCCAGAAACCTGACACTGACAAGTGTTGTGTTTGTAACAGGACTTTCCGGTATTGCAGTAAATTTTGGGGATGTACAGCTTACGGGAATGGTACTGGCGTGTGTAGTTGCCATGATTCTGAGTCTGATCTTTTATATACTGGATAAGTTAAAACTTACGAACGATCGTGATTAAAGACTTAAGGGGAATCGCAGCGTAGTCGCTGGAAAAGTCTTTGGAAAAGATTGATGTAAATATAAAAAAGCCTTGATTTTTAGGGTTTGTAGTGCTATACTATTGGAATAGTAACATAGGAATCGGCAGAAGAGTGGACGTAAGTTCACTCTTCTTTGTTGCATGGGTGTGTAAAAAGACAAGAAGTCTTTGACACAGTAAGGAGGAAATTAGAACATTGTCAAAAAGAGAAATTTATGAGCAGAAGACGGAAGAAATCCTGAATCCGATCATGGAGGAACTGGAATTTGAACTGGTAGATGTAGAGTATGTAAAAGAAGGCAGCATGTGGTATCTGCGGGCTTACATTGACAAACCGGGCGGAATTACAGTGAACGACTGCGAAGCTGTAAGCCGCAGATTATCAGATATTTTAGATGAAAAAGATTTTATTGAAGATTCTTATGTTCTGGAGGTCAGCTCTCCTGGACTTGGAAGACCTCTTAAGAAGGAGAAAGATTATAAACGTAATCTTGGAAAAGAAGTTGAGATACGTACCTACCGTATGGTTGACAAGAAGAAAGAATTCACAGGACTTCTTGACAGCTATGACTATGAGGCAGGAACAGTTACGATAGAACTGGAAGATGGAACTATGAAGACATTTGAAAAAGGCGATATTGCGCTTATTCGCCTGGCGTTCGATTTTTAGATTAGGAGGAGAATTACTATGAACACAGAATTATTAGAAGCGTTGAATATTTTGGAAAAAGAAAAAGAAATTAGCAAAGAGACTCTGTTAGATGCAATTGAGAATTCCCTGTTAAATGCATGTAAGAATCATTTTGGTAAAGCAGATAACATCAAAGTTATTATGGATCATGATACTTGTGATTACCAGCTTTTTGCAGAGAAGACAGTTGTTGAGACTGTAGAAGATCCGCTTGAGCAGATCAGTCTTGACGAGGCAAGCCAGTTAGATGGACATTATGACCTCGGCGATATCGTTCGTGTTCCAATCGAATCCAAATCATTTGGACGTATTGCAACACAGAATGCAAAGAACCTGATCCTTCAGAAAATCCGCGAGGAAGAGCGGAAAGTGGTATATGATCAGTATTTTGAGAAAGAGAAGGATATCGTGACAGGTATCGTTCAGCGTTATGTAGGTAAGAATGTAAGTATCAACCTTGGAAAAGCAGATGCTATGCTGACAGAGAATGAGCAGGTCAAAGGTGAAGTGTTCAAACCAACAGAGCGCATCAAGCTCTATGTTGTAGAAGTAAAGAATACAACAAAAGGACCGAAGATTCTTGTATCACGTACACATCCGGAACTTGTAAAGAGACTGTTTGAGTCTGAGGTTAGAGACGGAATCGTAGAGATTAAGAGTATTGCAAGAGAGGCCGGAAGCAGAACAAAGATTGCGGTATGGTCTAATGATCCGGATGTAGATCCGGTCGGAGCATGTGTTGGTATGAACGGAGCCAGAGTCAATGCGATCGTGAATGAACTTCGCGGCGAGAAGATTGATATCATCAACTGGAGCGATAATCCGGCAATCCTGATCGAGAATGCGTTAAGCCCTGCAAAAGTTATTTCTGTTATGGCTGATCCGGATGAGAAGAAAGCAAGCGTTATTGTACCGGATTATCAGCTTTCCCTTGCAATCGGTAAAGAAGGACAGAATGCAAGACTGGCAGCAAGACTGACTGGATATAAGATCGATATCAAGAGCGAGACACAGGCAATTGAGTCCGGTGAGCTTCCAGAGAACTATATGGAACTGGGCGAAGGTGTGTACGAAGAAGATGTTTATGATGAGAATGAAGAATATCCAGAGGACGCAGATGTAGAAGTAGATACAGAAGCGGAAAATGAAACAGAAGCTAATGTTCAGCCGGAAGAAGACGGTGAGGAGGCGTAAGAATCTCATTGGGAGCAAATAAAAAGATTCCTATGCGTCAGTGTGTGGGATGTCAGGAAATGAAGAATAAAAAAGAAATGATCCGTGTGATCCGTACCAGTGAAGGAGAATTTCTGTTAGATGCGACCGGACGCAAAAATGGACGGGGCGCATACATTTGTCCAAATCAGGAATGTCTGAAAAAGGCAGTGAAAAGTAAGGGCCTTGAGAGATCTTTTAAGCAGGCAATTCCACAGGAAGTGTATGAGTCTTTGGAAAAGGAGATGACAGAGCTTGAAACCAGATAAGATCTTATCACTCGTCGGGCTTGCAACGCGGGCAGGTAAGACAGCCAGCGGAGAGTTCTGTACAGAAAAGGAAGTAAAGACAGGAAGAGCAGCGCTTGTTATTGTGGCAGGAGATGCTTCCGAAAATACAAAGAAAAAGTTCCGGGATATGTGTGAATTTTATGAAGTGCCAATCTATTTTTATAAAGATAAAGATACCTTGGGGCATGCAATGGGAAAGGAATTCCGGGCATCTCTTGCAATACTGGACGAAGGTTTTGCGAAGGAAATTATGAAGCAGATGAAGACAGAAGATAATACGGTTGCATAGAGGAGGTAGTGTATATGTCAAAAATCAAAATATATGAGTTAGCGAAAGAACTTGATAAGCCGAGCAAAGAGCTTGTTGAGTTCCTGAATAAAAAGGATGTGGAAGCCAAGACACATATGAGTACCATCGACGAGGCAGAAGCAGATATGGTAAGAAAAGCATTTGCACCAAAGGCAAATGCCGAAAAAGCAGAAGAGGAAAAATCTGACGCACCAAAGAAGAAAAAAATCGTCCAGGTATTCCGCCCGCAGAACACCCAGAGTGGTGGAAGACAGGGTGGAAAGCGTCAGGGTCAGGGACGTGACGACAGACGCGATAACCGTTCTCAGACTGGACGTGATGATAAGAGAGATAACCGTTCAAACGGTGGAAATAAAAATGGAAAATCCCAGAATGGACGCAAAGAAGTAAGAGATGAAAGACCATCCCAGCCAATTCGTCCACGTCCGGACAGAATCCGTCAACAGGTTCAGCAGATGCATGAGGCAGAAGCAGCTGCAGCCGCGCAGAAGAAGAGACTGGAACAGGAGAAAAAAGAGCAGGAAAGAAAAGAAAACCGTTCTCAGGGAAATCGTGATAACCGCGACGAAAGAAGAGATAATCGTGGACGTGATGACAGAAGAGATGACAGACGCGATAACCGTAATCAGGGCGGACGCGATGACAGAAGAGATAACCGCGACAATCGTAATCAGGGCGGACGTGATGACAGAAGAGATGACAGACGCGACAATCGTAATCAGGGCGGACGTGATGACAGACGTGATAATCGTGGACGTGATGACAGACGTGACAACCGCAAGAACAGTCCGGCAATTCCAGAGCCAATCGTGGAAGGTCAGAAGCCACAGAGAAACAAAGGAAAAGGTAAGGATGACTTTAAGAAGAAAGATAAAGACTTCCGCCATGACGAAGACCGCGTAGGAAAAGGTAAGAAGGGCAAGAATGAGCCAAAGACTCAGCTTCAGAAACCGGAGAAGAAAGAGCAGAAACAGGAAGAGCAGATCAAATCTATCACGATTCCAGAGGTTCTGACGATTCAGGAACTTGCAGATAAGATGAAGATTGTTCCTTCGGTTATTGTAAAGAAACTCTTCATGCAGGGTAAAATCGTAACAGTCAATCAGGAAATTGATTACGAGACAGCTGAAGAAATCGCATTGGAGTTTGATGTTCTTTGTGAAAAAGAGGAAGTTGTTGATGTGATTGAAGAACTTCTTAAAGAGGACGAAGAGGATGAAAGCAAGATGAAAAAACGTCCACCTGTAGTCTGTGTCATGGGTCACGTTGACCACGGTAAGACTTCCCTTTTGGACGCTATCCGTCAGACAAATGTCATCGACCGAGAGGCTGGTGGTATCACACAGCACATTGGTGCTTCTGTTGTAGAGGTAAATGGAGAAAAAATCACATTCCTGGACACACCGGGACATGAGGCGTTTACAGCAATGCGTATGCGTGGAGCAAGTTCTACAGATATCGCAATCCTTGTTGTCGCAGCAGATGACGGTGTCATGCCACAGACTGTTGAGGCTATCAACCATGCAAAAGCTGCAGGTGTTGAGATTATTGTAGCTGTCAACAAGATTGATAAACCGAGTGCTAATGTTGATCGTGTAAAACAGGAATTGACAGAGTATGAATTGATTGCAGAGGACTGGGGTGGAAGTACTATTTTTGTTCCGGTATCTGCTAAGACAGGAGAAGGTCTGGAAGAACTGATGGAAATGATCCTTCTGACTGCAGAGGTTATGGAATTAAAAGCAAATCCGAACCGCCGTGCAAGAGGTCTTGTATTGGAAGCACAGCTTGATAAAGGAAGAGGTCCGGTCGCAACTGTGCTTGTGCAGAAAGGTACACTCCGTGTCGGAGATGCAATTGCAGCAGGTTCTGCACATGGTAAAGTAAGAGCTATGATGGATGACAAGGGAAGACGTGTCAAAGAGGCAGGTCCATCTGTTCCAGTAGAGATTCTTGGACTTGATGATGTGCCGAATGCAGGAGAAGTTGTAGTATGCTGTAAGAATGAAAAAGAGGCAAGAAGCTTTGCTGAGACATTTATTGCTCAGAATAAAGTGAAACTTCTTGAAGATACAAAGTCAAAACTTTCCCTGGATGATCTGTTTACACAGATTCAGGAAGGTAATTTAAAAGAACTTGATCTGATCGTTAAGGCTGATGTACAGGGATCTGTTGAGGCTGTAAAACAGAGCCTTCTGAAGCTGTCTAACGACGAAGTTATTGTAAAAGTAATCCATGGTGGTGTTGGTGCAATCAATGAGTCTGATGTCAGCCTTGCATCTGCATCTAATGCAATTATCATTGGATTTAACGTACGTCCGGATGCAACTGCAAAAGAAACAGCAGAGCGAGAGGGCGTAGATGTACGTCTGTATCGTGTCATCTATAATGCGATTGAGGATGTAGAGGCAGCTATGAAAGGAATGCTTGATCCGGTATTCGAAGAAAAAGTACTTGGTCATGCAGAAGTGCGTCAGACATTCAAGGCTTCCGGTGTCGGAACTATTGCAGGTTCCTATGTACTGGATGGCTTGTTTGAGCGTGACTGCTCAGTTCGTCTGACAAGAGATGGAATTGTGATCTTTGAAGGACCGCTTGCGTCTCTGAAACGTTTCAAAGATGATGTAAAAGAAGTAAAAGCAGGCTATGAGTGTGGTTTCGTATTTGCAAACTTCAATGATATCAAAGAGGGTGACCTTGTAGAAGCCTTCAAGATGGTAGAGGTTCCAAGATAAGGGAAATCATGTGAAAAGCCTTCTCTTAGGAGGAATAGAAATTGAGAAAAAGAAGTATTAAGAATACAAGAGTGAACACTGAAGTACAGCGTGAACTCAGTGAGATTATCCGCCGGGGCTTAAAGGACCCGCGGGTAGCTCCGTGGACATCTGTTGTAGCAGTCGAGGTGGCACCAGATCTTAAGACATGTAAAGCATATATCAGTGTTCTCGGTGACGTAAAGGCGCAGGAGGATACGATCAAAGGACTGAGAAGTGCAGAAGGATTTATCCGCCGCGAACTGGCAAGAACTCTGAATATGCGAAACACTCCGGAGATTCAGTTCATTCTGGATCAGTCTATTGAGTATGGTGTTAACATGTCCAAGAAGATTGATGAAGTAACAAAAGATCTGAACACAGAAGGTGATGAAGATGTTGAATCTGAATAAGATTCTGGAACCGGCAAAAACAATCGCCATCGGAGGACATGTGCGTCCGGATGGCGACTGTGTCGGATCCTGTATGGCAATGTATCAGTATATCCAAAATAATTATCCAGACAAAGAAGTGGACGTTTTTCTGGAGGAAATCCCATCTACATTTTACAGAATCAAAGGGACGGATGAGATTTTACATGAGATTGACGAGAGTAAACATTATGATCTGTTCATTGTACTGGACTGTGGAGATACCGGAAGACTGGAGTTTTCTGTGCCACTGTTCGTAAGTGCAGGACATACACTTTGTATTGATCATCATGTCAGCAATATCTGTTTTGCACAGGATAATTATGTTGTACCAGATGCAAGCTCCACTTCAGAGCTTGTTTACAATCTGATTGATAAAGATAAGATTACAAAAGAGATTGCAGAAGCACTGTATCTAGGAATCGTACATGATACAGGAGTATTTCAGTATTCCTGTGCCGGACCATCTACATTTCGTGCGGCGGCAGAACTTCTGGAGACTGGAATTGATGCGGCAGATCTTATTATGGATACATTTTATGAAAAATCTTATGCGAGAATGCAGATTTTCGGACGTGCACTGGTGGAGAGCTTTTTGTTCATGGAAGGAAAATGTATCGTCTCCTATATTCGTAAGAAAGTCATGGATTTCTATGGTGTAAAGCCAAAAGATCTTGACGGGATTGTAAGCCAGCTCCGTAATACCAGAGGCGTGGAAGTTGCTATTTTTATGTATGAGCTGGATCAGAATGTATTTAAAGTCAGCCTTCGTTCTGGGAATGAAGTTGATGTAAGCAAGATTGCAGGATATTTTGGCGGCGGTGGACATGAAAAAGCTTCTGGAGTTACTATGACAGGTACGCCGCAGGATATTCTGAATAATCTGGCAGAGCGCATTGATGAGCAGTTGAAAGGATAGGCATGATACACGGAGTTATAAATGTATATAAAGAGCAGGGATTTACTTCTCATGACGTGGTTGCAAAGCTTCGTGGAATTGTGGGACAGAAGAAAATTGGTCACACAGGCACATTGGATCCGGATGCGGTCGGTGTGCTGCCTGTATGTCTGGGACGTGCAACAAAATTGTGCGATATGCTGACAGATAAAGACAAAGTCTATGAGGCTGTGATGCTTCTGGGTGTGGAGACAGATACCCAGGATACAACCGGACAGATACTAAAAAGCAGTGAGACAGACGAGCTTACAGAAGAACAGGTCCGGGCTGCAGTTTTAGATTTTGTGGGGGATTACAATCAGGTTCCACCTATGTATTCCGCGCTTAAAATCAACGGCAAGAAGCTTTATGAGCTTGCCAGAGAAGGCAAGATTGTAGAGCGTGCGGCAAGACGGGTACAGATTTTCGATATTGAAATCCTAAGTATAGCATTGCCACGGGTGACAATGAAGGTTCATTGCTCAAAAGGAACATATATCCGTACACTGTGCCACGATATCGGGCAGAAGCTTGGATGTGGTGCATGTATGGAAAAGCTTACAAGAACAAAGGTAAGCAGATTTGAGATAAAGGACAGTCTGACACTTGCACAGATCGAGGTATTAAAGAAAGAAGACAGACTGTCAGAAATACTGATTCCAATTGATCAAATGTTCGCAGATTATCCGAGCATTATTGTGTCGGGAGAAGCGGCGAGACTTGCGTATAATGGTAATGGGATCAAAGACAGAGATGTCCGGAAAGATGAAAATATTCTGGACGAAGCGTATGTCAGGGTATATGATGATGTAGAAGATTTTATTGGGGTGTATCAGTATCACGAGAAAGAACGTGAGTACCGGATACGGAAAATGTTTTATATAAAAGAGGAAAAATAGATGCAGTATATCAGAGGTCTTGAGCATTATGACAATGCCAGAAAGACAGCAGTGACATTTGGAAAGTTTGACGGACTTCATAAAGGGCATATGACGCTCGTTGACACAGTGAAAAAACTGCAGGACAAAGATGATGTAGATAGTGTAGTATGTGCGTTCGATATGGATTCACCGGCGCTATTGATGCTTCCGCAGGAACGGCAGATTCATCTGGAGGATGAGGTGGATTATCTGGTCGACTGTCCATTTACAGATGAAATCCGTCAGATGAGAGCTGAGGATTTTATCCGGAATATTATCATCGGAACATTTCATGCAGCTTATGTAGTAGTAGGTACAGATTTCCAGTTTGGCTATAATAAAGAAGGAGATATCTATATGCTTGCCCAGTATCAGGAAAGATATGGATACCGTCTGATCGTTCTGGAAAAGATACGGTATGAGAATCATATTATCAGCAGTACCTACACAAAGAAGATACTGGGAACCGGAAACATGGATCTGGTCGGCAGACTTCTGGGCTATTCTTATGGAATCTGCGGCACGGTAGAGCATGGACATAAACTTGGAAGAACACTTGGATTTCCAACGATGAATATTGCATGGCCGAAGCGCAAGATTATACCGCCGAGAGGCGTGTATTTGTGTCGTGCGTATATGGACGGTTATGGATATAATGGTATTGCAAATGTAGGAGTCAGACCGACCGTATCCAACGAAGAGAAGGTGTGGCTTGAGACATTTTTATTTGATTATGATGCAGATGCTTACGGCAAAGAAGTCATGGTGGAACTGATTGAGTTCGTCAGACCGGAGCAGAAATTTGAAAATAAAGAAGAACTGAAAGCGCGTGTGGATAAAGATATCGCCAGCGGCAGACAGTATTTTAAAATTTAAGCATTCAAATTTAAGCATAAAATTAGTGCTTTACAAGATAAAGTATATATGATATATTAATCAAGTGAGTTAGCCGGTGTTCGGTAATAGGAATCTCCAACCGTTACTTAATACCAGGCGATATATAAGAATTTAAGGAGGAACCACAACATGGTAACAAAAGAGCAGAAAGAACAGATTATTGCAGAATATGGTAGAACAGCAGGGGATACAGGATCACCGGAAGTACAGATTGCTATCCTGACAGCTAGAATCAATGATCTTACAGATCATTTCAAAGCTAACCCGAAAGACCACCACTCAAGAAGAGGACTTCTTAAGATGGTAGGACAGAGAAGAGGACTTCTTGCATACCTTAAGAAGACAGATATCGAGAGATATCGTGCACTGATCGAGAAGCTTGGACTGAGAAAATAATTCAGTTATGTTTAGAGACGTTCATTTTATGGACGTCTCTTTTTCTATAGTAGGAAATTGCATTTTCTAATATAAAAAAGCCAAAAATCCCCAAAAAGCCGATACCATGTAATATGAATTTTTATATGGCACATTTTATATATGTATGTTATAATATTAAAGATTATGGACGGGGATAACACTCCGAGACCACTGAAAAGGGTATTTGCTTCGATGAAAAGTACATTTTTCAGTAGTTTCGGTGTTCCCCGGCCGATGAATAATACATGAGATACCAAAAGTGAGAGAATACGAGAGCGTGGGATTTTCATATGGTATCCCGTGAGTTCAAGAGTAATAGAGAAAAAGGAGAACACTATGTACAAAAAGTTTGAGATGGAACTGGCTGGAAGAACTCTTCGCGTAGATGTAGACAGAGTTGCAAAGCAGGCAAATGGTGCTGTTCTGATGCATTACGGTGATACGACTGTTCTGTGTACGGCAACTGCATCTGAAAAGCCGAGAGAAGGAATTGATTTCTTCCCATTAAGTGTAGAGTACAATGAGAGAATGTACGCTGTAGGAAAGATTCCGGGAGGATTTAATAAACGAGAGGGAAAGGCATCTGAGAACGCAGTTCTGACAGATCGTGTTATCGACCGTCCGATGCGTCCGCTGTTCCCGAAAGATTATCGTAACGATGTAACACTGGAGAATCTGGTATTATCTGTAGATCAGGACTGCTCACCGGAGCTTACAGCTATGCTTGGTGCTGCAATTGCAACAACTATTTCAGATATTCCGTTTGATGGACCAATCTCTACAACACAGGTTGGACTTGTTGATGGCGAGTTTGTGATTAATCCGACTGCAGAGCAGAAAGCTGTATCAGATCTTGCCCTGACTGTTGCATCTACAAGAGAGAAAGTTATCATGATCGAAGCAGGAGCGAATGAAGTTCCGGAAGCACAGATGGTCGAAGCGATTTATGCAGCTCATGAAGTGAACCAGAAGGTAATCGCATTTATTGATACAATCGTTGCAGAATGCGGAAAAGAAAAACACAGCTATGAGAGTTTTGCGATTCCGGAAGAATTATTTGCAGCAATCAAAGAAATCGTACCGCCGGAGACTATGGAGGAAGCTGTATTTACAGATGATAAACAGGTAAGAGAAGAAAATATCCGTCAGATTACAGATAAGTTAGAGGAAGCGTTTGCTGATAATGAAGAATGGCTTGCTGTTCTTGGAGATGCAATTTACCAGTATCAGAAGAAGACTGTCCGCAAGATGATCCTGAAAGATCACAAACGTCCGGACGGCCGTGCAATCACACAGATCCGTCCTCTGGCAGCAGAGGTTGACATCATCCCGAGAGTACATGGCTCCGCTATGTTCACCCGTGGACAGACTCAGATCTGCAACGTAACAACACTGGCTC
>OLRP01002697.1_pt1 | contig 11858 bp, 10 predicted proteins | sample 1672401 | NCBI WGS metagenome assembly OLRP01 (sample SAMEA3136682, study PRJEB25190) | human gut metagenome | reverse complement strand
CGCCGCCGCAAGGTTCTGCGCCGTGTCGCCCAATTCGCCCAGCGCCTTGAACCACATCTTCGCGTGCTCCTTCTCGTTGTCGGCCGTCTTGAGGAAGATCGCGGCGATCTGCTCGTATCCTTCCTTCTTCGCTACGGACGCAAAATAGGTGTACTTGTTGCGTGCCTGAGACTCGCCCGCAAACGCGGTCATCAGGTTCTTTTCGGTCTTGCTGCCTTTGAGTTCCATATTCGTTTCCTCCCTGTTTTTTGACGTTCTTTTTCGGCTTGACGCGCCAAGTTGATTCTATTATACCACAGAAAGCGCACAATTTCACTCGTTAAAAATGCGGTGTGTTTTTTGCGGAAACGCATACCAAACGCCTCCCTCTTGGAGGGAGGTGACACGACGAAGTCGTGACGGAAGGAATCAAAAAAACGCCTTCCCGAAGGAAAGCGCTTCAAAAAGTTAAGCCTTCTGCTTCTCCCACGGCCCGCGGCGATAGAAGAGCACGGACAGCACCATCGCGATCGTCCAGCCGATCGGCCATGCGCACCACACGCCCGTCACGCCCAGCACCTTGGAAAGGCCGATGGCCAGCCCGACGCGCAGAATCAAATCCGTGAACGTCGCAACCATGAATTCTTTCATCAGCCCCGCACCGCGCAGCACGCCGTCGGAAACCAGCTTGCAGGAAACCAAGAAGTAGAACGGCGACACAATCCGCAGGAACTGCACGCCGGAGGCCATCGCGGCTTCGCTCGGCTCGTTCATGAAGATATTCACCAGCATGCGTCCGCCCAGCAGATACAGCACGACAATCGGCAGGCAGAGCATCCACACCAGCTTCAGACCCGCGCGGAAGCCGTCGCGCACGCGATCCATCTTGCTTGCGCCGATGTTCTGCGCCGTGAAGTTGGAAATGCCGTTGCCCAGCGTCGTCAGCGAGGTAATCACGAGGTTATTGAGCTTGACGGAGGCGGAGTAGCCCGCCATCACGCTCGAACCGAACGAATTGATCACGCCCTGAATGACGATGTTGCCCACGGAGATGAAGCTCTGCTGCAAAATGCTCGGCACGGCGATTACCGCAATGCGGCAAAACAGCGGAAAGGAGAAAATCGCGCTCTTTTCCTCGGTCTCCACGCTCTTCAGGCGGCGCAGCACAAACAGCACCGCGAGCACGCAGCTCACGCCCTGACACAGGAACGTTGCCCACGCCACGCCGGCCACACCCATCTTGAACGCGGTGACGAACAGGATATCCATGAAGATGTTGCTCGTCGAGGATGCTGCCAGAAAGATGAACGGCGTTTTGGAATCGCCCAGCGCGGAGAAAATGCCCGTCGCCACGTTGTAGAAGAACACGAACGGCAGACCCATGATGTAGATATCCAGATACAATTTGGAATCCGCAAACACGTTTTCCGGCGTATTGATCAGACGCAGCATGCCGTTGCAGCCCAGCGTGCCCGCCAGCATCAGCAGCGCGCACAGCACCGCGCTGGCGATAAACGTCGTATAGACCGCCGTCTTCATTTCGCCCAGTTTTTTCGCGCCGAAGAGCTGAGAGACGATGACCGAGCAGCCGATGTTGCAGCCGAACGCAAACGCGATGAAGATCAGCGTGATTTCATAGCTGTTGCCGACGGCAGCCAGCGCGTTTTCGCCGATGAATTTGCCCGCGACAAAGCTGTCCGCGATGTTGTAAAGCTGCTGAAAGATGATGCTGCCGAAAAGCGGCAGGCAGAATTTCCAAAGTACCTTCGCCGGATCGCCGACCGTCAAATCCTTATTCATGGCTGTTCCCCTTCTGTAAGCTTTCGCAAAGCAGATCCACGCATCCGTCCACGCCGTAATGGCTGCTGGAAAGCATCACATCATAGCTTTCCGGATCGCCCCACTGCGTATCGGCGTAAAAATCGAAATAGTGCTTACGCATGCGGTCCATCTTGCGCATCCGCGCGCGGGCCTCGCGTTCATCAAGCCCGTTGCGCCTGGCAATGCGCGCCACGCGATCCGCCTCATCCGCGTAGATAAACACAGACAGCACGTTTTTCCGATCTCTCAGAATCGACGACGCGCAACGGCCGATGATGACGCATCCGCCCTTGGCCGCCGCGTCCAAAATGGCCTTCTTCTCCGCGTCGTAGACAAGCTGGCTCTGGGAATAAAACGCGCCGCCGATACTCGCGCTGTCCGCAAACATGTTGCCGGAAAGGAATGAGCTGGCACTGACGGGCTTTTCATCCTGCCGCTCAACCTCGCCGAGCGAAACGCCGCCCTCTTTCGCCGCCTGCTTGAGCAGCAGTTTATCGTAACAGGTCACGCCCAGCCGCTTCGCCAGCTTTTCGCCGACCTCGCGTCCGCCGCTTCCGTATTGTCTGCCGATGCAAATGATCATATCGTTCATATCCATTTCCTCCTGTCCAAACGCAAGGCTTGACAACGCTCAACGCTCCGACTATACTACAAATACGTCGATATGAAAAATATATAAATGATATTCTGAATATATCCAAAACGCATGAAGGAGTTTCCCCATGATCGTCAGCTATGACGCTTACCGCGTATTTTATATCGTCGCGCGGTTCGGCAGCTTCACCAAAGCAGCCAGTGTGCTGCTTGCCAGCCAGCCCAACCTCACCCGAACAATCCGCAATCTGGAATCTGCGCTGGGCTGCACGCTCTTTGTGCGCAGCAACCGCGGCGTATCGCTCACGCCGGAGGGCGAAAAGCTGTTTGCGCGCGTCTCCGTCGCCTGCGAGCAGATTCAGGCGGGCGAAGAAGAGCTGGCCAGCGACCGCAGTCTGCAAAGCGGCGTGGTTTCCATCGGCGCGAGCGAAACGGCGCTGCACGGCTTTCTCCTGCCCGTGCTGGGCGCGTTTCATCGGGCGTATCCGGGCATTCGTCTGCGCATTTCCAACCATTCCACGCCGCAGGCGCTTGCTGCGCTGAGAAACGGTTTGGTGGATGTGGCCGTCGTCACCTCGCCCACGGAGGATACGAGCGGCCTGCACATCGAGCCGCTGGGGCAATTTGAGGAAGTGCCGGTCTGCGGCCCGTCCCTGATGCGTCTATGCGGGCAGAAGCTGACGCTGGCCGATCTGGCGGCCTATCCGTTCATCAGTCTGGGGCACGAAACGGCGAGCTATGCCTTCGCATACAACCTGTTTGCCGAAAACGGCATCGCGTTTTCTCCGGATATTGAGGTTGCCACGTCCGACCAGATTCTCCCTCTCGTGCGGCAGGATCTCGGCATGGCGTTTCTGCCGGAAGCGTTTGCCGCACCTGCGCTGCAAGCGCAGGAAATCGGACGGCTGACCCTTTCGGAAACCATTCCGCCCCGCCATCTGCTGATGGCCCGCCGCAGCGGGCAGGCTTTGAGCATTGCCGCAAAAGCGCTGGAAACGATGATTTTGGGGTGACGTTTTGGGTTACGTTGGGGCTTTGCCCCAAACCCCACCAAGAACCTGAGGTTCTTGGATTTCCCTCCTTGTTTATCGCTGCGCGATAAACAGACTCAATTCAAAATTCCCTATGGATTGCGCAGCAATCCATACAGCTGGAGGTGCAGGAACCTCAGGTTCCTGCCGGAGATCGAGGCAGAGCCTCGAACGTCTCCCTCACTTCACCAGCACGGACGGCACCTCGACGCCGGAGTCGTGCATCGTCTGCATCATGTGCCGCTGGGCTGCCTGACGCGCGCGCGCGCTGTCGTGCTCCATGATCGCGCGGTACATCTCCAAATGACATTGGCTTGCGCGCTGATAGCTGCCCTCTACCCGGCGCGTGTGATGATAGCCCGCCTGAATGGATTCATGAATCGTCGGCAGAAGGCGCTTCATCACATCGTTGCCCGTGCATTGAGCAATCAGGGAGTGAAATTCAAAATCATACGGCGTGTAATCCTCGCCGTGCAGATAAGCGTTGTCCATCTTATCCAGCAGATTTTTCATCGCGACGAGCTGCTTATCCTGTCTGCGGACGGCCGCCAGCGCCGCGACGCTCGGCTCAATCAGCAGCCGCGTTTCCAGCAGCTGCGCAATCAACTCCTCCTGATCCGCAAAGCGCAGGCCCAACGGGTCGCTCGCCAGCCCCGGCATGGCGCACAAAAACGTGCCCTGCCCCTGACGAATATCGACAATATGCTCCGTCTGCAAAATTTTGACCGCCTCGCGCACCGTCGAGCGGCTGACCCCGAAGCGCTCCATCAACTCCGCTTCGGCCGGCAGTTTCGCGCCCGTCTTCAGCGATTCCTGTATGATCATCTCCCGCAGTTTATCGGCCACCCGCTCCGGGAGTTTCCGCGTTTTTCTGACTGTTTCCATTGTTTCTGCCTTTCTTTTGCTTCAAGATGACGGAGGAGCGATTGGGCCTTTGTCCCAAACCCTACCAGAAACCTGAGAGGTTTCCGGACTTCCCCTGTTCAAGATTCGCCATGCGAACCTTGAAAATCCCCATTATCTCATCCAAGCCAGTTTACATCTGTTTCGCCTTCTTTATCTTTATCAGTGTAGCACATCCGCCTGTTTTTCTCAACCCTTTCGATTTTCCTTTCGCGCCTGAATGCGCGTGCAAAAGTCTTCTATCCGTCCGGGCAGGAATTTTTCCCGAAAGCGCGAATACTGAATACGTATGAATTTGCCCTTTTATACCGTTTCAGCGCTCTTTTGGGGCACGAGGTTAAGTTGTGCACAGCGTTGTGGATAAACCGGTCGGTTGTTTTGGGCTTTATCCAGTGTTTTCCACAGGCCAAAAGTCAGCTGTGTTTTGGCTTTTTGGCACTTATCCCGTTTTTCCACCGCTCTACGACTTCTTCTGCTGAACGTATATACTGCTACTACCCCATTGGAGGTTATCAAAATGCGCTTTACTTGTGATACCAATGAATTGAATACCGCTCTTTCCATTGTCAGCCGCGCGCTGGCTGTGCGCTCTACCAAGCCGATTTTGGAAGGCATTCTGTTTGAATCCTGCGATGAAGGGCTGCGGCTGACCTGCACCGATCTGGCGCTGGGCATTGAAACGCTGCTGCCCGCGACGTTCAGCGAAGAGGGGCGCGCCGTTTTGCCGGGTAAACTGCTCTGCGAAATCATCCGCAAGCTGCCGGGAGGCCCATGCGACATCACGGTCGGCGAGCGGATGCAGGCGACGATTCGCTGCGCGAGCATTCGTACGACGATCAACGGTTTCGATCCGGTGGAATATCCTGAATTGCCGCAGGTGGAGGGCGCAAGCTTTGAACTGCCCCAAAACACGCTCAAGGATATGGTCGGCCGGACGCTGTTCGCCATTGCGCAGGACGAGAGCCGCCCGATTCTGACCGGCTGTCTGATGGAAATCAGCCAAACCGAGATGCGCGTCGTCGCGCTGGACGGATACCGGCTTGCGCTGCGCAAGGAGAAAGTCGTCGGCCCGGCTGAGCCGATCAGCGCGGTGGTTGGCGGACGCGTTTTGGGCGACATTGCGAAAATCCTGGCGGATACGGAAGAAAACGTCTCCCTGTGCTTCACCAAGAGCCATGTGCGCATGAACATCGGCCAGACGCGCGTGGTTGCGCGCCTGCTGGAAGGCGAATTCATCCGCTACCGCCAGATTCTGCCGGAGGAATGGCAGACCCGTGTGACGGTGGACCGCGCCGAGCTGGGCAGCGCCATCGACCGCGCGAGCCTGATTGCCCGCGAAGGCAAGACCAATCTGGTCTGCTTTAAGATTGACGGCGAAATGCTGGAGGTTACGTCCAATTCCGAGACGGGCGACATGGAAGAGAAGATGCAGGTGAGCACCGAAGGCAAGGATTTGACGATCGCCTTCAACGTGCGCTACATCACGGATGTGCTCAAGGCGCTTTCCGACGAACAGATTGTGATGCGCTTCAATTCCAACGTCAGCCCGTGCGTGATCTGCCCGGTGGAAGGGGAAAGCTATCTGTATCTGGTGCTTCCGGTCCGCGTATTCAACGCGTAAGGAGACGAGGGGTTACGGTGGGGCGCTGCCCCAAACCCTGGCAGGAACCTCAGGTCCCTGCACCTCCCGTCTCGTTTATCGCGGCGCGATAAACGAAGGAGAAGACCGGGAGGTTTGCGTTTTTTCGGGTTTTAACGGAAAAATATAAATTTCTCCATCCGCAAAGCGGATGGAAAGAGAGGGTGCAGGGAACGCGGTTCCCTGCCGGGGGGATGGGGATTGGAGCCATGCGCCCGCTGTCGGGATTCGGCATGGCGGAAATCGGAAATCGCAAGGAGCGCTTGCGCGTTCGCGAAGCGGGCGCGTCTGCCGCAGGCAGAGGACAGCGCCCCTATGCGAGTTTCCCGGAGAGCGTCCCGCGGTACCCCCGTGTTTTGCTATGCAGGTTACGTCGCTCAGCCTGAGCTGTTTCAGGAATTACGAAAAGGCGGTTATCGAGCCGGATGCGGGCGTCACCGTATTCACCGGCCCGAACGCGCAGGGAAAAACGAATATTTTGGAGGCGCTGCACCTGTGCTGCCTGGGCAAAAGCCACCGAACCTCGCGCGATGAAGAACTGATTCAGTGGGGAAAGGATACCGCGCGGGTGACGGTCAAAACCGCTCAGCGCGACGGCACGCATGAGGTTGCCGTGATCCTCAGCCGCACCCAGAAGAAGAAAAAAACCGTGCGCATCGGGCTTCGGCAGGCGGAACGCATCGGCGAACTGCTGGGCCATGTCTGCGGCGTGCTGTTTTCGCCGGAAGATCTGCAAATCGTCAAGGAAGGCCCGGCGGAAAGACGGCGTTTTATGGATATGCAGCTTTCTCAGCTGCGGCCAGCCTATTTTTATGCCCTCCAGCGCGCCGTGCGCACGCTCAACCAGCGCAATGCGCTGCTCAAGGAGATTGCCAGAAACCCGTCGCTGCTGCCGACGCTGGATATGTGGGACGAGCAGCTTGCGCGCGTGGGCGCGGTCATCTGCGAAAACCGCCGGGAAGCCGTCGATAAGCTGGCGCAGCTTGCCCGTTCGGCCCATCTGTCGCTGACGGGCGGACGGGAAGAACTGAATCTGCGCTATGTTTCGCAGGTCGCGGACGCGCAAAACGTTTATGAGGCGCTTTTGGAGCGGCTCGCGCGGGCGAGAAGCGAGGATCTGCGGCGGATGACGACCACGGTCGGCGTGCATCGGGACGATATCGCCATCACCATTGACGGCAGGGAAGCGCGCACGTTTGCCTCGCAGGGGCAGCAGCGCAGCGCAGTGCTTTCGCTCAAGCTGGCTCAGCTCGAATGGGCCGGGCAGGAAAGCGGCGAAGCGCCGATTCTGATGCTGGACGACGTGATGAGCGAGCTGGACCCGAACCGCAGACGGCAGCTGATCGAGCGGATCGACCGCGTGCAGACGTTTGTCACCTGCACGGATCTCTCGGATTTGGCTGGCGCGAAGCAGGGCGCGGTATATCGGGTGGAAAAAGGCGAACTGAAGCGGATATGAGCCGCTTTTGGGAAAAAAGAAAAAATCCTGTCAAAATGGGAAAAATCAGGATGATCTGCGGGTTATCCACAGTTCTCCACAAGTTGTCCACAAAATCCGTAAAACTGTGGAAAACATTGTTGATAACTTGCGGAGAAGCGGATGAAAACCCCAAAACCAGAAACAGACGACACCAAAACCCAAAACGCCAAAAACCTTTTGGTTTTGGGCTTTTGGCGCCCCAAAATCCCAAAACCAAAAGGCGTGCAGGACTGTGGGGTCTCCAAAAGTGGAAAAGTGGGTTTTGGGCGGCACGTCCAACGGAATTCCGTCGTGAAAGGATGCGGACATGGATCGAAACAATAGGCGCGTCAAATATCTCACCGGCGCGAACACAACGTTTAAAGCCTATGGGATGAACGATGAAAAAAAGAAGAAGAATAAAAAGAAGAATACGGTGCAGGGCGTCATCCGAACCGTGATTCTGGCGCTGGCGCTTATCGGTCTGCTCGCTTTGTGCGTCACCTACGCGCTGACGGGTTCGACGCGGGAGAGCGTCGGCCGCGTGTCGCGCATCGGCGCGACGCTCAGCCAAAATGTGTCGCCTTTCGGCGACAGCGTGATTTTCTACGACGGCACGACGCTGCACTGCGTCGCCGCGACGGGCGGCAACGAGTGGAGCTACCAGATCGGCACGAACGCGGACTATGACGCCAACGAAAAGCGCATCGTCGCATGGTCGGGCAACGATCTGTACATCCTCAATCGTAACGGACGCCTCATCTATAACAATAAGATGAGCGACACCGTGCAGTTTGCCAGCGTGGGCGACGAATATGTCGCCGTGTTTGTGGGCGACGCGGATAACGGCGTGGTTTCCGTCATCAACGGCAGCGGCCAGATCGTCGATAACATCACCGTTTCCGATCAGACGCTGCTGGATATCGGATTTTTCATGGCTTCCACCACCTCCAACGCGCAGCCGATTGAGCTGATGTGGGTGCTGGGGCTGAACACGACCGGCACGGTGATTTCCACCGAATTGCAGACCTTCCAACCCGGCAAGCTCTCCACCGGCAAAAGCTCCATCGGCGAGCATATCGCCTATTCGATCTACGACGAAAACGGCACGCTCAACGTCGTGACCACGCGGCAGATTCTGCATTACAGCTACCGCGCGCTGGAGGCAAGCAGCCCGACGCTGATTTACGGCTATACCGTTGAGGACGTGAAGCAGAACGGCAGCGTGCTCTATCAACTGCTCGTCCCCGCGCAGGAGCAAAACGAGGGCATCAGCATCGCCAATGTGCGCCTGATGTACGGCAGCGTGGACCGCGTGATCCATCTGCCGAGCGCCTGCATCGCGGCCAGGCTGGGCACAAAATCGGTCTACGGTTTTTCTCAAAACGCAGTCTATGTGTGCAGCTTCGGAGAGACGACCTTCCGCGCCTATGCGCTGCCGATCAATGTGACGGCCGTGCTGGGCATGATGAACGACGACCGCGCGGTGGTGGCCTCCGGTTCGGAAATTTACGTGATCGAGCTGCCGACGTAAGGGGGAAAAGGCATGAACGTCATCGATATTCTGATTCTGGCGGCGCTGGCCGTCAGCGTGATTTTCGGCATGTACCGCGGATTCATCAGTGGGGTGCTCAGCGTGGCGGCGCTCATCGGCGCGGCGGCGGCAGCTTTTGCCATCAGCCCGTCTCTGGCAACGTGGCTCCAGGGAAATGAAACGCTGGTCAACACCCTGATGTATTACACCGACGCGGGCAGCCGCATCAAAGACCTCGATTTATCGCTGCTCACCGTGGCGCAGGCCAGCCAGAGCGCCGTCGCGCAGATCATCAGCGGCGCGCAGCTGCCCCAGCAGTTTCAGGCGGCGTTTATCAACGCGGTGAATACTGCGCCGGGCGCGACCACGATGTCCACCCTGCTCAGCCAGACGATCGTCAACGTGTCGCTCTCGATTTTGAGCTTCCTGATCTGCTTTCTGGGCTGCTATATTGTCGCGTCGTTCCTCATTCATCTGATCTGCTATGTCTTTGAGCTGCCGGTGCTGCGCCATCTGGACGCGCTGATGGGCGGCGTATTCGGATTGGCGCGCGGCGTGCTGTTGCTGTTCATCTTTTTTGCGCTTGTGCCGATCATTCAGGCGGTCGTGCCGGTGCAGCAGCTGACGGACGTCTTTACGGCCTCGCGGCTGGCGCCGCTGTTTGACAGCCAGATCATTCTCTCCATCCTGGGCGCGTAACGGAGGCGGCGTTATGGAAAGCAAAGCGATTCGGCTAACCAACAAGACGGCTGTTGCGCTCCGGGAAAACGCGAAAAAGACGAGAAACGCGTATTTCATCGTCGGCGCAGCTGGCACGCTGGCGCTGCTCGGCGCGGCGGTTTACTTTGGCATGCAGTGGCTGCCCGCCGTGCCGCTGCTGCTGGCGGCGGCGGTGGCGATGGACGCGCTGCTGGCGCTGGGGGCGCGGCGCGCGTATTTGCAGCTGATCGGGCAGGCCATCTGCACGGAAGCCGCCGCCAGACAGATTCGCGAGAAGCAGAGCGAGAAGGAGCGCCGCCGTCAGGCCGTCAGCGATCTGGTGGCGATGCAGCAGGATGCGCAGCGCCAGACGCCGGCGACTTCGGAGGCGGATTTTGCCGATGCGCTGGGGCAGACGCGCCGCATGCCCGCCGTAAAGCCCGCGCCTAAGCCGCCGGAAGCGGCGGGCGGCCATCGTCGGCGCAGACAGGCGGGCTTCACCGTCATCATCGACGATTCAACCAAACAGGTGCAGTGAGGGACACATGATCGCGATCGCATATACCGTTTTATTCTGCGGCCTCGGCGTGCAGATGATCCGCTGGCTGATGCCGAAAAAAAGTCCGCCGGTTCGAGCGTGGCTGGGCGTTTCGCTGGGCGTGCTGATGGAAATGTGCCTTCCGGCGCTCTGCGCCAATCTGCTGAATTTCACGTTCGCCGCGCACATCGCGGCCGTCGCCGCGGCGCTGCTGCTGGCGGCGGTTTGTTATGCCGCGCGGGAAAAAGTGCCGCTGTGCGCCATGCGGGAATCGGACAGGCGGCAGCTGGCCGTGATGGCCGCCGTGGGCCTTCCGCTGACGGCGTTCTCGGCCTATCTGCAATACACCCACTGCATCATGCCCGCGTCGGACGGGTCGCTTTGGTGCGGCCAATCCACCTACGGCGATCTGTGCATGCATCTGTCGTTTATCACGTCGCTGGAAAACATGAGCTTTCCGCCGGCTTACAATCTGCTGGCGGGGACGGCGCTTTCCTATCCGTATCTGACCGACGCGCTGAGCACGACGTTTTACATGCTCGGCATGCCGCTGAACCTGTCGCTCGTCGTGCCGGGCACGCTGCTGATGGCGCTGACCTATGCGGGCTATATGCTGCTGGCGCAGCAGCTGCTCGGCGGGCGGCACAAGGCGGTCACGGTCGCGGCGCTGCTGTTCTTTTTGAACGGAGGACTCGGTTTTCTCTATGATTTTGATTTGGCGTTTACGGACAATTTCGCCCGCATTCGCGAGATTTTCACTGGGTATTACAGAACGCCGGCCAATCAGCCCGACCTCAATCTGCGTTTTTCCAACGTCATTGCGGACTTGATGATTCCCCAGCGCGCGCTGCTGGGCGGCTGGGCGATGGGCATTCCGGCCCTGTATCTGCTGATTTCCTCCGCGCGTGAAAAATCGTATCGGCAGACGGCGCTGCTGGCGCTTTGGGCTTCCGCTCTGCCGCTGGTGCATACGCATACGTTCCTGGCGCTCGGCCTGTTTTCCGGCGGCTATCTGCTCGGCAATCTCGTCGAGCACAGGCAAGACCGGCGCGGCATTTTGATTCGCGCGGGGCTGTATCTGGGCGTGGTGCTGGCGCTGGCCCTGCCGCAGCTGATGGGCAACGCCGTCAAACAGACGCTGGAGGGCGGCTCGCTGCGGTTCCAGTTTAACTGGGTGAACAACAGCGGCGGATACGGATTCAAGGATTTCTATTTCTGGTTCTGGGTGAAAAACGCGGGTCTGCCGTTCATCCTCGTCGTCTGCGCGTGTCTGTGCGCCCGCAGGCGGGGTTATCTGGATATTGTGCTGGGCATGACAGCGATTTACGTCGTGGCCGAAACGATTCTCTTTCAGCCCAACGAATACGACAACAACAAGCTGTTTTACATCTGGTTCATGTTTGCCATGATTCTGGCCGCGGATTACGGCTCGATGATCATGCAGCCTTTTACGCTGGAGTAATCCATCAGCTCGGCTTTTTTAACAATATCGGTGTACCATTTGGAAAAGTCAACGTCCATGGAAGTGATGTCGTTGACCATCTTCTTCTGATTCGCCAAGAAATTCAGTCCTTTCACGATTCGTGCGGCAAACGCTGTGCCGCCGAGCCCAAAGTGGGCATATTGTTTCTTATTATACAGGGAATTTTCCTGAAAAGCAA
>OLRP01002690.1_pt1 | contig 11873 bp, 7 predicted proteins | sample 1672401 | NCBI WGS metagenome assembly OLRP01 (sample SAMEA3136682, study PRJEB25190) | human gut metagenome | reverse complement strand
TACCTTACACAGATTTCCGAAGATGGCGAACTTGCCGTACTTTCTGGAAGCAACCTCCCAAAAGTAATAATTTCAATAAAATTCTATACAACTTATAAAAAACATTATAATATTAGAAAGAGAACAAGTCAATTGATAACAAACCGGGGACGAGAATATATGAAGAAAAACAAAAAGACACTGATTGCTGCGATTCCACTTTTTTTAATCGTAATTCTTGTATTTGCAGGATTTGGTGTCTGGAAAAAGTACAGAGATACTTTGATGCAGAACCAGGAGGAACAGATGCTCCTGACAACCAGAATCCTGAGTGAAAATATGGCGATGTCCACAGAGGAATATGAGGAAAGTTTAAGCTTTCTTGCGAAAACAGCAGAGAACAGATCGCAGGATGAGGCAAAACAACTATATCGGGAATTTATAGACACACAGACCAGTTTTATCACGAATCTGTACCTGGAAGACGAACAGGGAAAGCTTTCAGAGAGTGTCAAGGATGTACAGATTGTAAGTTCACAGCTGCTCACTCAAAGCTCGGCAAAGAATAGCATTTATATGGAAAAAGATACAGATGGGAAAATCTATAATGTATATAAGCGTGTTTTGAAGGATGGGAGAAAAATCTGTCTGATGATCGATGCGGAAAAATATTATCAGAAACTGATTTCGGGAATTCACATCGGAACGAATGGATACATTGTAGTCAAAGATGCAGAAGGAACGATCATCATGCATCCGAAGAAAGAACAGTGGGGAATTCCGGTTATTGCAGGAAGGAAGAAAATGTATCCGGATCTGGATTACTCCAGTCTGGAGAAGATGATTGAGGATCAGAAGAAGAGAAAAGAAGGTATTTCTCATTATTATTCGTATTGGTGGACAAATGAAGAACGTCCGAGAGTACAGAAAATCAGTGCATATTCTCCGGTTCAGATCGGAGACAGCTTCTGGGTAGTCAGTGCGGTGATCGACTACGATGATCTGTACGAACCGATAGCTGAAGGTTTCTTGAAAATGGTATGTATTTTTGTCGGTATTTTGTTGGCTGCCGGTATTGCGGTTGTCTTATTTGGCAGAGTGATGCGTGATATGAGAAGAGCTGTGCGGGAGATCAATGATCTGAAAGAACTGAATGAGCAGTTGGAAAAAATGCATCGGAGTGAGCAGAGTATCGCACATCAGCAAAGACTTCAGATCATGGGAACTATGACAGGTGGTATCGCACATGAATTCAATAATTTTCTGACTCCGATCATGGGATATGCAGAGCTTCTGATGATGGAACTTCCGGAAGGATCAGAAGAACAGGACAGTGCAAAAGAAATTTATGAGGCTTCGGAAAAAGCAAAGGATGTAGTGCGCCAGATTTCGTCCCTAAGTCGAAAGAATGTAGAGACCGTTTATAAAAATATTTCGATAAAGAAATTCATGACGCGTGCAGAAAGGATGATGGAATCTGTCTGCACGCCTCTGATCCATATGGAAAGTGAGTTTCGGGTAGATGATGAAATGATCCTTGGAAATGCGACACAGCTGAACCAGGTGCTTTTAAATGTCTGCGTTAATGCGGTGCATGCGATTGGAAAAAATCAAGGAAATATCAGAATATCCTGCCATTCAGAAGAAAAAGAAAAACTGGCTCAGGGAGTGATTGAAAAGCTTTCGGATGTATGGAAAAAGTATATCCATATCCAGGTGAAAGATAATGGGTGTGGAATGGATAAAGAGACGCTGCGTCAGATTTTTGATCCATTTTTCACAACGAAAAAAGGGGGAGAGGGTACCGGACTTGGACTGGCACTTGCGGAGCAGATTATTACTTCACATAAGGGATATATTTATGCAGAGAGCAAAAAAGGAGAAGGAAGTACCTTTCATATCTACCTTCCGGTACTGGATACAGAGCATATGCCACAGATTGTGCAGAATATTCCCAGAAAGGATTATCGGATCGTGGTGGCAGATGACAATGCAAAGGTATTGCAGCTGCTGAAAAAGAATTTTGAGAAGATCGGGATCCAGATTCAGACCTGTATGAAAAGAGAAGAACTGCAAAAATGTCTGGAACAGCAGCAGGCAGATGTGCTGGTAGTAGACGAGACGATGGAGGATTGCAGTGGAGTGGATTTCTGTATGTCGCTTGCAGGCAGATATCCGGACATGCTGAAGCTTATTATTATTGATGGAGTCAGCCGTGAGATGGCAGAGGCCCGGCAGAAAGGAATCATTGACGGATATGTAGAAAAACCGGTATCGGATACCGCGATTCTTGAGGCAATTCGGAATTGTGCCAGCCAGCCGGTATAAGAAAAAAGACGCAGATATCTGTAAGGTGTAAGATAAGACAAACCCAACCTTAATACTTTTAAAGATTTACCTTAACAAAATGTAAGGAGGAATCTGTAAGAGTGTAAGGTTGGGTTTTTATAATGGAATCATCAAATAAATGGTACGAAAAAGTACCCGTACAAAAGGAAGGAGAAAATGCCATGAGTGAAGCAATGCTTGCCTTATTGGGATTTGCAACCATCATTATTGTGATTGCGTTGCTCTTAAGAAATGTAACGGTACCGGCTCTTGCATTTGTCAGTGTATCAACTGTAACAGGTGCGATCCTTGTAGCAACCGGAACATTTACGATTGAAGAAATGGGGGAATTTGTAACAGCCGGTGTAGCAGGAGTACATGGTACTGCATCGCTGTTTATCTTCTCTGTACTTTTCTTTGGAATTATGACAGATGTAGGAATGTTCGACAAGATCATCAATGCATTGATGAAGAAAGTCGGAAGTAATGTAGTCGGTGTTGCCATGATGACTTGTATCATTGCTATGATCGGACATCTGGATGGAGGCGGTGCCTCTACATTCCTGATCACAATTCCGGCAATGCTCCCGGTTTACAAACGTTTGAATATGAGACCGACAACTTTGATGCTCATCTGTGTATCTGCAATGGGTGTTATGAACCTTCTGCCATGGGGCGGACCGACAATGCGTGCTGCTACTGTCCTTGGAATTGAACCAAATGCACTGTGGAAACAGATTATTCCAATGCAGGTTGTAGGTATTTTCATTGCACTTGGAACCGCATTTATCTGGGGAAATATCGAAAAGAAGAGAGGTGCAGGCACTTCTTCAGCAGAAAAGATCGAGTATGGCGGAATTGAAGATGAAGCTGTAACAGATGATGAAAAGAATGAGCTTGCAAGACCGAAACTCTTTGTATTCAACGTGATCGTAACACTGGCAGTAATCGTAAACCTGGTTCTTGCAAAGGTACCGTCTTACTACATCTTTATGGTAGGATGTGCAGTAGCACTTTTTGTAAACTACCCGGGTGCAAAAATGCAGGGTAAGATCATTAAATCCCATGCAGGCCCGGCACTTACCATGGCATCTACTATTCTTTGTGCAGGTGTATTCCTTGGAGTTATGCAGCAAACAGAGATCATGACTCATATGGCTAATGTACTTGCAAACGTGGTTCCACAGTCTATGGGAAGATTTTTACCGCTTATTGTAGGTCTGGTATCAGTACCGCTTACACTGATGTTTGATACCGATTCTTTCTTCTTCGGAATGCTTCCGGTACTGATCGGAATCGGAAACGAATTCGGTGTGAATCCGGCACATATCGCCATTTCAATGGTTGTTTGCCGTAACTGTGCAACATTCATCAGTCCGGTTGTTCCGGCTACTTTCCTTGGAACCGGACTTGCCGGTGTGGAGATCAAAGACCACATCAAGAACAGTTTCTTCTGGATCTGGGGTGTAAGTATTATCTGTCTGATCTCAGGTATAATTCTTGGAGTTATCAAATTCTAGTTAGATAAATAAAAAGATCCTGTATTTCATGTGATTTGTACATGGAGTACGGGATTTTTTGGGATATGCATATAAAATGGTCTGATGATTGAAATGCAACGAAAGTGCTCGAAAATGTTATGCAGGGTATAAGATTTCAGGAAAATGTGATAGAGTTATTTTACTTCGATTTAGTTCTAAAATCGAAAAAGTATCTAATTAACCATAATCAGAAGGTATCTCATTTTCGGTGCTCAATTTTCGAGTAAACTCCCGACAATGAACAAAGCAAAAGAAAATATAGAAGTATGGGAGTTTGCCTTTACAAAGGATGACAGTATGTTAAAATATTTATAGTAGAAAAGTCAGAATGAAACTGGGATCATCCAGTGGATGCGATTTATGAGCGGAAAGAACAGAAAGGATTTTGCAAAGATGGCAGAGCAAAATGAATATATTAAAGAAGCTTATGAATGTCTGGAGAAGATGAGTGCAGATGAAAGAAAAAGAAGAGAATACGAAGAAAGACAAAAAATTTTGTGGGATCATAATTCGTTTATGAAAAGTGCAAAAATAATTGGGATACGAGAAGGACGTGAAGAAGGGCGTAAAGAAGGGCGTAAAGAAGGGTACAGGGAAGCATTAGTTTCAATTGTTATAAAAAAATTGCAAAAAGGGATGTCAGCAGAGGAAATTGCAGATTTTCTGGAAGAGGATGTCTTGACGATACAGAGAATCTATGATATTGCCAATACCTATGCACCGGAATATGATATAGAAAAAATAGTACAAAAGTTGGAAAACACATCAGGAATGAAACAAAAGTAAGAAAAGAGTAAGTCAAATCAGATAGATGAGTGATTTGACTTACTCTTTTTTCGCATGTAATTAGTTGTTGTTCACTTATAAAGCAAAACACCATATGAGGATGCCCTAAGGCATATGCCTTAGTATGAGGAATATTTTACTTCAAAATCTTTCGCAGGATACAGGTAATGATTCCAACGACACAGAATGGAAAGTATGTCGGATAAAGGGAACCAAATACCAGGATACCGCCTCTGATACCGGTCAGCAACTGAACATTAGCAGGAATTGCAGCTGCGGCTAGACTGAAGAGGTAGGACAGAACATATACCAGGACAAAATAAGTAAGTCCGCGTCCGGTTCCGTGCCGGATGCCACTTAATGTGAAAAAGAACGTAGACAGCATCCAGATCAGCATAACCGTTCCAACAGCCAGATAAGCAATCAGAGTAAGATCTGGATTGGATGTCAGTGTATTGATATCTCCATAATCAGACAGCTGATTCCAGAATGAAAAAAAGGTAATCGCCAGGATGATGGCGGACATCAGAACCGGTGCCGGGCGAAGGATGAAAGTGGTCAGTTTCTCAGCGGCAGTACTTCCGGTGCGGGCAATATTCCGGATTGGAGCAGCCAGTTCTTCGGAAGAGGAATCGGGACGTCTGCGGGAATTTCTCCGTTCTGTCCGTCTGGCTGGTCTTTGGCGGTCATAATAAGAATCCTCTTCTTCATAATCATCGTCATAATCAGGAGCAAGCCTGTCTGTTTCATCGTAGTAGTCGTCAGTTTCATAATCGTTAAGGTAGTCTGTGTCGTCATACCGGTCGTCATAATCATCCTGCCCCACAGGGATCGACGGGAGATCGCCTGTATAAGTTACTTCAAAGTTGTCATCAAAATAGTCGTCTATATTTTTTTTATTATTCATAAAACAAATACACCCTCCTTGTGCATAAGTGTATGGTAACTGTTTTGACAGTCTGTGTCAAATAAATAATGAGATGATTGTGAAATTTGAAAAATTGAAAATGGGTTAATGTAGCAAAGATGGAAAGAGAAAGAGTGGTAGGGGACATCATTCTATGGTAGAATAAATCTGTATGAAAAAATAAATGAGGACAGAAAAATATGGCGATCAATATAGCAACAAAAGCAATCCTGAAAATCCTGTCTTTTGGAGGGATTGATGTAGAAGTATCAAGGCAGCTTGCGGATCTGAAAAGACTGGATCCGATGAAAATTTTTTATAAAAAAATGGATCTGCAGGTATATAATGGCGATTATGAAGTTCCGATCCGGGTATTTTTCCCGGATGAAGCATCGTGTCTGGAAAAAGATCAGATCAAGGGACGAAAGATCATGCTTTTCCTTCACGGAGGAGGATGGGCGACTGAGCATGTGGAAAATTATGAGAGAGTATGTTCCCGGATGGCACAGGCGACGGGGCAGACTGTAGCAGCAGTAGAATACCGCCTGGCGCCGGAGCACAAGTTCCCGACCGGGCTTATGGACTGCTATGCCGTGGCAAGAGCATTGTATACGCATCCGGATACAAAGCCGGAGGATATTACTCTGATTGGAGACAGTGCAGGTGGCAATCTGGCAGCTGCATTGTCCATTATGGCACGGGATCGTGGCGAATTTATGCCAAAGAGACAGATTCTGATCTATCCGGCAGTCAATAATGATTATTCAGAGAAGAGTCTGTTCTCTTCTGTAAGGGAGAACGGGCAGGATTATCTTCTGACGGCAGGCAAATTAAAAGATTATATCAATCTTTATGCAGGTTCGGAAGAGGACAAGTTAAACCCATATTTTGCACCGATTCTGGAGAAAGATCTGTCAGGACAGCCGGATACACTGATCCTGACGTCAGAATTTGATCCGCTCCGGGATGAGGGAGAAGCGTATGGAAGACGTCTTGCAGAGGCAGGTAACCGGGTGGAAGTACACCGGATCAAGGATGCACTTCACGGATATTTTGCACTGGGAATCCGGAGTCTGCATGTACAGGAAAGTTTTGAATATATCAATCATTTTCTGGAGGGGGAATAGAAAATGCCGCAGACAAATGTAAAGCACTGGAGAAGGCTGGACAATGCAGCGAAGCTTTTTCCGGCGGCGAGCAGTAAAAGGGATACCCGTGTATTCCGGTTCTACTGTGAATTGAAAGAGGATATACAGCAGGAGATCCTGCAGAAGGCGGTAGACAGGACACTGGAAAAATATCCGATCTTTCTGTCCGTGTTGCGAAAGGGACTGTTCTGGCATTATCTGGAACAGAGTAATAAAAGACCGGTTGTAAGAGAAGAGTATAAGGAGCCGTGCAGCAGCCTTTATATCCGTGATAAGAGAGATCTGCTTTTTGAAGTGACTTATTACAAAAAGAGAATTAATTTTGAGGTCTTTCATGTGCTGACGGATGGAACCGGTGCCAGTGAATTTGTACGGGAGCTGGTGAAAAATTATCTGTATTTGGCACATCATGAGGATGGACTGGAGGATGTGGTTCTGTCAGAGTATTCGGAGAGCCTTTTCGATCAGGAAGCAGATGGATTTGAAAGATATTATTCCCGCCAGGTAGACCGCAAAAAGGAGAAAAAACCGGCAGCGCATCAGCTTCGCGGAAACCGGCGCGAACTTGGAAGCCTGCAGACGACAGAGGCAGAAATTCCGGTCGAAGAACTGAGGCATCAGGCAAAGACTTATGGTGTATCGATGACGGTATTTCTGACTGCGGTATATCTGTGTGCGATTCACCGGACAATGACAAGACGGCAGGAAAGCAAGCCGGTTGTACTGATGGTTCCGGTAAATCTGCGTAATTTCTTTCCGACCAATACAATGCTCAATTTCTTCAACTGGATCGAACCGGGATATCATTTTCAGGGTGGAAAAGAAGAGTTCACAGATGTTGTGCAAAAAGTAAATGCATGCTTTAAAGAAGAACTGACAGCGGAAAAGATGGAGAAGCGGATGAACGATTACTTCGCCTTGCAGGTGCATCCAATCCTGAAATTTGCGCCGCTGGAACTGAAAAATGTCTGTATCAATATCGGGGCGAGGACGGCAGAAAGTGATGTGACCGCTATTTTTTCCAACATGGGAATCATCCGGATGCCGGAAAGCTATGAGACGTATATCAGGTATTTTGGTGTTTATACAAGTACGCCGAAAGTAGAGCTTTGTATGTGTTCCTTCCGGGATAAGATTTATCTGGGATTTACGTCCAGATATGACTGTGATGCAATCAAAGAGAATTTTTTCCAGATTCTGAAAGAACAGGAAGTGAAAACGGAGATCCTTAAGGTGGAATATCCGGAAAGCGTCATGACAGAAGCGAAAGGAATGCAGATTTTCAAAATATTTACATTTCTTTGCATGATCGCGATTGTGGCGGCACTGGGAGTGGATTATAGCATTGATACGAATTTACATCTGTCACTGTTTGTGTGCGGCGGTGCGTTCAGTATGTGGTTGGCGCTCGCAGTCGGTTTCTTCAAGCGGTACAATCTGCTGAAGAATGCCATGTGGCAGCTGATCATTGTGACAGTCGGCTGTATTATCTGGGACTGGCTGACCGGCTGGCATGGTTGGTCGATTGACTTTGTGCTTCCGGGAGTCAGTGGCTTGATTATGATTTCGATGCTGATCATATCGAGGGTGTATTACCGTCAGGCGAAGGACTATCTGGTGTACTTTGTGATGGCGGCGCTTTACGGAATGATCTTACCATTTATCTTTTTGCTGACTGGTAAGGTACGAATTGTATTTCCGTCTGTGATTTCAATTGGGATGGGCGTGCTGATGCTGATCGGACTGGTGCTTTTCAAGGGAAAAGAAATGCGTCAGGAAATGGAAAAGAATTTACATGTATAAATCGGTGGTGCCGCAAAATTATCTGGATTGATGATTTTGCGGCACCATATTTTTTGCATTTAAATATCTGACGAGTGCGGTGATCTGGATCAGAAGTTCTTCCTGATGCTTTGCATCGAGTTCTTTAAATAAAGAAAGAACTTGGAATTCAAAACGAAGCAAAGAAACAGAAGGATCCGGTTCACCAATTTCCAAAGCTTCATCTGCAGAGATGCCATACAGATTGGCAAGGGTTGCGAAAGTGGAGAGATCCGGCTCGGCAACGTTATTCTCATAACCGGACAGAGATTTTCTGTGGATACCGGTCAATTCCATCACTTGTTTCTGGGTATATTCTTTATTCTCACGGGCGTTTTTCAGAATTTTACCAATATCTTTCATGAAAATGTTCCCCCTTCAAACATAGTATAAGTTCATTATAAATGGTCAGAGCAGGAAAAAGCAATGACAATTTATTTTGATTTTTTATCGAGATAGTCTGCGAGAGATTGAAACTGAATCAAAAGCTCTTCCTGGTGGCTGGTGTCAAATTTTTGGAAAAGAGTAAGCATTTTTCATTCGCAGCGCGAAAGGGAAAAATGCGAGGGGGGGGTAGAAGTCTTAATTCCTAATACTTCATCCGCAGAAAGTTGATATAAGCGGAGTAATCTGGCAAATGTGTCAAGATCTGGTTCAGCTACACTGTTCTCATAGCCGGACAGAGTCTTGCGGTTGATACCGGTCAGTTCCATTACTTTCTTCTGAGTATAAAAATTATCTTCACGTGCTGTCCGGAGAATTTCTCCTATATGTTCCATGGGCGATCGTCCTTTCGAAGATTTCATATATAATATAAGTGAAGTGGTATGTACTATTGCTATTATATAAGAAATAGACGTTAAAAAGAGTAGAATTCTTAGAAAAAGTACTAATAAATCAAAAAGTCTTAAAATTAAAGATACACATGTGCTATCATATTCAAACTTTAATCTCTAAACTTTAATTTTTCCGCCTATGATCTCTAACGAAATAGGAATTGTGAGACTTGCGGCGCCATATTTTTTGTATGCAAAAATCTGACAAGTGCGGTGATTTGAATCAGGAGTTCTTCCTGATGTTTGGGGTCAAGTTCTTTAAATAAAGAAAGAACCTGGAATTCACATTGAGGCAGAGAGTCGGAAGAAGCTTTTCCACCAATATCTAATACTTCATCGGCAGAAATACCATAGAGATTGGCAAGAGTCGCAAAGGTTGATAGATTTGGCTCGGCAACGTTGTTCTCTTAACCAGAAAGCGATTTCCTGTGGATGCCGGTTAATTCCATTACTTGTTTTGTGTATATTTTTTATTCTCACGGGCATATTTCAGAATCTTGCCAATGTCTTTCATGAAAACGGTTTCCTTTCAAATTTACTACTTTCTTATTATAAAGCACAAAGATAAGAAGATGCAATTTTGAAAACTATGGTTTTTTATCGAATTATTTATAAAGAATTTACCTATTAAAATACTGAAAAATAGGGGAAATAACATTAAAAACCCACTATTATAGTGAAAGTGTTAATAAAACATTTAATTGTTTTGAAAAAGAAAAGAAAAAATAAAATGTTTTGAAAAAAGTATGTTAAAAAGACCAGGAAGTCCTAGAAAAAGAGATAATACTGTTGACTTCTTAAAAATTAAGACTTATAATAACCAAGATAGGATACGTATGCAAAAAAGCATATAATTTTTTAAGATGAGAAAGAGAGGAAATTAGAGATGAAAAAGAGAAGAGTACTTCATCAGGCATGTGCGTTCTCTGTCGCAGTAATGCTCGTTGGAGTAAATGCTGTACCGGTTGTTGCGGCTGATAACAATAGTTCTGCTACAACTGTTGCTACAGATGAAAAAGCATTTAACATTACAGTAACTTTCAATTACTGGGATTATGCAGTGGGTGCAGACGGACAACACTTTTTAACTAAAGAGATGACGAGCGGTGATACTATCACGCCACCAACACTTACTGTTGAAGAGGGATATGAGCTCAAGGGATGGACAATTAATGATAAGTTTTTTGATGCTACTGCCCAAATGAGTTATGAGGATATTGTAAGAGCTGCTGGTACTTCAGAGTTTGTAGCTATTCAAGCAGTTATTAAACCAGTAGAGATAAAGAAAACTGCTCATGTTGCTTTCAATGTTGATCCTGAAAAAGGAAAATTTACAGACCCGGCTGGAGCTAAAGTAGTAACTTATGATTTAGATGAAACTGACGGAGACGCGCATCCTATTCCGAAAGTGGAAGCAAAAGAAGGATATGAATTTACTGGATGGCATGTTAGTGGAGCTAATGAAGCAGATTGGTTACCAGAGTCAGAAACATTTTATGTTTCAGGATTAGCATTCTATGAAAAAGACAAGAATGATGGATATGTGACATTCGAGGCGACATTCAAAGAAAAAGAAGCTGCAGTAGAGAAAAAAGATGCTGAATTACGTGTACATTACGTTGATGTAAATTCAGACAATTATATTAAAGATAATATCCAGACCATTAAAAAGAATGGTAAAGTTGGAGAAAGCGCTGAGTTTACTGCAAAAGATCTTACAATTCCAAAAGGATACGAACTTGCAGATGATAAGTGGAGTACTTCTGTAGAATATGGTAAGGATGCAGATGTTAATGTTAATGTAAAAGCTAAAGAAGAACCAGCTGAAGAAAAAACAGTAGAAGTATATTTCAATATTATTGATTCAGAAAAAGGATCATTCCCGGATTATGCACCATCAACAGTTGTTTCTTTCAAAGGTATTGCTGCAGACACAGACCAGCAGTTTGAAATTCCGGCAGTAAAAGCAAATGATGGATACAAGTTTACTGGATGGAAAGTTGAAGGCGCTGAAACACAGAATTGGGATGCAGATGCTAAAACATTTGGTGTGACAGGACTTGCACATTTCCCAGAAGGATCTAATGTTGGTTATGTAACAATTACACCTGAATTTGAAAAAGTTGAAGAAACACCGGCTGTAGCAGTAGCAAACGCAACAGTTGTAATCGATTCAAACGAAGGATCATTCGAAGGATACGAAGGAGCAACAGAACTTCATAACGAAAACCTTCAGGAAGCAGAATACAACCTTGGATTCCTTCCGACAGTAGTAGCAAATGAAGGATATACATTCAAAGGCTGGAAAGTAACAAACAAAGCCGGCGAAGAAATCTACAACCTTGATGCAAATGCAACATCAATTTCATTCCCATACGGAGTAGCTGATGACTACACAGTAACAGCTGTTCTTGAAAAGAATGAAGAAGAAGTAGCAGTAGCAAATGCAACAGTTGTAATCGATTCAGTAGCAGGATCATTCGAAGGATACGAAGGAGCAACAGAACTTCATAACGAAAACCTTCAG
>OLRP01002685.1_pt1 | contig 11908 bp, 9 predicted proteins | sample 1672401 | NCBI WGS metagenome assembly OLRP01 (sample SAMEA3136682, study PRJEB25190) | human gut metagenome | reverse complement strand
GCAGCGGGCACCGGCACGTCCGAGGCGCCCGCGGCCGCCGATGCCCCCGAGTCCAAGGAGGCTCCTCGCCGCGAGCGCACCACCACGACGGTGATCCGCCGCCGCGACCGCGAGGAGCGCCGCCAGAACCAGAGCGGCCAGAACCAGAACGGCCAGGGCCAGGGCAAGCAGAACGGCCAGAACAAGCAGAGCGCCCAGAATAGCCAGGGCGGCAAGAAGAACAAGAAGAACCGCCACGAGAATCGCAACCGAGAGCCTCAGCCCTCCGTCTCCAAGGAGGAGCTGACAGAGCTCAAGGTGGCCGACCTGCGCGCTCGCGCCGCCGAGGCCGGGGTGGATGCCGCGGGCCTGAAGAAGGCCGAGCTGGTGGACGCCATCTACGAGGCCGTCTGCAAGGCCGAGGGCTTCGCCGAGGTCACCGGCGTGCTGGACATCATGGGCGACGGCTACGGCTTTTTGCGCACCTCCGGCTACCTGCCCGGCGAGAACGACATCTACGTGGGGCTCGCCACCATCCGCAAGAACGGCCTGCGCAAGGGCGACATGGTCACGGGCACGACGCGCCCGGCGCGCCCCAACGACAAGTTCGCGGCCCTGCAGAAGGTGTCGGCCGTCAACGGCATGGCCCCCGAGATCATGGCCCTGCGCCCGAAGTTCGCCGACCTGACCCCGGTGTTCCCCGACGAGCGCCTGCTCATGGAGCACGGCAAGAACACCACCACGGCCCGCGTCATCGATCTGACGGCCCCCATCGGCAAGGGCCAGCGCGGCCTCATCGTCTCGCCGCCCAAGGCCGGCAAGACCACCGTGCTCAAGGACATCGCCGCCGCCATCACAGCGAACAACCCGGACGTGCACCTCATGTACCTGGGCATCGACGAGCGTCCCGAAGAGGCGACCGACATGGAGCGCTCCATCCGCGGGGAGGTGGTCTCCTCCACCTTCGACATGCCCTCCGAGAACCACATCCAGGTGGCCGAGCTCGTCATCGAGCGCGCCAAGCGCCTGGTCGAGCAAGGGAAGGACGTCGTTATCCTGCTGGATTCCATCACGCGCTTGGCCCGCGCCTACAACTTGGCGCAGCCCGCGAGCGGCCGCATTCTCTCCGGCGGCGTCGATTCCACGGCCCTTTATCCGCCCAAGCGCTTCCTCGGCGCCGCTCGCAACATCGAGAACGGCGGCTCGCTCACCATCCTCGCCTCGGCCCTCATCGAGACCGGGTCGAAGATGGACGAGGTGATCTTCGAGGAGTTCAAGGGCACCGGCAACATGGAGCTGAAGCTCGACCGCTACCTGGCCGATCGCCGCATCTTCCCGGCCATCGACCCCATCTCCTCGGGCACGCGCAAGGAGGAGCTGCTCATGGATCCGCAGGAGGCCCCGCTCATCTGGGGCGTGCGCCGCATTCTGGCCAACACGAACTCCACCGAGCGCGCCATGGACATGCTCATCAAGTCGCTGAAGCAGACCAATTCCAACCAGGAGTTCCTGCTGCGCATGGCGAAGAAGATGCAGGCTCAGCAGGGTCGTGCGGACGATGGCATGGAACTGTAAGCCCGACGAATCCGGCCCGACGAAAGAGGCATCATGAGCGATCAAAACCAATGGCAGAACGCCGCCTGGGGCGCACCGCAGGAGGGCACCCCGTCCTCGGGCGGCACATCGGCGGGGCAGGGGCAGGGCGCCCCATCGCAGCAGGCCGCTCCCCAGCCTCCCTATCAGGTGGCTCCGCAGCCGCAGGCGCAGGCAAATCCCTACGGCTACGCCGCTGCCCAGCCGCGCCCGACTGCCGCCTATGCCGCCCAGTCCCAAGCCGCTTACGCCGCGCAGCCCCAGTCGCAGCCGGCTGCCGCCTACGCGGCGCCGGCCCAGGCTCCCTACGGCACCGCGGCTGGGGCCGTCCCGGCCCAGCAGCCCAAACGGCGCGGTTGGATCGTCGGTCTGGCCGCCGTGCTGACGGTGCTCATCTTGGGGGTGGCCACCATCGGGTCGTGCACCTCGGTGTTCACCAGTTCCATGGGGGCCTTCTCCTACGAGTCGCCCTCCTGGGCCGACACGGTTACCGGAGACACCGTGGGCATCATCAACATCAGCGGCACCATCCAGTACGACGGCACCACCTCAAGCCCCGAGGGGCTTAAAAGCCAGTTGGACGCCGCCGAGCAGAACCCGCATATCAAGGCGGTCGTGCTGCGCGTGAACTCCGGCGGAGGCGTGGCCACGGCCGGCGAGGAGATGAGCACCTACATCCGCGACTTCTCCAAGCCCGTGGTGGTCTCGAGCGCCTCCATCAACGCGAGTGCCGCCTACATGATCTCGTCCCAGGCCGACTACATTTTCACGGACAAGACGACCTCCATCGGCTCCATCGGCGTCATCATGTCGGTGACCGACCTGTCGGGGCTCTACGAGAAGCTGGGTATATCCGTCGAGAACATCACCTCGGCCGACGCCAAGGACTCCGGCGCCGGCAACCGCCCGCTCACCGAGGAGGAGCGCGCCTGGTACCAGGATCAGGTGGATCAGATCAACGAGGTGTTCATCAACTTCGTCGCCGAGGGCCGCGACATGCCGGTGGAAGACGTGCGCGCGCTGGCCACGGGCCTTACGTTCACCGGCATGGACGCCGTGGAAAACGGGCTGGCCGACGAGTTGGGCACCCAAGAGGCCGCCGTGGCGAAGGCCTGCGAGCTGGCCGGTATCGCCGATGCTGATACCGTGTATCTGCAGTCGTCCACGAGCGATTTGTCGCGCCTTCTGGATATCATGGGCACCGAAGATTCGCTGGGTGTTTCCGGGACACTGAAGGAGTTGGAGAACCGTGTCGGACTTGAATAGCAGAGAGCGGGTCGAGTGGCCCGCCCGCGCCGTGGTGACGGCGGGCATGCCCTATGGGAACAAGCCCTTGCACTTCGGCCACATCGGCGGCGTGTTCGTGCCCGCCGACGCCTTCGCGCGCTTTCTGCGCGACCGCATCGGCGCCGAGAACGTCCGTTTCGTCTCCGGTACCGACTGCTTCGGCAGCCCCATCAACGAGGGCTACCGCAAATTGGTGGAGGCCGGCGAGTTCTCGGGCACCATCGCCGACTACGTGCTCGCCAACCATGAGCGCCAGAAGGCGACCCTCGAGGCCTTCCAGGTGAGCCTGGACATCTACGAGGGAAGCGGCATCGGGCACGCGGGCGACGTGCACCAGATGATCTCCGACCAGTTCATCGAGCGCCTGCACGAGAGCGGCCACTTGAAGCTGGATTCCACCCTGCAGTTCTACGACGCTAAGGCCGGCACCTTCCTGAACGGCCGCCAGGTGCAGGGCCACTGCCCCGTGCAGGGCTGCAAGTCGGAGCACGCCTACGCCGACGAGTGCGATCTGGGGCACCAGTACGCGCCAGTGGACCTCATCGCTCCGGTATCCACGCTCACGGGCACCGTCCCCGAGATGCGGCCCGTGGAGAACTGGTACTTCGATCTGCCCGGGTTCGAGGACTTCCTGAAGGGCTACGTGCGCGAGCTTGAGGCCGACGACGAGGTGCGCCCGGTAGTGACCAAGGCCATCGCCGAGTTTCTGGCGCCGCCCGTGATCTTCGTGAAGAACGAGCACTTGGAAGAGTACGAGGCCATGGCCGCCGAGCTGCCGCCCCACGAGTTCCGTCCCGCCGAGGGCAACAAGCAATCCTTCGAGATAGAGTTCGCCTCCATCGGCGAGCGCGATCGGGCCCGCGACGCGCTGGCCGCGGCCGGCCTGCGCTTCCGCACCTCGAAGACGCTCGTGCCCTTCCGCATCACCGGCAACATAGAATGGGGCGTGCGCGCTCCCGTCATCGACGGCGTGGAGGGGCTCACGGTGTGGTGCTGGCCCGAATCGCTGTGGGCGCCCATCTCGTTCACCATTACGATCAACGACGAGCAGGGGATGCCGCGCACGAGCTGGCGCGACTTCTGGTGCTCCGACGACGCTCGGGTCTACCAGTTCATCGGCCAGGACAACCTGTACTTTTACGGCGTGGCCCAGCCGGCGCTGTGGGAGGCTCTGCGCCCCGGCGGCCTGTTCGCCGAGGGCCCCGACTCCCAGATGCGCCAGACCACGCTCGTGGCGAACCACCATATGCTCTTCGGGAAAAAGAAGGCCTCCTCGTCGGGCGCGGTGAAGCCGCCCACGGGCGAAGAGCTGCTGGAGCACTACACGCCCGAGCAGCTGCGCGCCCACTTCCTGGCGCTCGGGCTCGACCAGAAGTCCGTCGGCTTTTCCCCGAAGCCCTTCGACCCGGACCCGGCCAAGCGCGACGATCCGCGCTACGCCGACCCGGTGCTCAAGGAGGGGGCGCTGCTCACCAATGTGTTCAACCGCCTCGCCCGCAGCTGCTTCTACGAGGCGCAGAAGAACTTCGACGGCTGCATGCCTTTGGGCGCCGTGACGCCCGAGGTGCGTCGTCGCGCCTTCGAGGCGCTGCTCGACTACGAGGAGCGCATGCACAAGGTGGAGCTGCACCGGGTGATGTCGGTGTGCGACGAGTTCATCCGCTGGTCGAACAAGTGGTGGGCCGACGGCATCAAGGCCGCCGAGGCGTCCGAGGACGCGGATGCGCGCCGCCAGGTGCTTGTGGACTCGTTCTACCTGCTGCGCGTGGCCTGCCTGCTCATGCATCCCGTCGTGCCCGTGGGCTGCGAGAAGATCTGCGACTACCTGAGCTTCGACTTCGGTGACTTCTTCAGCTGGAACTACGACTTCGATTCCAACGACGAGTTGTGCCCGGCCATCGAGATCGATGCCGGCGCCCACCGCATCCACGAGCTTCCCCCGCGCTTCGACTTCTTCCGCAAGCACGAGTCGCAGTACAAGTAAGGCTAACGTGCCGGACCGATCGTTCCGAGAGCCCGCTTCTGGCGGGCTCTTTTTGCTCCTTCGGATGCCCTGGCCGCGAAAGCGAGGATCCGTAAGGGACGAGCGAGAGCGTGCAAATGGGGCTGCGAGTGCCCAGCATGGCGGATCCGATGCATCGAACCGGAAGTCGCGGCTGCGCGGCTGCGTGGCGGAGGCTGTCGGTCGGAGGTTGCGGCCGCGATGCTGTTCGTTGAGTGGTGCGGACGAGATAGCGCGGGCTGGGAGCTTTGTAGCGGAAGGGGAATGAGATGGCTACGATTGTCGAGGGCCTTCTTGCTGCGCGGGGACGCCTCCTCCGGCGCTTGTCTGCCTTGTCGTACTTTCTTTGCGCAATCCCTTGCTTTTGCGGGGGATTGTGCTATTTTAGACAGGCTGTCTTCGCAGGCGTGCGATGGGCAGCGGCAACTATCACACATGCTCGGGCGACCGGCACCGCGAGTGGCCACCGGAAAAGGCTGCGGTTGAACTGGGATGACCTCGGGCAGAGGACTAACGAATGGAGTGATCATGACGAAAGTCAGCATTACCACGCTGCTCGACGCCGGCGCGCACTTCGGGCATCAGACCCGCCGCTGGAACCCCAAGATGAAGCCGTACATCTTCGGCAGCCGCGGCGACATCTACATCATCGACCTGAAGCAGACCCTCTACGGGCTCGACGCCGCCTACACCTTCGTGAGCAACCTCACCCGCAAGGGCGGCACCGTGCTGTTCGTGGGCACCAAGAAGCAGGCCCAGGAGGCCGTCGCCGACGCCGCCAACCGCTGCGGCATGCCCTACGTGAACGCCCGCTGGCTCGGCGGCATGCTCACCAACTTCGCCACCATCCGCGCCCGCGTGAAGCGCATGGAGGAGCTGGAGGCCATGGACGCCGACGGCCGCATGGCGCTGCTTCCGAAGAAGGAGCAGATCCTGCTGCACAAGGAGCTCGCGAAGCTGCAGACCAACCTCAACGGCATCCGCAACATGAAGAAGGTGCCCGACGCCATCTTCGTGATCGACACCAACCGCGAGGGCATCGCCCTGCACGAGGCCCATCGTCTGGAGATCCCCGTGGTGGGCACGCTGGACACCAACTGCGATCCGGACGACGTGGATTACGGCATTCCGGCCAACGACGACGCCATCCGCTCGGTGCGCCTTCTGGCCGACTTCATGGCCGACGCCGTCATCGCCGGCACCGGTGCCGACGTGACCGCCGCCGAGATGGCCGGCGAGGCCGCTGCCGCCGACGCCGTGGCCGAGGTGGCCGTCGAGGCCGCCGCCGACGTGGCCGAGGGCGCGGGCGCCGAGGTCGCTGCCGACGTGGTCGCCGACGCGGTTTCCGAGTAACCCGACCGAGTAAGAACCACCGTTTTCCCCAAAGGAGGAATTCATGGCTAACATCACCGCTTCCATGGTGAAGGAGCTCCGCGAGATGACCGGCGCGGGCATGATGGAGTGCAAGAAGGCCCTGGCCGAGGCCGAGGGCGAGATGGAGAAGGCCGTCGACGTGCTGCGCACCCGCGGGCTCGCCGCCGTGGCCAAGAAGGCCGGCCGCGCCACCAACGAGGGCACCGTCATGGCCATCGTGAACGACGCATGCACCACCGGCGCCGTGGTCGAGCTGAATTGCGAGACCGACTTCGTGGGCATGAACGAGAAGTTCAAGGCCTACGCCGAGAAGATCGCCAAGGCGGCGCTTGCCGCCAAGCCGGCCGATGTGGACGCGCTGAAGGCCGCCGTCATCGACGGCGAGACCGTCGAGGAGATCGTCACCGACTGCATCCACGTGATGGGCGAGAACACCCAGCTGGCCCGCGTGGCCGTGGTGGACGCCCAGGCTGTGTCCGCCTACATCCACGGCGGCGGCAAGATCGGCGTTCTGGTGACTTTCAACGTCGAGGGCATCGATCCGGCCTCCGACGCCTTCCAGAAGTGCGGCCGCGACATCGCCATGCAGGTGGCCGCTCTGAACCCGGTGTCCGCCACTCGCGAGGACGTGCCCGCCGACGTGGCCGCCCACGAGATGGAGATCTACAAGGCCCAGGCCGCCGAGTCCGGCAAGCCCGAGGCCATCCAGGAGAAGATGGCCACCGGCCGTCTGGAGAAGTTCTTCAAGGAGAGCACGCTGACCGAGCAGCCCTTCGTGAAGAACCCGGACCAGTCCGTCAGCGAGTACGCGGCTGAGGTCGCCAAGAACCTCGGCGGCGAGATCAAGATCGTCGACTTCAAGCGCTTCGTGCTGGGAGAATAGTTTTGTTCCGGCGGCCTGACGGCCGTCGGAACCGCTCGACGCTGCGAAGCCCCCTCGCACCGATCCTCGGCTCTTTTCGCTTGTCTTCGCGTACCGAAGTACGCTCAGCCGCGAAACGAGCCGACTATCGGCACGAGGGGGCTTCTCGCTGTCTTGCTGCGCCAACCTGCGTTCTTCGTTTCGGTACCAGCAGCTATCGGCCCTTCTGCTTTCGTTGTGATGATGGTGGGCGCGCAGCCTCCCTGTTCTTATAATGGTGGGTACCGCGAAGGGCGCCTCGGACGGCGTCCGCCACCCAATGAAACCAACGCCCGGACCCTCGTCGTCGCGGGCGCGGAGGATGCTTCCATGGCTGAAGAGATCATCATCGTACAGGGCAACAACACGCTGGCCGGCGACGTCGCCGTGTCGGGCGCGAAGAACTCGGCGCTCAAGCTGATCGCCGCCGCGTTGCTGGGCCAGGGGGAAACGACCATCCATAACGTCCCGCTCATCTCGGATATCAGCATCATGTCCGACGTGCTGCGCTGTTTGGGCGCGCGGGTGGAGCGCGACGGCCATACGCTGACGGTGGACACCTCCGCCGTCGACAAGCACGAGACCCCCTACGAGCTGGTGTCGAAGATGCGTGCGAGCATCTCGGTGCTCGGCCCGCTCGTTGGCCGCTTCGGATGCGCCCGCGTGGCCATGCCGGGCGGCTGTCAGATCGGCGCTCGCAAGATCGACATGCATCTTGTCGGCCTCGAGGCTATCGGCGTGGAGTTCTCCATCGACCACGGCTTCCTTGAGGCCAGCACGCCCAACGGGCTGCACGGCGCGCACGTCGTACTCGACTTCCCCAGTGTGGGAGCAACCGAGAACCTGCTCATGGCCGCCGTGGCGGCCGAGGGCTCCACGGTCATAGAGAACGCCGCGCGCGAACCCGAGATCGTGGATCTTGCGAACATGCTCGTGTCCATGGGGACGCGCGTCACAGGCGCGGGCTCGGACATCATCGAGGTCGAGGGCGTGCCGCTTTCTTCGCTGCATCCTTGCGAGCACACGACGGTGGGCGACCGCATCGAGGCCGGCACCTTCCTGGCCGGAGGCGCGCTGACGGGCGGTCCCGTCACCGTGCACGGCATCGATCCGTCGTATCTGCGCGTTGCGCTCATGAAGCTCCGCGCCATGGGCTGCGACGTGGAGACGGGCGACGACTGGATCACCGTGGGCCGCACGCGCCCGCTGGCTCCCATCGACTTGCAGACGCTGCCGCATCCCGGGTTTCCCACCGACCTTCAGGCGCAGTTCATGCTGCTGGCCGCGTTCGCCGACGGCATGTCCGTCATCACCGAGAACGTGTTCGAGAACCGTTTCATGTTCGCCAGCGAGCTCATGCGCATGGGCGCGGACATCGCCATCGAGGACCATCACGCCCTCGTGCGCGGCGTGGACGTGCTGCAGGGCGCCGACGTGTCGTCCACCGATCTGCGCGCCGGGGCGGCTCTCGTGCTGGCCGGCATTGCGGGGGAGGGCGAGACTCGCGTGCACAACATCGGCCATATCGATCGCGGTTACGAGGACTACGTGGGCAAGCTGCGCGCTCTCGGCGCCGATGTCGTGCGCGCTGAAACCGAGCAAGCCCAGACGTCCCGGTAGCGAGCTCCCATGGTCAACAAACGCAAGCAGGGCCTGACGCAGGCTCGTGCGAAACTTACGTCGCATCGCATGAGGTCGGCAACGGTCGGCACCCATGTGCCGCGACGCTCGTCGCGTCATATGAACGGCGAGGCGGTGGGATTCTCCAGCCCGCGCAAAAGGAAGCGCGCGGCTCGCGGCATCGTGGAAACTATTCTGCCCGTCACATCGTCGGGCGAGAGCTCGTCGCAATACGCCCGTCGCGTCAGCCGTCGCGAATTCGCCCAGGACATCCAACGTAAGGCGCGCATCCGCCGCATCGTCGCGATCGCGGTCTGCCTGCTCGTGGCGGTTGCCGTCGCCGCCGCCGTCGGCGTGGCGACGTTCTTCGGGTCGCTCGATGCGAAGCTCGGGCTCAAGGATTCCGATGCAGCGTCGGCGCTCGTTGCTCCCAAGGCCGATGCGAAGGCGTTCTACACGGTGGTGTCGGCCGACCTCGATGCGCCGGGCTCGGCGAATGCGACGGACGGCCCCGACGCCATCGCGCTGGTGCGCGTCGACGAGGAGACCCGCGCCGTCACCGTCGTCTCGATTCCGCCTACGCTGCAGGTATCGCTGAAGGACGGCAAGAAGCACCCGCTGCGTGAGGCTTCGACGCAGGAGGGCGATGCCGCGCTCGTGTCGGCCGTGGCCGACTTCGCAGGGGTGAACGTGGCTCATTACGTGAAGACCGACGCCGAATCCATCGTGCGCCTCGTGGACGTCCTCGGCGGCGTCGAGGTGAACGTGGCCGAGGAGGTGGACGACCCGAACGCGGGCGATGCCTACCTGCCGGCGGGCGCCCAGACGCTCGACGGCGCGCAGGCGCTCACGTTTTTGCGCGCCAGCAACTTCTCGAACGGCCTCGAAGTCCAGGCGGCGAACCAGCGCGAGCTGCTCACGGCACTGTCGCTGCGCCTTCTGGGGGAAGGGCGGCTGAGCTTCCTCGCCACGCTCGACAACGTGGGAGGGTCGTTCCAGACCGACCTTTCGGCTGCGGCCGCGCTTTCCGTCGCCGATGCGCTTCGCGGTGTGGACTCTTCCTCGGTGTACGGGGCGCTTGTGCCCGGCTACGAGACCGCGCGCGATGGCGCGAGCTCGTATGCGGTGTCTTCCGATGCCTGGAAGAGCATGATGGAGCTCGTGGCGGCCGGTTCCGAGCCCGTGGTGGAGCAAACGGCGCCCCAGGTGGATCCGGGCAGCTTCACCATCACCGTACGCAACGGCTCGGGCGTGACGGGCGGAGCCGGCCAGATCGCCGACGCGCTGAAAGACCGCGGCTTCGACGTGACCGAGACGGGCAACACCGACACGTACGTTTACGACGAGACGCTCGTCGTGTACAACGACGACGCGTTCGAGGCGGCGGCGGAAACCGTGGTGGCATCGCTCGGCCTGGGCCGTACGGTGCCCGGGGCGGGTTTCTACACGTTCGATACCGACGTGTTGGTGGTTCTCGGCAAGGATTGGAAGCCCACATCGTAGACTGTGGTAGAATCGGCACCTGAAAGCAAGATGTTCAAGTTCAACGAAGGAGCTTTACCATGGTAGACAAGAACGATGTGGCGGCGGTGCTCGAGCTCATCCGCCCCAGCCTGCAGGCGGACGGCGGCGATGTGCGCCTCGTCGACGTGAACGAGGACGGCGTGGTGTCGGTGGAGCTGCAGGGTGCCTGCAAGGGCTGCCCCATGTCCCAGATGACGCTGGCCAACGGCGTGGAGCGCATCCTCAAGGAGCGCGTTCCCGGCGTGACGAAGGTCGTTCCGGCCGACCTGTAAACCGGATCGATTTCGAAGGCGAAGGAGGCGGATATGGCGCAGTGTTGGGAACGCCGCGGGTGCGACGAGGAGATGATGTCGCGCTGCCCGCACAACATCCCGGGCGAGCCGTGCCCTGCCGATTGCCGCTTCGCCGCATGCACGCGCTCGACGCACGAGGTGTGCCAGGATTTCAACAAGCTGCTGAATCCCGAGCGCGATTACGACGCGGCCGTCAAGGAGGTGTGTCGCTTCTGCGAGCACTTCCTGGAGCACGGCCCTGGCGTGGCCGAGCGCACTGGCGAAGTCACGAGGCAGGGCAATCCGAACCGGTTTCTGCTCTAGCAGGGCGAACCGGTTCGAAACGCGCGCATCCGCGAGGAGCGCGCGACAATCGCAGCGAGCAACCGCGGCCGTGCAGGACATCTGCGCGGCCGCGCGCTACCCCCATACCAGCAAAGAACCGACGAAAGGGAGACGATGGCAGAGCAGGCTCACGGCACGCTGAAGGTGAAGACCGGGTTCGCGGAGATGATGAAGGGCGGCGTCATCATGGACGTCGTGAACCCCGAGCAGGCGAAGATCGCCGAGGACGCGGGCGCGGGGGCCGTCATGGCTCTGGAGCGCGTTCCCGCCGACATCCGCGCGCACGGCGGCGTGGCCCGCATGAGCGACCCCACCATGATCGAGGGCATCGTGGAGGCCGTGTCCATCCCCGTCATGGCGAAGTGCCGTATCGGGCATTTCGTGGAGGCGCAGGTGCTGCAGAGCCTGGGCGTGGACTTCATCGACGAGAGCGAGGTACTCACCCCGGCCGACGACGAGTACCATGTGAACAAATGGGACTTCGACGTGCCGTTCGTGTGCGGCGCGCGCAACCTGGGCGAGGCTCTGCGCCGCATCGCCGAGGGCGCGGCCATGATCCGCACGAAGGGCGAGCCGGGCACGGGCAACGTGGTGGAGGCCGTGCGCCACATGCGCACCGTGACCACCGACATCGCCCGCATCAAGGGCCTGCGCGACGAGCAGCTGTTCACGGCTGCGAAGGACCTGCAGGCGCCCTACGAGCTGGTGAAGTGGGTGGCCGAGCACGGGTGCCTCCCCGTGGTGAACTTCTCGGCCGGCGGCATCGCCACGCCCGCCGACGCGGCGCTGATGATGCAGCTGGGCTGCGACGGCGTGTTCGTGGGCAGCGGCATCTTCAAGTCGGGCGATCCAGCCAAGCGCGCCCGGGCCATCGTGGAGGCCACGACGAACTACGACGACCCCGACACCATCGCCCGCGTCTCGCGCGATCTGGGCGAGGCCATGGTGGGCATCGAGATCTCGGACATTCCCGAGAACGAGCTCATGGCCGGCCGCGGCTGGTAAGGCGGG
>OLRP01002681.1_pt1 | contig 11927 bp, 8 predicted proteins | sample 1672401 | NCBI WGS metagenome assembly OLRP01 (sample SAMEA3136682, study PRJEB25190) | human gut metagenome | reverse complement strand
CAATGTGGATATAACTGTCGGCTTTTTTGTGGGATAAAAGAACTACCGTCTCCACGTGTCTTGTCCTTGGGAACAAATCCACGGGCTGAACCTTTTCCAGTGTATACCCCTGTTCACACAGGAACTTAGCATCGCGGGCGGCGGTGGAGGGGTTGCAGCTGACCATGACGAGGGTGCGTGGGGCCATCTGGACAATGGCAGTCAGGGTGGCGTTATCGCAGCCTTTGCGCGGCGGGTCCACCACGATCACATCGGGGTGGGCACCCTCGCTGGCAAGGCGGATCGCGGCTTCGCCGGCGTCCATGCAGTAAAAATCGGCTTCCTCCGGGGGCAGGCCAAGATGCGCAGCAACGGTTTTGGCACCTTCCACTGCCTGCGGCACAACCTCAACGCCGACCAGGCGGCGGCAGTGCGGCTTCATCGAAAGGCCAATGGTGCCCATACCGCAGTAAAGGTCCAGCAAAAAGTCATCCGGCTGCAGCCGGGCAAACTCTTTCGCCTTGGCGTACAGCAGCTCGGCAGCGGGGGTGTTGACCTGATAAAACTCGTGCACACCCATCTGGATGGGCACTCCGGCCAAAGTATCCTCAATCACGCCGGGGCCAAGCACGGTGCGGGTATCCCGCCCTAAAATCACGTTGGTGCGGGCGGTATTGCGGTTGATCAGCACGGTGGTCAGCTGGAACTCCTGCTGCAAGGTGCGGCAGATTTCGGCTTCGTTGGGCAGGCCGTTGCCGTTTACCACAAAGCACAGCAGGCGCTGACCGCTGTGCCAGCCCTGGCGCATATACAAATGGCGCACGCGGCCCTTGCCGGTTTCCTCGTCATAGGGGGCAATGCCGTTGGCTTCCAGTAACGCACAAGCCCGGCGGGCCAGGGCGTTCATCCACTCCGGCTGCAATTTGCAATCGGGGCAGGGGACGATACGGTGGGTGCGCCCGGCGTAAAAACCGGTCACGACATGGCCATCGGCATCCAGCCCAACGGGCAGCTGGACCTTATTGCGGTAGTGTGCGGTGTGGTCCGTCAGGGCGAGAACGGGCGAAAACTCAAAGCTGCTTACATCAAAGCCGCCAAGGCGGGCAAAAGCATCCCGCACAAAGCCGGTTTTCGCCTCGCATTCCGTAGCATAGCTCAAATGGCGCAGGCCACAGCCGCCGCAGGGAGTGCACACGGCACAATCCGGCGCAACGCGGCCGGGGCCGGGGGCTAAAATCGCGTCAATGCGGCCGAAAGCATAGCTTTTCAATGCCTTTACAATGCGGCAGCGGATCACATCCCCCGGTGCTGCGCCGGGTACAAAAACGGCCTGCCCTTCCACATGGGCAACGCCGCTGCCATCGCTGGAAAGGTTTTCAATCGTGGTTTCAAAAATCTGATTTTTCTTCAAAGACATGGTTTGCTCCGTTTGCTCTAATGTTATGGCAAATATATCAGTCTGCCGGTAAAAACTGAGCGGCAGCACCAAAAAGCAAGGTGCTGCCGTATGGTGGGACATTGTGTGAAAATGGCTTATACCAGCCCCAGCTGCGGGTCTTTTTCCAGCGCGGCGAGGTACTTGCTGGGGGGAACGCCTTTGACCTTTTTGAACACGCGGGAAAAATAGAACTGGTCAAAAAAGCCGACGGAAACCGCGATTTCGGCGATGGAAAGCCCGGTATTTTTCAGCAGGGAACACGCTTCGCTGATGCGGTAGCCCGTTAAATAGTCAATCGGGCTTTGGCCTACATTGGACATGAACACGCGGTACAGATGGCTGCGGCTGACCCCAACCGCCTTGGCGATGTCATCTACCGAAATATCATGGGAATAGTTGAACTGAATATACTTGATAGCGGCCAGCACATACTGGCTGCTGGAAGACGGCGTGTTGGGCATGGCTTCGCGCGCTTCCTTCATCAGCTGGGCCATGAACAGGTACAGGTAGCCGGTCATCAGGGCTTCGCACTGCGGTTCCGGGCCGCGGGCCAGGTAGATATTATAAATGGTTTCACGGGTGCTTTGGGGGTCTTTGCAGTGGTGCACGGGCTGCACATCGCTGAACGGGGTCTGCTGCACCAGCTTGTTGGCGCAGGCACCGTTAAAGCCGACCCAGTAATATTCCCACGGGTCGGTTTCATCTGCCGCATAGGTGATGAGCTGGTTGGGTTTGGCGAGGAAGAGATCACCCTCCTGCAAATTATAGGCAGCGCCGTTGACCTGATACACACCTTTGCCCGCAACAACAAGATGGATCAGGTAATGGTCACGCACACCGGGGCCCCAGGTGTGGCCCGGCTGGCAGTATTCGTGGCCACAATTAAAAATGGAAAGCTCTACATTATCGGTATAGTTCTGCTTATAAGATTGCTTTGCGATGGTCGGCATACCAAATCCCTCACTCTTGCAAAATCTGGTTGTGGTTCGCCATTCTGCTCCCAAAACAGGGCCCACCGCAGCAGGCCGGAACAGGATGGAGCATATTTTTTACCATTATATCAGAAGATTCATCAAAAGTCCATAATCGCGTTGAAAAAAGATGTTTACATCCTGCTAAAATTTGTTATACTGAGTACAAGAAGCCGTGATACTGGCCTAAAATGCGCTGCATAGCTAAAAAGAACGCGCGGTTTTTGTGCATATTTTACAAGGGACAGCCAAACGAAGAAAGGTGTATGAACGATGGCAACGAGTGCGGAACTGAAACAAAATATCTTGAACGGCGGTTACGACCAGGCTTTTGCCAAGCTGTATGGGGCAGACACTGCTACTGTGGCAGCCCAGCGTGTCCGTTATGTGGATATGATCGACCATTTTGAAGAAAACTTTGGCACGGGCCGCACAGTGTGTTTGTACTCGGCACCCGGCCGCACCGAGATCGGCGGCAACCATACCGACCATAACAACGGCGTGGTGATTGCAGCTGCCGTAAACCTGGATATCATTGCTGTGGTTGCCAAGAATGACGAGAACGTTGTACGCGTGATTTCCCACGGCTTTGGTAAGATCGACGATGTGAATCTGCGCGACCTGACCCCGCAGCCCGTTGAAGCAGAGCACAGCGCCAGCCTGATCCGCGGCGTGGCTGCCGGCATTGTGAAAGACGGCGGCAAGGTGGGCGGCTTTGACTGCTACACCACCTCTGACGTTCTGGGCGGTTCCGGTTTGTCCAGCTCGGCTGCCTTTGAGGTGTGCATGGGTGCTATCTTCCGCGGCGAGTACAACGATAATGACATGAAGCGTTTCGACCAGGTCAAAAACGCCATGATCAGCCAGTATGCTGAGAATGTTTTCTTTGGCAAGCCCTGCGGCCTGATGGACCAGACCGCCTGCGCCGTGGGAAAGGTCATCACCATCGACTTTAAGGAAGTGGGCCATCCGGTCGTGCGCGAAGTTCCGTTTGATCTGGCAGCCAAGGGCTTTGCACTCTGCATCAGCGATACCAAGGGCAGCCACGCTGACCTGACCGATGATTATGCCGCTGTGCGCCGCGAGATGGAGAGCGTTGCCGAATTCTTTGGCAAAAAGGTTCTGCGCGATGTGGACGAGGAAACCTTCCTGAAAGCCATCCCCGAAGTGCGCAAAGTGACCGGCGACCGCGCCGTGGTGCGTGCCATCCATTTTTATAATGACAGCCGCCGCGCCGGGGAAATCTATGAAGCCATCAAGGCAGATGATTTTGACCGCTTCCTGCAGCTGATCATTGAGGGCGGCCATTCCAGCTTTGAGTTCAACCAGAACGCCTACAGCATCAAGAACCCGCAGGAGCAGGGCGTGCCTTTGGCATTGGCCATCAGCCAGAAGGTGCTGAACGGCCGCGGCGCATGGCGTTTGCAGGGCGGCGGCTTTGCCGGTACCATCCAGGCATTTGTTCCGCTGGCACTGCTGGAAACCTATAAGAACGCCATTGACGCTGTGTTTGGCGCGGGCAGCTGCCATGTGCTGAGCGTGCGCAATTACGGTGCTGTGATGGTTACGCCGGATATGTAAAGGCAACACCGCACAATTCCCGCCTAGCGGCTTAAGCACCGCTCCGGCAGCTGCGGCACGGCATCTGCGTTGCCAAAATGCTCGATAATACACAAAGTATTATCTGCGCTTTTGGCTTAGCATCTGCCGCACCTCGCTCGCCGTATCGGCACTTAGAATTATGCGGTATTGCCTAAAACATTCGGAAAATACATAAAACAAAGGGATCGGCAGAAAATGCCGGTCCCTTTTCTGCTAGCAGGCAGAATACAAAACGTGCAAACTTGCTTATTCGGCGTTTTTGCTGTACAGGATCGCCAGCCCCTTGAACAACAGGTCAGAATCATAAATCACCTTGCGGGTGCAGCAGGGCATGATGCAGGGGGCCAGGCCGCCGGTGGCAACCACGGTCAGCGGCTCGCCAAGTTCGGCTTCCACGCGGGCAGCCAGGCCGTCCAGCATGGCTGCGGTGCCAAACATCACGCCGTTGTTCAGGCATTCCACCGTGTTGCGGCCAATCAGGTGATTCGGCGTTTCGGGCGAGATAGGCGGCAGCTGCGCTGTGCCGCTGCTGATGGCCCGCAGGCTGGTCTGCACGCCGGGCAGGATAAAACCACCCAGGAACGCCCGCTTGGAAGAAATGACATTATAGGTGGTGGCCGTGCCAAGGTCCACCGTCATGCAGGGCAGGGGATAGTGAGCGGCTGCGGCGGTGGCATCGGCAATGCGGTCCCGCCCCACGCGGTCCGGAGCGTCCACCGCAAAGGTCAGCCCGGTGTTCAGTGCAGGGCTGACCAGCATGGCTTTGCGCCCGGTCAGCCGGGTGCAGGCATCGGCCAGAACTTTGGTTAGGTCGGGCACCACGCTGCACACGATAACGCCCTCACAGGCTTCAGGGGTAACGCCAAGGCGGCCCAGCAGAAATTTCAGCTCGGCGGTGTATTCATCCCCGGTGCAGCGCGGGCGGGTGACCATGCGCGCGGTGAACAGCACCTTCATGCCATCCAGCCCGCCAATGCAGATGTTGCTGTTACCGATATCAACTGCAAGAATCATAGGGTAAAACCTCGTATCCTTGGCAACCCGGCAATGTTTCCCGTTCGATAGGCTTAGGGCAACACCGCACAATTCCCGCCGGAGCGGTGCTTAGAATTGTGCGGTATTGCCTTAGAATGATGCAGAGTTGCCCTGTTATAAAAGTATAAAATGCGCAGAATGTAAAATTACAGTTTATTATAGCAGTTCGCAGCCCGTTTGCCAACTGTTGAATTCCCTTTAGGCAACACCGCACAATTCTCGCCTTGCGGCTTAAGCACCGCTCCGGCAGCTGCGGCACGGCATCTGCGTTGCCAAAATGCTCGATAATACACAAAGTATTATCTGCGCTTTTGGCTTGGCATCTGCCGCACCTCGCTCGCCGTATCGGCACTTAGAATTATGCGGTATTGCCTTTACTTTTGCCCCCCGGCAGGATATACTTAAAAGCAGAACAATACGGGCAGCCAGAAGCCCGGCCAAATATAAGGATGTGTTATCATGAACCTGAAAGGCAAAACCATTGTGCTGGGCATTACCGGCGGGATTGCTGCTTATAAAATGCCCAATGTGGCCCATGCCCTGGCCAAAGCCGGCGCCAATGTGCATGTGCTGATGACCAAAAACGCCACGGAGTTTATCACCCCGCTGGTGTTTGAAACCCTGACCAACAACCGCTGCATTGTGGATACCTTTGACCGCAACTTCCAGTATGATGTGGCCCATGTTTCGCTGGCCAACGCGGCGGATTTGATGCTGATCGCCCCGGCAACCGCAAATGTGATCGCCAAGCTGGCCCACGGCCTGGCGGATGACATGCTGACCACCGTTACCCTGGCGGCCCACTGCCCCAAGCTGGTGGCCCCCGCCATGAACACCCATATGCTGGAAAACCCCATCACCCAGGATAACCTGAAAACGCTGGAACATTACGGTTTCACCGTCATTCCCTCCGGCTCCGGCCTGTTGGCCTGCGGCGATACGGGCTCCGGCCGCCTGCCCGATGAGGGCGTTCTGGTGGACTATGTGGCACGGGAGCTGGAACACGAAAAAGACATGCAGGGCATGAAAGTGGTGGTTTCCGCTGGCGGCACCCGCGAACCGATGGACCCGGTGCGCTACCTGACAAACCATTCCACCGGCAAAATGGGCTATGCCGTGGCCCGCGCCTGTATGCTGCGCGGCGCGGATGTGACGCTGCTGACATCTTCCGACTTGCCGCCGGTTCCGTTTGTCAAAATGGTGCCTTTTGCCACCGCGGCAGAACTGTTTGAAGCTGTCAAGGCCAACGCCATGGATGCGGATGCCCTGGTGATGGCCGCCGCTGTGGCGGACTACCGCCCGGCCCAGGTGGCGCAGGATAAGATCAAAAAGCACGATGGGGAACTTTCAATTGAGCTGGAACGCACGGATGACATTCTGGGCTGGGTCGGCGAGCACAAGCCGGAGCAGTTGTTTGTCTGCGGCTTTTCGATGGAAACGAAAGATCTGATCGAAAATTCTACTGCCAAGCTGCACAAGAAAAACATGGATATGATTGTGGCCAACAATGTCAAGGTGCCCGGCGCCGGTTTTGGCGTGGATACCAACGTTGTAACCCTGATTACCGAAAGCATTTCCACCGCGCTGCCGCTGCAAAGCAAGGATGATGTTGCCATGCACATTGCGGACGTCATTGCGGAAGCAAAGCGGAGAAAGTAAGGCAATACCGCATAATTCTAAGTGCCGATACGGCGAGCGAGGTGCGGCAGATGCCAAGCCAAAAGCGCAGATAATACTTTGTGTATTATCGAGCATTTTGGCAACGCAGATGCCGTGCCGCAGCTGCCGGAGCGGTGCTTAAGCCGTCAGGCGGGAATTGTGCGGTGTTGCCTAAAGCTGCCCCCCGCAAAAGAAACGAAGCAGCAAAAGAATAAGCTAATTTGGCACCCCTGCAGCCGCGCAGGGGTGCTTTTGCATGTGCACACAATTTTCACATCCTGGCAAAAAAACGACGCACAATTTTCACAAATAGGCAGTATACTTCTGGATAGTTCAGGGGTACGCCTGCCCTGCGGCGGGCGGCCCCCAAGAAAAGGGGAGTGCATCCATTGATCGAAGTCAAGCATTTGACCAAGCGTTACGGAAAACACACCGCGGTCGATGATATCAGCTTCACTGTGCAGGACGGCTGTATTTACGGCCTGCTGGGGCCCAACGGCGCCGGCAAATCCACCACAATGAACATGATCACCGGGTATCTTGCGCCCACGGGCGGCACCGTTGCCATTGACGGCCATGATGTTCAGGAAGAGCCCAAGGAGGCCAAAGCCTGCATCGGCTACCTGCCGGAAATTCCGCCGCTGTATACCGATATGACCGTGCAGGAATACCTGCTGTTTGTCAGCGAGCTGAAAGGCAAAAAGAAAAAAGCGGACCGCGTGCAGGATGTAGCGCAGGCCGTGCAGCGCGCTGGGCTGCAGGAGATGGAAAAGCGGCTGATCCGCAACCTTTCCAAAGGCTACCGCCAGCGCGTTGGCATTGCCGCTGCGCTGCTGGGCAGCCCCAAGGTGATCATTCTGGACGAACCCACCGTTGGCCTGGACCCCGCCCAGATGATCGAGATCCGCAACCTCATCCATGACCTGGGAGAGACCCACACCGTCATCCTTTCCAGCCATATCCTGAGCGAAGTGCAGACGATCTGTGACCGCGTGCTGATTATTGCGCACGGTAAAGTGGCCGCCCAGGGCACGCCGGAAGAGCTGGCCGCCCAGCTGGCTGCCCGCGGCATGATTGCCGCCACGGCACTTGGCACCAAAGAACAGATTCTGGCCGCTGCCGCCAAGGTGGAGGGCCTGACCGACCTGCGCGTGACCGCAGAAAAGGGCGATGAAGTCAGCTTTACCGCCACCAGCACCGCCGGTGCAGACCTGCGCGCGGCCCTGTCCAAGGCGCTGGCCGAAGCTGGCTGCCCGGTTGTGTCCCTGACAAGTGATACGATGAGTTTGGAGGATATCTTCCTACAGATCACCGAGACTGCACCGGAGGAAGCCCAGCCGGAAGAAACCGAAGAACCGGCTCCGGAAGCGGCTGCCGCACAGCCGGAACAGTCTGCTGAGCCTGCCGAACCGCAGGCCCCGGCGGATGATACTCCGGAACAACCGGAAGCCGAAAACGACCAAAAGGAGGAAGAGTGAGCCATGTTTGCCATTTTTAAGCGGGAACTGCGCAGCTATTTCACCAGCCTGGTCGGCTATGTTGTCATTGGTGTTATGCTGGCGTTTACCGGGTTATATTACTCCGCCAACTGCCTGGTGTATGGCACGTCGGATTTTTCAACCGTTTTGTATTCTACCACGCTGGTCATGCTGTTTTTGCTGCCGGCGCTGACCATGCGCAGCTTTGCGGATGAACGCCGCAATAAAACCGACCAGCTGCTGCTCACCAGCCCGGTGGGTATCCCTTCTATCGTGATGGGTAAGTACTTTGCCCAGCTGGCGGTGTTTGCCGTGCCCATGGCGGCAGCGGCCATCATGCCGCTGGTGCTCACGGCCTTTGGCACCATCTCCCTTACCAGCGCTTACGCCACCTGGCTGGCGTACTTTTTGATGGGCGCTGCCTGCATTGCCATCGGCACCTTTGTCTCCGCCCTGACGGAAAACCAGATCATTGCGTACCTGGCTACTTTTGGTGCGCTGCTGATCTGCTACCTGATGAACGGCATCAAGAGCCTGTTCACCAGCGGCAACACGCTGGCATTCATCGTGTTCTGCGTGGTGCTGGCGGTTGTGGCTCTGCTGGTCGGTCTGGCCTGCAAAAATGTCACGGTGGGCAGCGCGGTGTTCTGCGGCGGTGCCGTGGTGCTGGTGCTACTGTTTAAGCTGCGTCCGGCCTGGCTGCTGACCGGCTTTAACAGCGTGCTTGGCGCGCTGGCACTGTTCCAGCCGTTTACGGATTTTGTGGGCGGCATGTTCAGCGTGACCGGCATTGTGTATTATCTATCGGTGGCGGGACTGTTCCTCTTCCTGACGGGTCAGGCACTGGAACGCCGCCGCTGGAATTAAAGAGGGGGGTCCGACGATGAACTTTAAGAAAAAGAACGCGGCCAATGCCCCTGCCCCTAACCAGGCACAGCAGGCAGCGCGCCGCCGCAGCCTGCGCAGCGGTGCTTACGCCAGCGTGCTGGCCGTTGTGGTGCTGGTGCTGGTAATTCTGCTCAACCTTGTGGTGGGCGCGGTGCCCACCAAGTTTACCCAGTTTGATATTTCCACCGGCAAAATGTTCACCCTGAGCGATACCACCAAAACCATGCTGCAGGAACTGAACACCGATGTGACCGCCTATTACCTGGCGGAAACCGGCAACGAGGATTCCAACATTACGCGAATTCTGGACCGCTATGCGGGCGAAAGCAGCCATTTTACCTGGCAGCAGCGCGACCCCGCGCTGTACCCCACCTTTGCACAGCAGTATGACGCGCAGAACGCAAGCTCCTCCAGCGTGATCCTTGTATGCGGGGATAACCACACCGTGGTGGACTACAATGATATGTATACGGCGGATTATTCCAGCTATTATACCACCGGCAGTTACACAATGAGCTTCTCCGCTGAGAACGCGCTGTCCTCCGGCATTGCCAAGGTCACGCGGGAGAACAGCTATGTGCTGTACCAGCTGACCGGCCACGGCGAAGCCAGCCTGGAAAGCGATTTTACCGAAACGCTGGATAATTCCGGCGTTACCATGCAGGACCTGAACCTGCTGACCACCGATACAGTGCCCGAAGATGCCGCAGCCCTGCTGATCAACGACCCGCAGGCGGACCTTTCCACCCTGGATGCCGCTGCCATCAAGACCTATCTGGAAAACGGCGGCCACCTGTTTGTGACCACCGATCTGACGGTGAGCACCCCCAACCTGGATGCCCTGCTGGCAGAGTACGGCATGACCCGCCAGGAAGGCCTTGTGATTGAAAACGACAGCAACTATTACCTTTACGGCACTGCACAGACGTGCCTTTTGCCGAACTTGAGTTCTAACGAGATCACCGCGGGCGTGACCGACGGCATGCATGTCTTTACCCCCGTGGCACAGGGCATTGTGAAGGGCGACAGCACCGATGACCTGACCCTGACCACCCTGCTGAGCACCAGTAGCACGGCTTACGCCATGCAGGATTACGCCCAGGCATCCACCGCTGAGCAGGGCGCAAATGACCCCAACGGCCCCTTTAACATTGCCGTTGCCGCCAGCAACAGCACCACTGGTGCAAAGGTAGTGTGGGTGAACTGCGCTAATCTACTGAACAGCAAGGGGATAGAGTATGTCGCTAGGGAATATGCCTCGTTGTTGATTGGTGGCAACGCACAGCTACTAACAAGTACCATGAACTGGATGACCGGCGAAGAAAACGGTGTGGTGATTGACAGCAAGAGTATGAGCGCCGAAACCTTGACGGTACCTGCCAAGGCCATCATGCTGCTTGGCTTGCTGTTTACCATTGTGGTACCGCTGGCCTTTATCGTGGCCGGTATCGCCATCACTTTGGTGCGCCGCCGCCGTTGATATTTCCAGTGCCGCAGAAACCTTAGGAGATAACAGCCAATGAACACAAAGAAAATGTTGCCCCTTTTTGTGCTGGTTCCCGTAGTGGTTGTGCTGGGCGTTGCCCTTGGCGTGCTAAACCATGCAGACACCGAGGAAGAGGATACCAGCATTGCACTGTGCAGCCTGGATGCTGACAGTGTGACCGCGATCGCCTACAAAGACGCCAGCGATGGCGCAACGTTGGAATCCGCCCTGACCAAAACGGATGATACTTGGACACTGGATTCTGACCCCGCGCTGCCCCTTGACCAGAGTAAGGCCCAAGGCGTTGCCGACAGCATGACCGCTCTGACCGCGCTGCGCGAACTGAGCGATGACGCCGACGTTGCCAGCATGGGCTTTGATACCCCGACTTATGAGCTGAGCCTGAAAACGGCAGATACCGAATGGACGCTGACCGTTGGCAGCAAGAACTCCATCACAAATAACTGGTATGCCCGCCTGAGCGCAGACGGCCCGGTGTATACGCTGGACAGTTCGGCCCTGAGCGGCATCTGCAAAACCGCAAAACAGCTGTATGCCGCCCAGAGCATTACGGACATAGATGTGGACGATGTGACCAAGATGGTGGTGCAGACCGCCAACGGCGGAACCCTGAGCTTTGCCCAGAATGACAGCACCTGGACGCTGACGGATGATGCGGAGTATAACCTGAATCAGGATATCGTCAAAAAGATGGCGAGCACCATCTGCGATCTGAAAACCAAGTGGAGCGTGACCGAACCGCAGGCCGATGCCGTGTATGGTCTGGATACCCCCAATGCCATCGTTACCCTGATCGCATCGGACGGCACCAGCATCCAGTGCAGTTTTGGCGGTAACGATGCCGAGGACGATACTCTGTGCTACCTGCGCAGCTCCGGCGCAGCAGGCGTTGTGTATGAAGTGAGCACTGACGCCCTGAACGCCTTTGCCTATGACAAGGCAGCGCTGGAAGCCGAGGAGAAAGCCACCCCCGAAACCGCCGATGTTGCCGCCGAAGACCCAGTTGGCAATGACAATACCGTTGATGATGAATAATCGGTCCGGCAGCAAAGCCTGAACCAATGCAAAGCCCCCGGCACGGTGCCAAACCACTGTGCCGAGGGCTTTTTGCAGAGTAATGCGGGATTTTACCACTTGATTCCTGTAAATTCCGTTCCATTCTGCCGCGAGACATGGTATAATCAAAATACAATAAAACACGCCGCAAGGCCAGCATATGCAGCAGGGCGCGTTGTGCGGGGAAAATGGCATTTCCCTATAGTGACCGCAGGGGCGCACATTGTGCGCCCGCCAACTTAAAGCAAAGGCAACACCGCACAATTCCCGCCTTGCGGCTTAAGCACTGCTCCGGCAGCTGCGGCACGGCATCT
>OLRP01002679.1_pt1 | contig 11936 bp, 13 predicted proteins | sample 1672401 | NCBI WGS metagenome assembly OLRP01 (sample SAMEA3136682, study PRJEB25190) | human gut metagenome | reverse complement strand
ATGGGCTTTGCTAAGCCTATTGAACAATATTTATTTGGTAACTAGATACATGTATTTATGTATCTAAAAGATATTATACGAGGAGATAAATTAATGAAAATTGCAATATTTATTGCTGATTCAAATGGTGGATATCCAGTTCCGGCTGTCAAAGGTGGAGCAGTTTCAACCTTGGTTGAACATTTGGTAGAAAAAAATAATGAAAGACAATTAGCAGAAATGACAGTGGTTTCTTATTATGATAAGGAAGCGGTTGAGAAAGCAAAAAAATATCCTAATATTATATTTAAATGGATAAAACCACCAAAGATTATAAAAAAAATGGATGATTTTTCATTCTTTATTTTAAAAACTTTTTTTAAACACCAAAAGGCTCTCTCTTTTAAAAATTTATGGTCATTAATATATTATATATTTAAAAGTGCTAGTTTTTTGAAATCAAAAGAATACGATAATGTTGTATTAGAAAATAATATTCCTATGGCCTGGATTATAAAGATGGCAAAATATGAAGGAAAATATTTTTATCATTTTCACAATGTGCCAAGAATTAATGCAAAAGTTAAAAGCGTTTTTGAAAAATGTACAGGATATCTATGTGTCAGTGATTATGTGGCAAAACAAATTGAATCAGAAGATAATCCTATAGGACCAATACCAAAAAGTAAAATTAAGGTGTTATATAATGCTGTTGATATGGAACAGTTTGAAGCTAACTGTAAAAATAGATTACAAATAAGAAGGAAATTTTCAATTAAGGAAAAAGATAAAGTTGTATTGTTTGTTGGAAGACTTTCTGAAGAAAAAGGGATAGATAAATTATTTAAAGCAGTTAAATTGTTGAATAACAATGTGAAAATTTTGGTTGTAGGTAGTTATTTACATGGATCAAAAGAGAAAGATAAGTATGTAGAGTATATAAAAAAATTAGCGAATGAATTAGAAAATAAAGTTATTTTTACAGGATTTATTTCACAGAAAGAAGTAAACAGGATATATAATGCAGCAGATGTTGCAGTGTTACCATCTATGTGGGATGAACCAGCAGGATTAACAATGGTTGAAGCGATGGCATCTGGAGTTCCAGTGATTACAACAAATTCAGGAGGAATACCAGAATATTCAGGTGGATATAGTGTAGTGTTGGAAAGAAATAGTGAACTAGAAAAAAATATAGCTATGCACATTGAAAAAGTATTAGAAGGAAAGCAAAAATGTTTGGTAAGTGAGGCAGAAAAATATGTCAGAAAACATTTTGATACAAGGGATTATTTAAATAATTTTATGCAATGCATAGAAGAATTAATGTATGTTGGAGTCAAAAAATGAAATATAAAGTAAATCATTTTAGTTATATTAGATTATTTAGATTAGAAAATATATGGACGATAATTGTATTGTTGCTATTTATAAAACCACAAATTGCAGATGATATAGGTATCTTGGATTTGTTTTTTAATGTTGGACGAGTAGGTGTATCGTTTATTTATTTATTTATGTTAATAGTTAACAAAAAAAAGATTAATAAGACGTGGCTATGCTTGGTAATCATTTTTTTTATAAATTTTGGTATGACAGTATTAAATCAAGGAATATTGTCTAAATCCATTGCTAAATATCTTCCCTCAATAGGTTTATTGTCATACATTTTGTATAAGCGTAATAAATTGAATGATATTTTTAGAATATTAATAAAATTAGATTTGGTGATTTTAATTTTTAATTTAGTTTCATTTATTATATTTCCAGGTGGAATCGTTTATCGCGAAGCAAGTAGTGTGCCTGTTTGGATTTTGGGCCAAAAACAAGATTTAGCAGGATTTATTTTTCCAATGCTATTTATTATCGTGCTAATGTATTGGAAACAAGATGAATATAAAAAAATCTTATTGTTTGCATATGGAATTTCCATTGTTACGGTATTAGTAGAAAAATCAATAGCAGCATTTTTGTGTATTGCAGTATTAGGCTGCTTGTTTGTGTGGGATAGATTTATAGCAAATAAAATAAAAAAAATATGGTTGATTTTCGCCTTGGTATTAATGTTCATTATAATACAATATATAGCGTATAATTTTGATCATATGTATTTTATTCAAAAAGTGTTGTTAAGAATAAATACAGGCAGTACAATTACGAAAGTTCGTACGTTAGGAACTAGATTTTTAATGTGGAAGTTTGCATGGAATAAATTCTTTGAATTTCCTCTTTTTGGATCAGGGGAACTTTCACAGGAAATATGGATACAAGGAGCTGGATTTTATCATAGTGTATTAGATAATATGTATATGGATATTATATTAGGTAGTGGATTGATGGGAAGTATTTTATTTTTATGGATTTTAAGAAAAAGTTTTAAATTAATTGATAGCTATAAAACAGCTAGATGTGCAAGATGGTTGAATTATATTTTGTTTATAATATGTATATATATTTTTACGGGAAGTCCCTTTTTTCCAATGATTTTTTTGATTTTTACAAGTGGGGCATGGATTCCTTATATGAGAATGCAAAATTAAGTTAATTAAGAAGGGAAAAATCATGGATGGAAAATTTATAAAAAATGTTTTAAAAATAGCAATTAGTAATATATTTATTATTTTATCAGGAGTGGTATCTGGTTTCTTTTTGCCTAAATTATTGGGAGTTACAGATTACGGATTTTACAAAATTTTTAATTTGTATATAACATATGGTGTTTTTTTTGATTTAGGAATTTCAAATGGTATTTATTTATTATACGGGGGATATAAACGAGCAGAATTACCCAAAGAAACATTCAGATTTTATTTTAGCTTTTTTTTGAAGATTCAAATAATATTTGCAATTATTGTTACAATGGTTGCCATTATTTTTATGGACAATGAATATAAATTTATTTTTGTTATGGTAGCTGCATATACGCTAGTAAATAATATAGCAACATATTTTGAAAAGATATCAGTCATGATAGGTGAATTTAATGCATCAGCTCAAAGAAATATATTAAAAAGTGTTTTAACAATATTTATAATTTTTGTGTTATGGGTAGGAATTAAGTTTAATGTATCAGTAAGATATTTTCAATTTTATACAGTTTTATTTGTCATTGTTTATGGAATATTAGCATTTCAATATTGTTTATATTATAAAGAATTAATATTTGGGGAAAAAGATATTATTTCAAAACAAAAGGAAAATTTAAAAAAAATAGTTCTTTCTGGATTTGTATTGTTATTAGCAGACATGGTAGCTAATTTGATTTTAACATTAGATAGACAGTTTGTATCAGCATTATTTGATATTAATACATATTCTATATATTCATTTGCTTATAGTATGTTAAGAATCGTAATACTAGCGATTTCAGCTATTGCAACAGTTTTATATCCAACATTAAAAAGAATGTCTGTTGAGCAAATGAAAAAATCATATAATTATTCATTAGCTATTGTCGGGATGATTTCATTTGGATCACTTATGTTATATTATCCGCTTTGTGTTATTGTAAAAAGCTTTTTGATAGAGTATATAGACTCATTAGTAATTTTTAGAATATTATTTCCAAGTATAACTATTAATGCAATTATTTCTATGATTATGATTAGTCATTATAAAGCATTAGGGAAGGAAAAGGAATATTTTTATATTTCTGTTGTGATATTAATAATCTCAGCAATATTTAATATGGGAGCGTATTTTGTATCAAAGTCTCCACTAGGTTTTTCAGTGGCATCAATGTTAGTCATGGTATTGTGGTACATTGTATCAAATAGAAAGTTAGAAAAAACTTACAATATAAATACGAAAATAAATTACATATATTTAATTGTAAATATTGTGATTTTTTATAGTATTTCGACATTTATTAATAATTATTATATTGGATTTGTTGTCAATTCAGTAGTGTTTTGTATTATAACATATATAATATATACAAAAGAAACGAAAGAAATTATATGTCAGCTAAGTAAAAGTATAAATAATAGGATAAAAAAATGATTATAGAAATTTAATGATATTAAATGAAAGGATAAAATAATATGATAATAGGATCATGTGGATATGGTGCAACAGGATCGTCAGTATTAACAGATTTATTAAGGGAATATGATGATATTCAAGTATATGATAACTTTGAATTTGTTATTGCATATAGAGTTGATGGGTTACAAGATTTAGAGTATCATTTGATGAAGCAATATGCAAAAAATTCAACTGGTGATTATGCTATTAAACGTTTTTTGTATGCGGCTAAATGTTATATGACACCAGCGATAAATAAGCCATGTTCAGGTAAAAAATTTTATGAAATAAGCGAAAATTTTATAAATAATATACTTCAAGTTAGTTATAAAGGCGTGGATACAGCAGATATGCTTTCTGGAAATATTATGAAAAATATATTAGCGTTTGCTTCTAAAAAAGTATTTATGCCTAAAGTAATTGAGAAGGTAACAAAAAAAACATCTTATATATGGCCATGTAGAACAATGTATTATTCTGTTGAACCGGAAAATTTTTATGAGGAAGCTAAGAAATATATTAATAATATATTAGAGGCTATGGGAGTAGATTTATCAAGACCTGTATGTTTAGATCAACCATTCGAAGGAAATGCACCACAACAGAGTTTTCCGTTTTTTGATGATCCGTATGCTGTAGTTATAGATAGAGATCCAAGAGATTTGTATTTAGCAGGAAAATATACTAAAGATCCTAATTTTAAGTTTACTCCTAAAAAGAATGTAGATGATTTTATAATTTATTATAAAAATTTGAGAAAAAATCAAAAGAATGATAATCAAAGGATTCTTAGAGTTAATTTTGAAGATTTGATATATTGTTATGAGGATAGTATTAAAAAAATAGAGGAGTTTTTGAATTTAGGAGAACATATTAGGGAGAAACAGATTTTTGATCCAGAGAAATCGATAAATAATACTCAATTAATTCGTTTACACCCTGAAGATAAAAATGAAATAAACAAAATAGAAAAAGAATTAAAAGAATTTTTATATCCGTTTGAAGACTATAAAAATATTGAATTTAAAGGTAAGCCATTTGATGGTGCGGCAAGAAAGGCATTTTCACAATAACAAAGAGGTTGAAATTATGAAAAAAGTTATTACATATGGAACATTCGATTTATTACATGCAGGACATATTAATCTTTTAAGGAGAGCAAAAGAATTAGGAGATTATTTAATTGTAGTTGTTTCAACGGATGAATTTAATTGGAATGAAAAGCAGAAAAGATGTTATTTTTCTTATGAGGAAAGAAAAAAATTAGTTGAAGCAGTTAGATATGTTGATTTAGTTTTGCCAGAAGAGAACTGGGAGCAAAAACTTTCTGATATTAAGGAATATAAGGTGGATACATTTGTTATGGGAGACGATTGGAAAGAAAAGTTTGATTTTTTAAAGAAATATTGTGATGTTATTTATTTACCAAGAACAGAAGGAATTTCAACGACAAAAATTAAACAAGATTTAGGATTTAAAAATTGATATTATCATTTTTATGAACTGAAAGGTAAAAAATATATATGAATGGAAAAATTAATGCGTTTATATCGAATAAATTATATTCAAAAATCCCAGTGGGGGGGATAAGAAATAGATTATATAGTGTATTATTAAATGCAGAAAATATTAAAATTGGCTGGAATATACATATAGATAATATAAATAATATTTTCATAAAAAGAAATGTACTTATTAATAGTTGGTGTAAGTTTATTACTGGTGGATCACCTAAGGATATAGCAATAACAATTGGGGAAAATAGTTTTTTAGGACCTAATTGTTTGTTAACAACAGTGACACATGAAATTGGTAATAGTGATCAACGTGCAGGAGTTAATTTATATAAATCTATTAAGATAGATGAGGGATGTTGGCTAGGAGCTAATGTCACAGTTCTTCCAGGTGTAACTATAGGTAAGGGGTGTATTGTTGGGGCAGGTTCACTTGTTAATAAATCATTAGAGGAAAATTATATGTATGCGGGTGTTCCAGCAAGAAAAATAAAATATTTGGGAGATAAATGAAGAAATACGAATAATGTAATGAGAAGTATTTTCATTTAAGCATAAAAAGGAAGAGATTTAGGATGCAAAACTTCAAGTTTTGGAGATAGTTGGGAAATAGCCAATAAGATGTGATACGTAGTAATCATGTTTTATTGGCTATAATTATTTTTATTTAATAAGTAATATGTGATATACTGTTAAGTATGAAAAACAAAAAGAGGAAGAATTTGATATGTGTTTGAAATTAAAGAATAAAATATTGCAAGTAATAGAAATCATAAGCAACTATGGGCTGATATTTGCAATATATAAGTTTATATTATTTATAATAAAAAATTTATTTAGAAGATTAATATTTGATATAAAACATTATAGGAATGATTATAGAAAAATTGAAGCAAGAAAAAAATATTTAAATTATTTTCAAGAAAAATGGGAAAAAACAGCAAATAAAAATGATAGAATGTTTTATAAGCTCTTGGAAGAAGATTACAAAATAACATGTAGAAAAATAAAGAAGAATAAAAGAAAAAATTTCAGTATGAAATTTATTTGTTTATTTTTACCAGTTATCATTTTTACTGTAGGATTTATAGTAATAATTATTTTGGGAAATCAAAATAATATTCAAATATCGAGAGGAATATATAAACCAAATTGGAAATTCAATTTGTATATTACTGGTTATTACATAATTTTGTTAGTCTTAACAAGAATATTTAGCCGATGGATAAATGTTAAAAAATATCAGGAAACATGGATTAGACATTCCACACATAGATATGAACTAGATGAAGAAATGTTTAAATTTGTTGAAAAGATGGAATGTTATGAAGAATTAAATATAGAAGAACGGAAAAAAGTTTTTAAAGGGAATATTTTAAAATTATGGAATAAAGATCAAAAAAAGTTTGACGAAAATATGAAAGATGAAGAAAAATTGAAAGATCTTTCAATGGATATTAAAAAAGATCTTGGAAATATAAGTAATAAAGTAACAGGATAAAAATTAATAAGATTAACAAAGGGGAGAATACGATGAATAGAAAATCTAAATTGAAAATTAATAAGGGTGAAGAATTTAAAATAGCAATCAAAGATATTAAAGATGGAGATACTATTTTTTATGATCAATATAAGCAAGCATTAAAAATGTTGGGAACGACGGCAGCAGCCTGCCGTTTCGCACCTTTTCAAATTCTCTCATAACGCGTGCGAGAACTCCGGCACACACGCTCGCCGCTATCAGTCGAAGCGACGATATGCTGTCCTGGGTCAGGATATAACCTGCCGCCGCGCCGAGACCTGCCGAGAGTATGTACTTATTTTCGGCCGCCGCGCAAAAAGCCACGCCGAACGGCGATACCGCCGACAAATTGCTCGCCGAAGCAAACAGCATACCGCATATGAAATATGCCACGTGCCGAAGCACCGCCCGCACGGGCTCGGGGAGGCCAGATACCCTTCGCAAAACAGCCTGTCCGGTAAAATCGGAATTTTTCAAAAAAATCACCACGCCTTGTTATAATCTGCATAAAATACGCACTTTAAGAGATTATATCCGAGGCGCGGTGAAATAACCGTCGCTAAATGGGAGCGAAAATATTTTTTTATTCGGTTTAAATACGGGTTTCTGTAACAGTCGCTCGAATTACGGCTCGACGTCAAACGGCTTCTGCGGAATTACGATGGCGCAGATGATGTAAAACAGTATTCCGGGGAAGCCTGCGGTGAATAAGGTCAGTGCCGTATAAACAAGGCGGACTATTGTCGGGTCTACATCTATATACTCGGCAAAGCCGGCTAAAACTCCGCAAATCATTTTGTCTGTACTGCTTCTGTAAAGCTTCTTTTTCATAATAAACACTCCTTATTTATTATACATTATATTTATATTATCATTTTGTGCGTTTTAAATCAATCGTCGGAATTTTTTACCGATAATTCGCCGTTCTTTACGTTTACGGAGTATTCCGCCTTGCCGTCGGTGCTTCGTGCAAGCGACAAAAGGTAGCTGTCGCACATTGTTTTTTCATCAAGCGGCGTTTCGGAGGAAATTATAAATTTGATTCTATCGGGATCCCTCGGAACATCGATTTCTATATCGCCGAAGCTTTGGTTCACCTCGAGCATTTTCGTAAAAACGGCGGTTTCCGATATTTCCGTCTCGCCTGCCGAGCTTTTGATTTTTCCCCTCTCGGCTGTGATGTCGGACAAATCTATATCTCCCGAAACAGAATTTATCGTAAGCGTATTGAGATTTACTCCGTCTATGTCGATATCGCCGTTGTTATTTGAAACCGTTAAGAACGCAACGCTTTTCGGCAGGTAAACCGTAAGCTCGGCTATTCCGTAAGTACTGTCGCCGCCGTCCAATATGATTTTATCGTCGGACAAATCGAGCTTCGCGCCGCTGTCATTTGCTTGCTTCAGGACGCATCTTACCTCAGTGCTGTCTGAAGCCTTAATTTTAATATCGCCGTACGGAGCGGAAATTTCAAGCGCCGACCCCGACGGAAGCATTGACTTTTCTGTTTGCGACTCGTTTACCGTTTGCCCATCGTCAAAATCTATATTCGGGAAGCGCTCTTCGACAAACTCTTCAAACGTCTCGCCCGATGCTATGTGCCTTACCGCGTCCGCGCCGAGATAAGCGCCGAAGCAGACCGTGAGTATAAATCCGACGACAAATATTATCGCCGCGGCTATCATGCCCTTTATAAGCCCGTCTTTCTTTTTCTTCATATTTTTCTCCCCCTTACAAATCGGCCCTGCGCCATGACAGCTTTAAGAACCACGTCATAAAAAGGAATAGGAAAAGTCCTGCCGCAAAGAGCATAATCCCTATGGAAAATACAAATCCGAATGCCGCCGGCGAAGTCGCTATTGCGCCCGTTACTCCGGCGAAGAAGAGACAAACAAAAAAGCTTGCCATCATACCTATGCTTGACGGATACACTCCTATTGCCGCGAATACCCCGAAGAAAAACAGAATTGACCACAGCACATGATTTCGCTGCGGATTACCCTTTTCCGTGCCGTAATAACCACCGCCGCGCGCATTTTGAGGACGGGGAGAGGCACCGATTACATCGGACGCCTTGGTTTCATATCTCGGATTACCGTTTTTTTCTGCGCCGTATACGGTGTCGGCTTTTTTCGGCTCGTCATTAAGATATTGCGCGGCGCAGCTTTTGGGGTCACCGAGCTCCGAGCAAATCTGCTCCTCGCTTTTACCCTCGCTCGTGCCGACGGAGAAGTGTTCTTCAAAGTCGGCTATTATATCGTCGCGCTCATCGGCCGGTAAACCGCCGAGCAGGTTGTAAAGCTGTTGTAAAAATTCGATCTTAGTCACCGTTTTCACCTCCTAATAAAGTAGACACGCTCTTTGTAAAGTCCTTCCACTCGTTTTCCAAAAGGCGTTGTGTGTCATAACCCTTTTGAGTCAGACGGTAATATTTTCGCGCGGGTCCCGATGTGGATTCGCGCAGGTACACTTCAAAATACCCCTCGGCTCTGAGCCTTTTAAGAAGCGGGTATATAGTGCCCTCCGAAACGTCTATCTGTTTACCGACGGTGTCCGCAAGCTCGTAGCCGTACTTGTCGCCATGCTTTAAAAGCGACAGCACGCAAAGCTCCAGAACACCCTTTTTAAATTGCGTATTCATCAAACTCTCCTTTCCGGCGAAGCTGAAAACGCCTGTATTGCAGCCGTGAGCCTTGCGGCACAAAGACGCGCTTTATGTGCGGCTGCTCCGTCCTTTTAACTGCATTATAACACCCACTACCTTGCAATGCAATATACTTTGCGATATTTAATAATTTCTTAACATTTGTGCAAAGTTTGTCAATGTTTTTATACCGTTACCGTATAATCCGCCGTATTTTGCGGTAAAAAAGCCGATAACAAAACCTCCTGCGGCAGTTTTTGCTTCTGCCGCAGGAGGTTTGCGTATTGCGAAAAGTCCGTAACAAACATCAATTGCTTAAAACGAAATGTCGGAAACGAATAAACGGAAAACAGCAAACAATATGCCGAAATACAGGATTATATATCATTTTTGTCAATCACTTGCTGTTTGCAATTGCAGTGTCAATAAGCTTGTTAAGCTTTGCCGCCTGTTCGGGTGAAGTTATTGCACCGACTATCGGCTGACCCACTATATTGCCGTTTTTATCGACAACATATGTAGTCGGGTAAGAATACAGTCCCGATGTGAACTTTCCTGCCTCGCTGTTTGTGTCAAACCAAATATTTTTGTATGTTGCGCCTTTTTTTGACAAAATATCTTTTGCCTCGGAAATCTCCTTTTTATTGCCGTCAAGAGTAAATGAATTTATGCCGACAACCCCGCCGCCCTTTGCGGCAAGCTCCTTGTTGAGTGCCTCCAAATCCGCAAGCTCGCTTACGCAAGGTTTGCAGGAGGTGAACCAGAAGTTGACTACCGTTACGGTGTTGCCCGAGAAAAGGTCGCTGCTGTTTACGTCGTTGCCGTCGAGATCTTTACCGTTAAAGCTCGGAAATTTCGTAAGCTTGCTCGCATCGCCTGCCATTCCGGCACTCGCCGCGTCAACGCATTCCCCGCTTGACGGCTTTTTTCCGCAGCCGGGATATTTTTGCTCCAGAATCGTAAGTTTTCCTTCTATCTCCTTAATCTGCTCCGCCGCAGCTTTAAGAATTTTATATTCATCTGCGCTGAAATCGCTCTTGCTCCCCTCTACCGTGCTTAAAAGGAAATCTCCGTAGTTTGTGCCGTCCTCAATCATCGGCGTATTTTTATTTGCCGATAAAAACACTTTTTCCCAAAGAGCCGAATTATTCGAGAGAATATCGTTTTCGGCTTTCAAAAGCTTATCGTAAAGCTTCGCAGCCTCGTCTGCGTCATTCGGCTCTTGTGCCATTAAAGTTTTAATATCGACATTGCTTTTTTTCTTCTCCGTTTTGTCGGCGGAGCACGCCACAAGGCCCAGCACAAGCACAAATGTCATAATAATTGCTGAAAGTTTGGTTGCTTTTGAAAATTTCACAGTTATTCCTCCGTTTTCTTACCTATTTTGATTTTTTATCATTTTTCGGCTTTTCATTGCCGCTTGAGAGTGTTTTCGGCAAATTGAAACCGTATCGAAAGCTTACCGCCTCCGTCGGACAGACGCTGATGCACTTGCCGCAACGTATACATTCTGCGTGGTCGGGCGTTTTTGTAATATCAACGTCCATTTTGCACGCGCCTGCGCATTTTCCGCAGGAGACACATTTATGCTCATCAACCTTTATTCCGAACAGCGACACCTTGTTCATCAGCGCATAAAACGCGCCGAGCGGACAAAGCCATTTGCAAAACGGGCGGTAAAACAGTATGCTCAAAAATATGATTGCAATTAAAACCGCCAGCTTCCATGTAAACAGCGAGCCTAAAGCCGAACGTATTCCCTCGTTGACTGCCGCGAGAGGAATTGCACCCTCAAGCACACCCTGCGGACAAATATACTTGCAAAAAAACGGGTCACCCATTCCGACATCATTTACAATCAGTGCCGGAAGCAATACGACCGCAAACAACAGCACCGCATATTTTAAATATGTCAATGGTTTCAGTTTTTCGGTTGACAGCTTTTTGCACGGGATTTTATGCAGTAAATCCTGAAACCATCCGAACGGGCAGAGAAATCCGCATATAAATCTGCCCAAAAGCACGCCGAATAATATCAAAAAGCCCGCTATGTAATACGAAAACCGAAACTTTGACGAACCTGCCACTGCCTGAAACGAGCCTATCGGACACGCTCCGGTTGCCGCAGGACAGGAATAACAGTTAAGCCCCGGTACGCAAACCGCCTTGCCGCCGCCCGTATAAATGCTGCCCTTTAAAAAATTCGGCAGGTGTATGTTTGTTGCGAGCGTTGCCGCCGCCTGCACAAATC
>OLRP01002672.1_pt1 | contig 11952 bp, 9 predicted proteins | sample 1672401 | NCBI WGS metagenome assembly OLRP01 (sample SAMEA3136682, study PRJEB25190) | human gut metagenome | reverse complement strand
ATGGTACCGGAAACCACTGCTCTATCCACTGAGCTACAGGTGCAAGTAACATAATTTGATCATCTGAATTTTATTTGTCAAAGATGTTCTCAATCAGTTATCATGATTCTATCACAGAGCCCGATAAATGTAAAGTTTTTTTTACGAATATACTCAAATGCATAAAACTTCCCGACTATTTGTACATTTTCGCAAACAACTTCTCTCATATTATATCAAGAGGCACCTTCTGGTGAAAGCGCCTCCTGACAGATCAGATTATTCTGTTTTCAAATCATCAAATTTGATTCTGATAATAACCAGGGTAATGATCATCAGAATTGCAGATACCGGAAGTGCGATCCACGGTGTCTGCACAAAGCCTGCTACTATATAAGACAGGAAGGACACCACTGCTGCCACTATTGCATAAGGAAGCTGGGTGGATACATGATTTACATGATCACACTGAGCACCTGCAGAAGCCATAATCGTTGTATCAGAAATAGGAGAACAATGATCTCCGCATACTGCACCTGCCATACATGCTGAAATAGAAATGATCATCAGCTCATGGTTGGTTCCTGAGAATACATTTACCACAATAGGGATCAGGATACCAAAGGTTCCCCAGGAGGTACCTGTAGCAAAAGCGATCACTGCGCCGATCACAAAGATAATTGCCGGCAGGAAATTCATAAATCCGCCTGCTGATGCCTTTACTACTCCGGCTACAAATTCAGATGCGCCCAGGCTGTCTGTCATTGCTTTCAGTGTCCATGCAAAGGTCAGGATCAGAATAGCAGGTACCATTGCTTTAAATCCATCCGGCAGACATGCCAGACAATCTCTGAAATTCATAACACGGCGAACCATATAAAGAACAATTGTAATAATCAGAGCAAAGAAGCTTCCCAGTACCAGGCCTACAGAAGCATCACTCTGGGAAAAAGCAGTTACAAAATCAGCTCCGCTGAAAAAGCCGCCTGTGTAGATCATTCCGATAACACAGCACACTACAAGGCAGATAATCGGAATCAGCAAGTCGATTACCTTTCCTCTTGGATTGCCGTTTGCATCCTCCTCCGTATTGGCGTATGGACGGGAGGCAGTGGTATAAATATCTCCCTTTAATGCATTGGTCTCATGAACTCCCATAGGGCCGAATTCCACCTTCATCAATACCATGGCAACCATCATGAAAATAGTAAGCAATGCATAAAAGTTGTATGGAATAGCACGTACAAAAAGAGAAATTCCATCCTCTCCTTCTACAAAACCGCTGACTGCTGCTGCCCATGAAGAAATAGGGGCAATGATACAAACCGGCGCTGCTGTGGCATCAATAAGATATGCCAGCTTTGCACGGGATACGTTATGCTTATCTGTTACCGGACGCATAACGCTTCCTACTGTCAGGCAGTTAAAATAATCATCAATAAAGATCAGGACACCCAGAACAATTGTAGCAAGCTCTGCTCCTGCTCTGGTTTTGATCCTCTTACTTGCCCAGCGTCCAAAGGCTGCTGAACCTCCTGCTCTGTTCATCAGGCATACCATTGCTCCCAGGATTACCAGGAAGATCAGGATACCCATGTTATAAGCGCTTGTAAGAACACTGATCATCCCTCCCTGGAAAACATGGAGAACGGTTCCTTCAAAGCTGAAATTTGAATAAAACAGGGCTCCCACCAGGATTCCCACAAACAAAGAGCTGTATACCTCTTTGGTGATCAATGCCAGCGCAATTGCTACCAGCGGTGGTACCAGTGACCAGAATGTGCCGTAAAATTTTGCTGATGCAGCGGATGATTCCTCTGCTGCAAGTACTGTCAGTGGTGATGCCAGCACAAAGAGCATGACCATTGACAGAAAAAGTGATACTTTTTTCAGATTGTTTCTCATTTTTTCCTCCCTCTTTTTGTTTCCTTGAGATAATATGTAAATTTCTCCGGATCCACAGGGCAATCCTTTCAGAGATCAAGTGGATATTCGCAATTGAAGCAGGGGACTTACTTGATTCGATTAAAAAAGCCATGAATGCGTACGAAACACATTCATGGCAACTATTCTGCTTAAGTTACTTTGATAGCGCTTCACCCGGGTGACAGTACGACGCATATTCTGCATCATCCCAGGAATCCTCCTCCTGACTGGCCTGATTCCTTCGGCGGTCTCCCCTTTCACCGGATGACTGTCATGTCATATTTCCCGGCATACTGATGAATCCCGCGCCTCTATCATTACATATTATTCTATTGTTATGTGAAGCTGCCTGCGCTCTCCTCCGGGAAACACCAGCAACTCTCTATTTGTTTACTTTATCAGCTTTCTCCGGATTTGGCAATAGGAAAACGGAAAATATTATAATCATTTACAGCCGTCACCCATTTATATCCGTAATGTTCCATAGCTGCAAAGGCTTCTTCCTTTTGTTCCTGGGAAAAGCGCAATACAAGAAGCTGAACCTTCTCTTTCCTTGCCCTCTTTCCTATTACCTTATAATCAGGTTCTTCTGCACTCATCCTTGTGTACAGATGTCTGGCATTTCTGGAACGGGCACCCCTGCCATCTCTGCCGAAGGCAAGCTGAAAGGATGGGTCATATACTCTCAGATAAGGTGCAATACTGTTATCCGCAGCAATCAGTGAATCCTCTGCACTTCTTTCAGCCAGAAGTATATTGCCGACCTGCGCTGCTTCCTCCGGAACCTTCTGATGATTGAACACCTTCACATAATTTCCGGCACTCCATACACTGGTGCCGCTTACAGCCAGAATTCCTACACAGGCAATTACAAGAACCGCCTGCAGGCCCTTTTTTCTGATCCTGGACAGAAGGGAGGTCACCACCAGCGCCAGTGCAGGCACTACCGGAAAGAGCCAGATCACTCTCCAGTATACCAGACCTCCGATACATTTCTGGATTAAGGCAGCTGTCACAGGGCAAAAATATAAAAAGCACAGAAGACACTGAAAAGCGATCAGATAACCTGCATTTTTTCTCTTTCTCTCAAAAATCAGCAGATACAAAAATGCTGCTGCCCACAGATATGGGTACCAGCTGCTGCCCCAGTACTGCTCCCACCAGAAAATTATATAATGTACTACATTATCCATAGTGTCTGTTCTCCTTTATCCGCTGTTGCATGCAGCAGTTCCTTTGTATTCACGGGATTTACCCTGCTCACAGGCATAAATATACACCGCCCAGAAGCAGGGATGGCATACAGCACAAAATCCCATAGAGAAATCTCCGAGGAGAACGGTTCTTCACCAATGCCAGCAGTACAAACAGGCCTGTCACAACAGGGGCCAGCATAATCCCCATAGAGGAAACATGGCAGGCTGCCAGATTGGCCATCGCCAGAAGAAGCCACGGGTATTCCGGCTGGTCTTCCAGCACCAGGGCAAGTCCAAGATAGATAAGGAAGGGTAAAATCACTGCTGCCAGCACAGCTTTTCCCTGCCAGATACGCACCAGCAGAAAATTGCCTCCCGTATATACAGAAAATCCGGAAAACCAGATGATCACAGCACAAAAAAGCAGAAACAGCCCCTGCTCTCTTCTTTTTTCCTCAAACCACAGTCTGCCAAACTGGTGATACACCAGATAGGCAGCCAGCAGAAATACCACAGGATAAATGGTGTGTGCAGTCACAGCCGGATGAAGACCTCCGGACAGCTGACTGATCACAGCCAGAAGCACCGGAAAGGGTGAGAGCACATATCTTCTGGGCAAAACTGCATATTCAGCCCCTGAATAGGGATTATATGCAAATATGGAATCTGTATGCACAGAGGTCGTGGCTGTTGCCACATAAAAGGCATCGTCAGCATCCATATGGGCATAATATACGCATACACCAATCTGCACCAGTATCACTCCTGCTGCGATCCACATCCAGGGAGAAATTTCCGGAATGGATTTTCTCAGTCTTTTTCCATAAGAACCTGCACTGCCGGCAAACCCATACAGACCATAGGCTGCACAAAGCCCCATTACTATAGCAAACAAAAGGGTCACCAGATGTAAGGATAATTTTCGGAAAATCCCCGGCAGGATGAGAAGTTGCGCCACTGCCAACATAAGCAGAAGTCCTGCCAGAAAGCTTTCACCCAGCGTATAGTTTTTCTTTTTCTTTACAAATGGAATCCCGGCAGCTACGGGCACAAAAATGAGCCAGAAGCCTGCCAGTACTCCCTTTACCATCATCTGCATGATTTATTTTAAGCCTTTCTTTTTCAGAATGCCCATGGCAATTTTCTCAGGCAGGATGGGAAGCTCCCTTACGCGCACTCCTGTAGCATTATAGACTGCTTCTGCAATAGCCGGGCATGGAGTATCGATTACCAGCTCTCCGATAGACTTGGCACCAAAAGGTCCTGTCTTTTCATAGCTGCATTCAAAGTCTACCCGGATATCCCCAATATCCTCTCTGGTAGGGATCTTGTACTGCATGAAGGAGTTATTGCGGATTTTTCCCTTCTCTGTGTACTGTACATCCTCGCTTAAGGCCATTCCGATTCCCTGTACCAGACCTCCCTCAGTCTGCACGCGGGCAAGGTTTGGATTAATCGGTGTACCGCAGTCAACCACTGCCACATAATCCAGTAATTCTACACTTCCGGTCTCCGTATCCACTTCCACCTCTGCCATACCAACCATAAACGGCGGAGGAGAAAGAGGTGAGGAATGCTGTCTGACCACCTGGAGTTCTGTATTGTTAAAGCAGGTTCCCTTCAGTGCTATGGCTTCCAGAGAAACTCGTCTGCTCTCTTCCTCTGTGCAGTAAACAAAGGAGCCGTCAAAATCTACCTCTGCCTTATCTGCTTCCAGCATCTCAGCGCCTACCTCACAGATTTTAGCCCGCAGATCCTGGCAGGCTTTGACTACTGCCATTCCTGTCGTGTAGGTAGTAGCAGAGGCGTAGGATCCGGAATCATAGGGTGAAATATCAGTATCCACGCTGAATACTACAATATTGTTCATAGGTGTTTCCAAACATTCTGCAGCGATCTGGGACAGAATCGTGTCACAACCGGTACCCATGTCTGAACAGCCCAGTGCCAAAGTATAAGAGCCATCCTCATTAAGCTTAATATCTGCACCGCCTACATCTAACGCTGCAATTGATGAGCCCTGCATTGCCATGGCCACACCTACTCCACGGACTTTGCCGTTGCCCATATCCCGGCATGGATATTTGGCATCCCAGTTCATCATTTCCTTTGCTCTGGCCATACAGCGGTCCATGGTACAGCTCTGAGCATATGGAACATCATGATAGCCTGGCAGGGGTCCTCCCTCCAGAGGCATGTTCAGTTCCTTGATCTTTACAGGATCCATTCCCATTTTGTGTGCCAGTTCATTTACTGCAGACTCCACTGCATAAATTCCCTGTGTAGCTCCATATCCTCTGTATGCACCTGCAGCCTGCATATTGGTATACACTACATCAAAGGAAAAGCGATAGGCTGCTGTATGTCTGTACAGGGCAATGGACTTATGTCCGCTTAAACCTACTGTAGTGGAGCTGTGCTCACCGTAGGCACCGGTGTTGGACAGAGTATGCACATCTATGGCCTTGACAATACCATTCTCATCTGCTCCCACACGGACTGTGATTTCCATCTCATGGCGTGGAGAAGAACAGATCATGGATTCGTATCTGGAGAAAACGATCTTGGAAGGACGGCCTGTCTTCCAGGTTACAATAGCCGGATAAATATCACTGATGGAGGTCTGCTTTGCTCCAAAACCTCCTCCGATCCTGGGCTTGATCACACGCACCTTCGATGCCGGAATATCCAGTGCCCTGCCCACGATCCTGCGCACATGGAAGGGAATCTGAGTAGAAGAAAGAACTGTAAGTCTGCCAAAATGATCCATGTAGCAGGCTGTGCGGAAGGTCTCCATCATAGTCTGCTGGTTTGCTTTTGTATGATAGGTCTGTTCTACTGTATATTTACATTCCGCCAGCACTTCATCTACATTTCCCTCTTCCTCAACAGCCAAAGCACAGAGGTTTCGTTTATTGTCTCCTCCCAGAGGGATTTTCAGTTTCCAGTCATCCTCAGGATGAACCAGAATAGCATTATCCTTTGCCTGGTGAATATCCAGAACAGGAGTCTCTACTTTATATTTTACTTTAATTCTCTTTAATGCCAGGTCTACTGCGGCCTCTGTCTCACCTGCTACAATGGCAACAGCATCTCCCACAAAACGCACATGGCGATCCAGGATCAGACGGTCATCCGGGCTCATCTCCGGAGCGGTCTGTCCTGCCAGGGTAAAACGTTTCTGAGGTACGTCCTGCCAGGTAAGGATGCAGGCAATTCCCGCTACCTTTGCAGCATTTTCTGTCTTTATCTCCTCCACCCAGGCATTTGCATGGGGGCTTCTTAATATCTTGATAATAAGGCAGTCCTTTGGTGCCAGGTCATCTGTATATACAGGTTTTCCGGTCACCAGAGCCATGGCATCTATTTTGGGGACAGGCTGATTTACATATTTCATTTTATGCTTCCTCCTGTGCTTTTTTATACTGAAGGAATTTCAGAATTCCTCTTGTCTGTGAAACAAATCCGGAACAGCGACACAGATTACCGGAAAGATATTCCTTGATCTGCTCCTCTGTGGGATCTGTAAGCTCCTTTAACATGGCAAAGGTGTTCATGATAAATCCCGGATTGCAGAAACCACACTGCTCTGCGCCTTCATTTGCGATAAAGGTTCCCAGCTCTTGGGCTTCCTTCTGCATTCCCTCCAGTGTTACAACCTTTTTGCCATCTGCCCGGGCAGCCAGTGTGGAACAGGAAAGAACCGGTTTCTCATCCATCAGTACTGTACACAATCCGCAGTTCGCTGTTTCACAGCCTCTCTTTACACTATAGCAGCCCTTTTCCCTGAGAAAGTCCAGCAGAAGGGTATCCGGCTGGATTTCCTCCTGACGCTTTACTCCATTGAGCCAGAATTCAATTTTCATCACTTACACCTCCTACAGTCTCCCAGGCTCTTCTTGTGAGAACCTGCACAAGCAGACTACGATATTCCTGAGAAGCTCTCATGTTGCCGGAAACAGGCACGCTCTTTGCCGCATATTCAGCAAAGCCGTGGATGGCCTGTATCTTTTCTTCTCTGTTCATTGTATCAAAGCCGGACAAAATCCCCTGTGTATCCTCCACAACCATGGCTCTGGCTAGTCTTGCCCCGATGACTGTACGGGGGCATCCGTTGACCAGAGATACAGTACAGGTGAGTACAGGAAAATCTGTCTTGGTATTTCTCTGACTCAGATAGCAGACTGTAAGAGGAACCTTTTTTACAATCATATTTACCAGAATGTCATTGTCCTTTTTCATATTCACAAATTCAGTCAGCGGGATACGTCCTCCATGGAAAAGCTCCACATAGCTGTCCATGCCAAGAAACATGGTCAGTACATCGGAGAAACCAAATCTTCCGTAAATACTGCCGCCTACAGTGGCACAGTTACGGAACTGTACTCCCACAATATGACGCAGACTTTCCCTCATAGCTCCGCCAGTGTATGTATTCAGAGCCTCATTTGTCTCCAGGTCACGAAGAGAAGTCATACATCCGATTACAAATTCCTGATCATTCTCTGTAATCTGATCCAGCCCCAGCCCGGACAGGTCAATGGCAGTGGTCAGATTTCGGTTTCCCATTTTCATCCACACCATTCCTCCCAGGATTTTCGCCGTTTTTTTCTGGTTCAGCTCATAAGCTTCTTCCAGACTGTTTACCTTTACATAATTTTTAATTTTCAGCATGATAGAACCCTTTCTTTCATTATCTTCAGAAACAGATCACTATTTTGATTCTATCATAGATCAAAAGCAACTGTCTACTGTAAAAAATTCTCGATATATTCCTTCAGAAATTCATAAATCTGATTTTCTGTAGGTGGGCATCCGTTCAGATTATGCTCAAACCTGCAGGTGCAGGCACCCACACCCAGTTTTCCTGTTTTGCCACGGTATCCCTGGCCGATGCATATCTTGGTATCCAGTTTTTCAAAAAGACCGTCATTTTTCAACATTTCCAGAGCCGGGATCAGATAGCCATAGCAGGCACTGCAGGATTCCACTTCTTCCACTGCATCCTGTAATTCCACCACTTTTCTGGATTTAGGCAGAGTCTTTTTTGCAGTTTCTTCGCAGAAAATAATTTCCGCCTGTGACAGATCTGCACTTCCTGCTCCCAGCTCCTCCGCCAGTTTTACATATGGCACATCACTTGTCTGATAATGCATGACCTGACATACATAAGCATCTATGAGAACCGGATCCATCCCTGCCCAGATACGGTTCATCACTACCGGATTTCCTCCGTCCTCAAAATCAAGATCTCCGCAGATATTATCTACCACAATAAAATCCTGATGGATTCCCATGTTCAGGTGAGCGATAGGTTTATGGAGGCCAAGGGCATGAAATCTCCTCTTTTCTGTATTGGGGATCAGACCCTTCATATTTTTTAGTGCACAGGTGATTTTTGTCTGGCAATGTCCTTTCAGAACAGGAACATTGATCAGGAAATCAATTTTCTCTACACTGCTGCAGATTTTCAGATCCATGCCGCCGCAGTCTCTGTCCACGCCTGTGTCCTTCTGCATATCCCAGAAAGGAACCTGATATTTTTCGGAAATCTCCCTGTAACCACAAAGTTCATAGGCTTCTGTGGTTTTGTCTCCTACCCAGGAGCCTTCCAGTATGGCAATTTTAGCGAATCCTTTTTCCTGAAGATATTCAATGATACCTGCCACTATCTCCGGATGAGTGGTAGCTCCCCAGGAAGCTTCTGTAGGTGAAACCAGGTTGGGCTTGATCCCGATCTGCAAATCCGGAGATGAGATCTGTTCTGCCAGATCACACTGCTCCAGGAGCTCTTTTGTCATGTCTTTGTATTCTGTTCCACTTTTGATATAAATCTCATTTTTCTTCATATGCACCTCTGTCAAAGCCTGTTTTCCAGGCTGTCAATTGTTGTATTTTTTCCCAGTATAACACAGGTTCAGATTCTTCACAATCAAGCGGATATTCGCAATCCGCTTCGCTACGTAGCTCTACACCGAATAACTGCTCCGCAGTTTAGTTAAAATTTGACAATATGAGTTTTTTGTGGTACGGTTGACAGGAAAATATTGACACTACCGTAACTGTTCAGCGACTTTAGAGAATGGCTGGCTGATGAATGGTTACCGCACAGTTAGAATCGAGGAGAGGAATCTTATGAGAAAAAAATCAACTACAAGAACCAATGCCGCTAAAACAACTGCTGCAAAAACAACTGCTACTATCAAAGAAGCTACCACAAAAGCTACAGAGCTGGCAAAAGAAACTGTTGAAAAAGCTATCGATAAAGCTCCTGAAGTGATCGAAGAAGCAAAAGCTACAGTAAACAAAACAGTAAAGGAAGTTGCACAGAAAATGGAAACAAAGAAAATCGCAGAAACAACAATTGAGTTACCTGGCTGTGCAGTTACCATGACAGCTATTGAAGAAGCAGTAAAAAAAGATATGAATGCAAAGGAAATTTCCGGCAAGGAGATCAACGTATACATCAATGCAGATCAGAAAGCTGCATATTATACAGTTGACGGCGAGGGTGCTGACAACTACAGAATCGACCTTACCAGCCTGTAAGCAGATCTGTACAGTTTACAATTTTAACTGTCTGGAAAAGCCATATCTGTCTATTATCTGCAGATATGGTTTTTTTGCGCACAGATATTTACAGTTCTCATAATTATTCAGGAGAAGCAACATGAACGATACAAATATCAACCATAATAATTTTAACCGGCAGCTACTAAAATTATCTATTCCAATTATTATCCAGAATCTGCTTAGCGCTGCAGTAAGTTCCTGCGATGTTGTCATGCTCAATTACGTGGGACAGTCTTCTATTTCCGCAGTGTCACTGGCTGCCAACTATTCCAATGTACTCTTTATGGTATATTACGGAGTGGGCACCGGGGCTTCCCTTCTGTGTGCCCAGTATTTTGGCAAAAAGGATCTGAAAGCCATACATATTATCGAGGGAATTGCCCTGCGTTTTTCCCTGGTAATTTCTCTGCTGGTGGCCCTGATTGCCTTTACCATGCCGGACAAAATGATGCAGATTTTCACCTCAGACCCTGAGCTTATCAGGATCGGAGCCTCCTATCTGCGGATCATGGGAATCACCTATCTGTGCTGGAGTATTACAGAAGTATATCTGTCTATCCTGCGCAGCATCGGACGGGTAACTGTCTGTATGATCCTGAATCTCCTGGCCTTTGTATTGAATATCATCCTTAATGCAGTCTTTATCTTCGGGCTGTTTGGCGCACCCAAACTTGGGGCTGCAGGTGTTGCCATTGCCACTGCATCCTCAAGACTTGTGGAATTACTGGGATGCTTTATTATTTCCTTCTTCAGTAAAGATGTTCGGCTGAACCCCAGATTTATATTTGTCCGCAGCAAATCCCTTCTGAAGGATTTTATTCGCCTATCCCTGCCTGCGCTTGGCAATGATGTAAGCTGGGGTGTAGGCTTTGCCATGTATTCTGTGATCCTGGGTCATCTGGGTTCAGACGCTGTAGCTGCCAACTCACTGGTAACTGTAGTGCGCAATATCGGTTCCGTATTTTGTTATGGGATTGCCAGTGCAGGTACGATCATGCTTGGAAAAACAATGGGCGAAGGAAAGCTTGCTCAGTCAAAGGAATATGCTTCCCGCATGCTGAAGGCAACTGTGGTTGCAAGTATCTTCGGTGGTCTGGCTGTATTGGCTGCTTCTCCTTTGATCATGCGATTTGCCTCTCTGAATGATACTGCCATGCATTACCTGAAATATATGCTTCTTATCAACAGCTACTATATTACAGGCTCTGCAGTAAACACAGCTCTGATCGCCGGGATTTTCCGGGCAGGGGGAGATACAAAATTCGGCCTGATCTGCGATACCATTGATATGTAGCTGTATGGAGTGCCTCTGGGATTTCTGGCTGCCTTTGTCCTGAAGCTGCCTGTATTGTGGGTATATTTCCTGCTGTGCACAGACGAATTTGTGAAATGGCCCTGGGTGATCGGACACTACCGCAAGGGTGAATGGGCCAAAAACATTACCAGGGACGACATTTCCTGATAAGCTTCGATGATCCGCTTTATTCCAAAAACAAGTGTGGCAGACAATTTTTCATTGCCTGCCGCACCTGTTTTATAATCTGATATCACAGTATTTTTCCATTATTCTACATTCTTCAGTGCCTCATCCATAGGCACTTTTTTTATTCTTTGAAACTCCAGCAGAGCCACAACTGCATAAGTAACAATTCCTGCCGCAAACATCTGTAGATAGATCATCGGATCGATCCAGAGCGTGATCCAGCCGGAAATACTGGACAGCATCATCTCCCTGAACAGCACCTTCATAATCACAGTTTCCAGTGGCAGACTCAAAAGCAGACAGAGCACAACTACCATTGATGTAGACAGAATGTATAGCCTGCTGATCTCACCGTTTGTATAACCCAGGATTTTTACCATTGAGATAGACTGGGCATTTTTTTCGATAATGATCTTAGAGAGCAGATAGATCAGCACCATATAGATCACAATAGCAAATCCATTTACCATTCCCATCATACTTCCCATAGACACATCCAGCTGTCTGGAAATCTTGGTCAGTGCATCAAGATCAACTACAGAGCCTATGTACTGACTCTTGATATCTGTCAGTTCAGTATCTGAGAAATATCCACTGTAATAATCCTCTCCCAGATCAAAGATATCATTCAGCTCACTGCGGGGCATGAACACGCACAGAGCAGCTGTATAAGCATAAACTCCTGCTATTTTAAATGAATATTTCTCTTTTTCGTATTTTTCTTTCAGAGTGATGGTGTCTCCCACATGAAGCAGAAATTTATCCGCATATGCGCTTGAAATATAAACTGCTGCG
>OLRP01002645.1_pt1 | contig 12024 bp, 9 predicted proteins | sample 1672401 | NCBI WGS metagenome assembly OLRP01 (sample SAMEA3136682, study PRJEB25190) | human gut metagenome | reverse complement strand
GCTGCGCGTGCTCGCCGGGCTGCGCGCGCCGGACGGCGGCAGCGTGCGCGTGGAGCCTGGGCGCATCGCGTGCGTGTTTCAGGAGCCGCGGCTGCTGCCGTGGCGCACGGCGGCGGAAAACGTCAATGCCGTGCTCTCCGACCGGGCGCAGACCATGCCGCAGGCGCGCGCATGGCTGGAGCGGCTGGAGCTCGGCACGGCGGCGGAGCAGTATCCCGCGGCGCTCTCCGGCGGTATGCAGCAGCGCGTGGCCATTGCGCGCGCGCTCGCGTATGATGCGCCGGTGCTGCTGCTCGACGAGCCGTTTCGCGCTCTGGATGCGGCGCTGCGTGCGCGTGTGATCGCGTGCATCGCCGCCGAGACGCAGGGCAGGACGCTTGTGCTCGCCACGCACGACCCCGCCGACGCCGACGCGCTCGGCTGCACGGTGTATGCGTATGCCGGCGGCACGTTTCGCTGCGGCGTACCGTGAAGTGCAAAACGCACCAAAACGCAGAAAAAACAGCTCGCTCTGATGGAGCGGGCTGTTTTGCGCATCCGCTGCTCCGTCGCATGACCCATCGCAGCATTTTTACCCGGATATAGAACAAACCCCAGATGGTGTTACCCATCTGGGGTTCGTTCAATAGAGAGGAGAATATGAGGAGGGAGAAACTAGCAAATTAAGAGATGTCGTTCGTGTCGACGAGCTTGACTTTGACGTCGAACGTTTTGCCGTCGCGATAGATGGTCAGGGTGACGGTGTCGCCCACCTGCAAGCCATCCTTGACGGCGCTGACATCGTAGGTGGTGGTCACGGCCTTGCCGTTGACCGCCAGAAGCATATCGCCGGACTGGATGCCCTTCTTCTCGGCGTCCGAGCCCTCAGCGACGTCGCTGATATAAAGCCCCTCGGGCAGATCATAGTAGTCCGAAGCGGCGGAGGAGATCGCACCCACGGTGATGCCGATGCTCACGCGGCCGGAAACGCGGCCGTCTGCCAGCAGGGCGTTGACGATCGGCCGGATGACCGCCGTCGGGATCGCGAAGCCGATGCCCTCCACGCCGGTGGATAGGGCCTTCATGTTCGTGATGCCGATCACCTGCCCATACATGTTGATGAGCGGGCCGCCGGAGTTGCCTTCGTTGATGGCGGCATTGGTCTGCAGGAGGGTCATGCTGTGCCCGTTGTAGACCATGTCGCGGTTGATGGCGGAGATGATGCCGTTGGTCATCGTCCAGCGCAGCTGCTCGCCGAGCGGGTTGCCGATGGACACAACGTCATCGCCGACCTGCAGGGAGCTGGAGTCGCCGAATTCGGCGGGGGTGAGCCCCTGTGCGTCGATCTTGAGCACGGCGATGTCGCTCACGGCATCTGCGCCGACGAGCGCACCCGTATACTCGGTGCCGTCCGACGTGGTCACGGTGACGCTCTTCGCGCCGTCGAGCACGTGCGTGTTCGTGACGATGTAGCCATCGCTCGTGAGCACGATGCCCGTGCCGGTGCTGTACTCGCCGCGGCGGATGTCGGCATGGATGCCGACAACAGACGGCAGGCACTTGGCATACACGCTCTGCAGCGAGAGCACACTGCCGCCGGCGGGCTGGAGCGCCATGGTCACGCCGGAATTCGTCGGCGCGCCCGGCAGCTCGTTCTTGCCGGTGACGGTGGTGTCATCGTCCGCATCGTCCTGTGGGATCGTCACGCTGCCGTGCTGCCCGGGGTCGACGGAGGGAGCAGAGTCCCGTCCGCGCGCCGCGAACACATAACACGAGGCGATGATCAGCACCAACACGCCGAGAATGATCATCGTGATCTTCAGGCCCTGATGGGACGCTTTCTTCGGTGCGGCGGTCTGCGACGGGCTCCAGTAAGAGTCGTAGCAGCCGCTGCCGGAAGCTTCGCTGCGGGGCGCGGAATAGCCGGCCTCATACCAGTCGGACTCCGGTTTGCGAACGTTGTCGTACATGTTGGTGTCCCTCCCAAGGAACGATTTGATGATAACACACGATTTTGTGCTGCTTATGAATGGAAAACGAACATTCTATGAATTCCGCGAACAATTCATGAACTCTTGCGCCCGCCCCGGCGGCCGGTGTTTTCGGGCTTTGCGGTGGGCTTGGGCGCGGGCTTTGCGAGCGTGAGCGTGAACACGAACTCCGTCTCCCCGTCGCGGCTCGTGACGGCGATGTCCTCCCCGTGCGCGTCGAGGATGCTCTTGACCAGATACAGCCCGAGGCCCACGCCGTCGCGGTCAAGGCTGCGGCTGCGGTCGGACTTGTGGAAGCGGTCGAAGATGAACGGCAGGTCGTCGGCAGGGATGGTCTCGCCGTGGTCGCGCACGGAGACGTAGGCCTTGCCCTCCGACTTCCAGAGCGAGACGCACAGCGTGCTGCCGGGCGCGGCAAATTTGACGGCGTTGTCCATCAGATTATAAAGTACGCGCGTGATGGCGTCCGGGTCGCCGAGCACGAGCATCGGATCCTCCGGAAGCTGGAGGTCGACGTCGAGCTGCTTGTCATTGGCGCGCGCCTCAAAGCTGAGCATGGTGCTGACGATCTTGTCCGAGATGTCAAATTCGCGCCGGCGCGTCAGATCCTCGCCCGTGCTCTCCACGCGCGACATGTCCAGCATGCTGCGCACAAGGCGCGAGAGGCGGCGCGTCTCGTCGGCAATGGTGACAAGGTACTTGTCCTCCTGATCCTTGGGGATCGTGCCGTCGAGAATGCCGTCGGCAAAGCCGGCGATGGTGGTCATGGGCGTCTTGAGCTCGTGCGAAACGTTGGCAATGAAGGCGTTGCGGCGCTCCTCACTCGTCTCGAGCGAGTCCGCCATGGTGTTGAACGCCGAGATGAGCGCGCCGACCTCGTCGGTGCGTCCGTCATCCGTGACGCGGGCGGAAAAATCTCCGTGTGCGAATTTCTTGGCGGCGACGGCCATCTCGTCGAGCGGCTGCGCCATGCGCTTGCTCGTCACGAGCGAGAGCAGCAGCGCGATCATCATCACGGCTGCGGACGCGGCGAGAAACACCCACACGAACGTGCGCCAGCCGTCGATGATCGTGGCGCTGTTGGTCGTCACGAACACGTAGCCGACGATGCGCGCGGCCGAGCCGATGTTGATCGGCTGGGCGACGACGTAGTGTGCGGAGCTGTAAAACCCGCCGAGGCTCGTGATGAGATTGAGCTTGCCGTCGCTGCGCAGCTGTGTCATGGCGCTGCCGGTGAGCGTGCGGCCGAGGTGCTCGCAGGCAATGTTCCGGCACGAGCAGGACACGACCGTCCCGTCGGTGTCGGTGATGAAGATGTGGTTTCCGGTCGACTGTGCAAGCGTGCTGATGACCATGCGCAGGTCCCAGCTCGTAAGCTCGCCGCTGCGCACGAGCGCCTGCGCCGCATGGCTGACCTCCTCGGCGTTGGAGACCATGTTGCCGCGGTATTCGCTGATGACATAGCTGCGGCCGAGAAACACGAACGCCGTGCCGAGGATCAGAAAGCTGAAGAGCACCATGGCGGCGGTCGCGGCGAAGTTTTTGAAATAGATGCTCTTCACTTACGTCTCTTCCGCTTCAAACTTATAGCCCACGCCCCAGACGGTCTTGAGCGCCCACTTGTCGGACACGCCCTCGAGCTTCTCGCGCAGGCGCTTGATGTGCACATCCACAGTGCGGCTGTCGCCGAAGTAGTCAAAGCCCCACACCTCGTCGAGCAGCTGGTTGCGAGTGTAGACACGGTTGGGCGTCGCCGCAAGGTGGTACAAAAGCTCCATCTCCTTGGGCGGCGTGTCGATCTTTTTGCCGTCAACGATCAGCTCATAGGAGTCGAGGTTGATGACGAGCTTGTCGAAGGTGAGCTTCTTGCTCTGGGGCTTGCCGTCGTCGCCGGTGCGGCGCAGCACGGCGTGCACGCGCGCAAGCAGCTCCTTGACCTCGAAGGGCTTGACGATGTAGTCGTCCGCGCCCATCTCCAGACCGGAGACCTTGTCCTCGGTCTCGCCCTTGGCGGTGAGCATGATGATGGGCATTTTCATGGTCTTGCGCAGCTCGCGGCAGACCTGCCAGCCGTCCATCACGGGCAGCATGATATCGAGCAGCACGAGGTCGGGCTGGATCTCCTTGGCCATCTCGACGGCCTTGCCGCCGTCGGCCGCGTGCGACACCTCAAAGCCGTCCTTCTGCAGATACAGGCGCAGCAATTCCGCGATGTTGATATCGTCCTCCACGACGAGCACTTTCTGGCTCATGTGTTGTTGCCTCCTTCGCCGGCGCGCCGCGCCGGACATAATGATCCAATGGTGCATCCTATTATAAACAACCGGCACGATTTTTTCATGTCCAATCTGTAAAATCCGCGCCCGCACGGCCGCGCGGCGCTCCCGGCGCGCAAAAGGCATTTACAAGACCGCGAAAATGTTGTATGGTTAACTGTAAACCTATTTTTGAACGAACAGCGAGGCAACCGCATGAACACCTATGGCGAACGTGTAAAAGTGACGATTTTCGGCGAGTCGCACGGCCCGGCGATCGGCGTCGTGCTCGACGGCGTCCCGGCCGGAGAGCGCATCGATATGGACGCCGTGCGCATTCAGATGCGCCGGCGCGCCCCCGGCTCGTCCGACCTGACGACCCACCGCTCCGAGACCGATGATCCGCTCGTGATGAGCGGCATCCTCAACGGCGTGACGACCGGCGCGCCCATCTCGGCCATCTTCCGCAACAAGGACCAGAACAGCGCGGCCTACCATCCGGAGATCCCGCGCCCGAGCCACGCGGACTATGCCGCGACCGTGCGCTTCGGCGGCCACGCCGACCTGCGCGGCGGCGGCCCGTTCAGCGGCCGGCTCACGGCGTGCCTCGTGTTTGCCGGGGCGGTCTGCCGCCAGATCCTTGAGCGCCGCGGCATCACGATCACGGCCAACGCCGTGCGCGTCGGTCAGGCGACGGGCAAGGAGCTCAACTTTGACATGAAGCGCGCCATCCTCGATGCGCGCAGCGCCGGTGACTCCGTCGGCAGCGAGCTTGAGTGTGTCGTCACGGGCGTGCCCGCCGGCGTCGGCGGGCTGCTCTTCGGCGGCATGGAGAGCCGCATCGCCGGTATGCTCTACGCCATCCCCGGCGTGAAGGGCGTGGAGTTCGGCCGCGGCTTCGCCCTTGCCGAAATGCGCGGTAGCGAGGCAAACGACCCCATCCGCCTGCAAAACGGGCGCATCACCATGGCGTCCAACAACGCCGGCGGCATCAACGGCGGCATCACCAACGGCATGCCGCTCGTCGTGCGCATGGCCCTGCGGCCGACGCCGTCGATCGCGTGCGAGCAGCCGTCGGTCGATCTCGCGACCATGGAGGAGACGCCGCTGCGCATCAACGGCCGGCACGACCCGTGCCTTGCCCCGCGCGCGATCCCCGTCATGGAGGCCGCACTCGCCTGCTGCGTACTCGACGCCATGCTCGACAGCGCCGCCACGATCTGAGAAAGGAGCCCATCATGGACGAACACAAGACCCCCGAAGAAATCATCAACGACAACGCCGCGCCGGACGCCCCGGAGACCGATGCGCCCGAAGCGTGCGCGCAGCCGGAAGAAGTCACGGCCGGCGAGTCCGCCGCTGTCGAGACCGACACCGCCGAAGTCCCCGCCGGCGAAGCCGATACTGCCGAAGTCCCCGCTCCGGCGGAGAAAAAGCCCATGAGCGTCCGCGCGCGTCACGCGCTCCGGCGCGGTGTGGCCGGTCTGCTGGCGGCCATCGTGCTGCTGGCGGTGTCCGGCTTCGGCGTGTTCCGCATCGCCCGCGGCGCGCAGGAGATCGCCGGCACGTTCGATGCCGACCCCGGCACGTTCGTGCAGCATGACATTGTCTTTATCCTCAACACGTTTTCCGACCCCAACGGCGGCAGCGCGCAGTACGGCGTTGTGCCCATCGGCGGCAAGCTCGTGGCCTTCCGCTTCCCCGCGCGCTGGAACGCCTCGGTCAAGACCATTGCCGACGCGACGACAAGCGTTCTCTCCGGCCAGAGCTACTCGGTCGACAGCTTCATCCGCGTCACCGGTACGGTCAAGACCATGCCGGAGGCCGTCTCGTCCGCGCTCTACGATTGGTACACGGAAAACCACGCCTACCTGCAGCAGATCGGCGCGATCGGCGACAGTGAGGACGCGGCCGACTACCTGCCCGACGCGATCGTGCGCGTGGACACCGTCGGCAGCATCCCGCAGGGCTGGGTCGAGGGGCTGACGGTCGCCGCCGTCGCCTGCCTGATCTACGCCATCGTGGTGCTCATCCGCATCCTCTGCGGCAAGTATGAGCAGGAAAAGCTGCCGGACATCACCTTCGAGCTCGTGGACATGACGCCCGGGACGGAAGCGAAGCCCGAGACCGCACCGGAGGCAGACAGCGCTCCGGAAACCGAGCCGGAGGCTGAGACCGCGCAGCCCGAAAAATCCGAAGAAACCGAGGACACACCCGATGCCTGACCACAAACTGTGCGTGCCGTGCCTGTTCGGGCTCGAGGGCCCGCTCGGCAACGAGCTGCGCCATATGGGGCTGCGCGATGTCATGCCCGAAAACGGCCGCGTGCGCTGCACCGGCACGGACGCGGACATCGCGCGCATGAACATCCGCTGCCGCTTCGGCGAGCGCGTGCTGCTCGAGCTGGGCAGCTTCCCCGCGCCGACGTTCGACGCGCTCTTTGAGGGCGTCAAGGCGCTGCCGTGGGCGGACTATCTGCCGGCGGACGCGGCCTTCCCCGTCAAGGGCTACAGTCTGGAGTCGGCGCTGCACTCCGTGCCCGACTGCCAGAAGATCATCAAAAAAGCCGTCGTCGAGTCGCTCAAGCGGCGCTACCGCGTCGGCTGGTTCGCCGAGACCGGCGCATTGTATCAGATCCAGTTCTCGCTCGTGCACGACACGGCCACGCTCTACCTCGACACGACCGGCACGCCGCTGCACAAGCGCGGCTACCGTCCGGCACACGTGGCGGCGCCCCTGCGCGAGACGCTGGCCGCCGCACTCGTGGACATCGCGGGCTACCGCGGCCGGGGTGACTTCTGCGACCCGTTTTGCGGCAGCGGCACCATCGCCATCGAGGCGGCGCTGGCCGCCAAGGGGCGCGCACCCGGCATCAACCGCGACTTTGCCGCCATGCAGTGGGCGTGGCTGCCGGCCGAGGTCTGGCCGCAGGCACGCGAGGAAGCGCGTGCGCGCGAGTTTCACGGCGACTACCACATCTTCGCCTCCGACATCGACCCCCGCGCCGTCGCCATGGCGCGCGACAACGCCCGCCGCGCCGGTGTGGACGACTGCATCACGTTCGCCGTCGCCGACGCGCGGGAATTTGACCGCACGACCGAGCGCGGCGTCATCGTCACGAACCCGCCCTACGGCGAGCGCCTGATGGAAAAGCGCGAGGCCGAGGCGCTCTACGCCGCATTCGGCGCGGCCTACGCCAAGACCGCGCACTGGAAGCTCTACCTCCTGTCGTCGCACACGGAGTTTGAGCGCACGTTCGGCCGTCCGGCGGACAAGAAGCGCAAGCTCTACAACGGCACGCTCCGCTGCGATCTGTTCCAGTACACGAAGGACGTGTGAGGCGGCAGGCCGGTGCATATGCTCACACCGGTAGTTAAAAATCCGCAAATATTCACGATTTTCCCCTTGCGCGTCCGCGCCGCACGCGGTATAGTTATTGTATTATTTTGTCGAAAGTGCAGGAATTCACTATGAAACATCTGTTCATCGTCAATCCCGTCGCCGGCGGCAAGGACCGGCGCGAATACGTTGCCGAGCAGGCGCGCCGCGCGCTTGAGGGCAGCGAGGACGCTTACGAGGTCTATGTCACGACCGCGCCCATGGATGCATGCGCCAGGATCGCCGCGGAGGCGGCCTCCGGCGAGGAGCTGCGGGTGTATGCCTGCGGCGGCGACGGCACGCTCAACGAGTGCGTCAACGGCGCCGCCAGCCGCAGCAATGTTGCCGTGACGCACTTCCCCTGCGGCACGGGCAACGACTTCATCAAGATGTTCGGCGAGGAAAAGGCGCGCTTTTCCGACCTTGCCGACCTCGTGCACGGCGAGGTGCGCCCCTTCGACATCATCGAGTGCTGCGGGCGCTACGCGCTCAACATCTGCTCGGTCGGCATCGACGCGCGCATCGGCACGGAGGTGCACCAGTATCACGACAGCTACATTTTCTCCGCCGTGGCAAACCTCTTCAAGGGCATCGCCCAGCCGCTGACCGTGCGCGGCTGCGGCATGGAGTATTCCGGCGGCACGTCGCTCATCTGCGCGTGCAACGGCAGGTTCTACGGCGGCGGCTTCAACCCCATCCCCGACTCCATGCCCGACAACGGCAAGCTGGAGTTTCTCGTCGTGCGCGATGTCTCGCGCCTGACGTTCATCCGGCTCGTCGGCAAATACGCCAAGGGGCGCTACCGTGAGCTGGAAAAGTACATCACGCACCTTGAGGGCGACCACCTTGAGATCGACAGCGAAAACGAGATCGTCGTCAACATCGACGGCGAGGCGCTCTACAGCAAGCACGTGAATTTCGACCTCATCCCCGGCGGCGTGAACTTCCTCGTACCGGCGAATATGGCCTTCTTCCACCCCGAGACCGCGGGCGGCCACGAGACACGCGAATTTGTCCATTCCTGACGAAAAACGCGGTCATAAAACGTTTACAAAAAAATTTCGTCAGGGGCTTGATAATCCGAAAATTTGTGGTATAGTATGATGCGTTAGCACTCCGAGGAATTGAGTGCTAACGCATCGCTTTTTTGTATTCAATATTAGGAGGCATATAGATTATGAAACTCAAACCGTTGGCAGACCGTGTGATCCTCAAGCAGTTCAAGGCCGAGGAAAAGACCAAGAGCGGCCTGATCCTGGCAGCATCCGCGCAGGAGAAGCCCGAGATGTTCGAGGTCGTCGAAGTCGGCCCGGGCGGCATGGTGGACGGCAACGAAGTGAAGATGACCGTCGCCGCCGGTGACCGCGTGATCGTCGGCAAGTACTCCGGCACCACCGTGAAGGTGGACGGCGAGGAGTATTCCATCGTGCGCCAGAGCGACATTCTGGCCGTCGTCGAGTAAGACACTACTGCTTGGATTCATTAGGAGGCTTTCATTATGGCAAAACAGATCATTTATGGTGAAGAAGCACGCAAGGCGCTGCAGCGCGGCGTGGATCAGCTGGCTGATACCGTCAAGATCACCCTCGGCCCCAAGGGCCGCAACGTGGTGCTGGGCAAGAAGTTCGGCGCTCCGCTGATCACGAACGACGGTGTGACGATCGCAAAGGAGATCGAGCTTGAGGACGCGTTCGAGAACATGGGCGCGCAGCTCATCCGCGAAGTGAGCACCAAGACCAACGACGTCGCCGGCGACGGCACCACCTCCGCCACCGTGCTGGCGCAGGCGATGATCCGCGAGGGTCTGAAGAACCTCGCCGCCGGTGCAAACCCGATGGTCATGCGCCGCGGCATCCAGAAGGCGACCGAGGCGGCCGTCGATGCCATCCGCACCAACTCCCAGCCCGTGAGCGGCAGCGGCGACATCGCGCGTGTCGGCGCGATCTCGTCCGGTGACGAGCACATCGGCAAGCTCATTGCCGAGGCCATGGAGAAGGTCAGCCAGAACGGTGTCATCACCGTCGAGGAGAGCAAGACCGCCGAGACCTATTCCGAGGTCGTCGAGGGCATGCAGTTCGACCGCGGCTATGTCACCCCGTACATGGTCACCGACAACGACAAGATGGAGGCCGTCATCGACGACGCGCTCATCCTCATCACCGATAAGAAGATCTCGAACATTCAGGAGATCCTGCCGGTGCTCGAGGCCGTGCTGAATGCGGGCAAGAAGCTCGTCATCATCGCCGACGACATCGAGGGCGAGGCGCTGGCCACCATCATCCTCAACAAGCTGCGCGGCACGTTCACCTGCGTGTGCGTCAAGGCGCCCGGCTTCGGCGACCGCCGCAAGGAAATGCTGCAGGATATCGCCATCCTGACCGGCGGCCAGGTCATCTCGACCGACCTCGGCATGGAGCTCAAGGACACCACGCTGGCACAGCTTGGCCACGCGCGTCAGGTCAAGGTCACCAAGGAGACCACGACCATCGTCGAGGGTGCCGGCGCTAAGGACGACATCCAGAGCCGCATCGCGCAGATCCGCGCCCAGATCGAGACGACCACCTCCGAGTACGACAAGGAGAAGCTGCAGGAGCGTCTGGCAAAGCTCTCCGGCGGTGTTGCGGTCATCAAGGTCGGCGCTGCGACCGAGACCGAGATGAAGGAAAAGAAGCTGCGCATCGAGGACGCGCTCAACGCGACCCGCGCGGCTGTTGAAGAGGGCGTTGTCGCCGGCGGCGGCACGGCATATGTCGTGGCCAGCAAGGCCGCACAGGCGACGGCTGCCAAGCTCTCCGGTGACGAGAAGACCGGCGCGAACATCATCGCCGCCGCGCTGCGCGCCCCGATCTGCCAGATCGCGTGTCCAAGGTCAAGTACCTCCACCCCAACCTGGGCATCCACCGCCCGAAGGACTTTGAGAAAAAGGGGGCCAAGCTCCTGGCCGACGAGTTCGGCGTGCCCAAGCGGGAGGCCGTCAAGGCCATCCGCAAGGCCTACGAAGCCTACCACGGCTTCCGGGACCTGGTCCAGCAAAAGGGCGCGGAGTACATCGACTTCGCCCGGAAGAGCGGCCGTAAGATCCTGGTGGTCGCCGGCCGTCCCTACCACATGGACCCGGAGATCAACCACGGCATCAACGACCTCATCACGTCCTTCGGCTTCGTGCTGGTGACGGAGGACGCCGTCTTCCAGCACATGGGCAAGGAGCCTCGCCACGTCCTGAACCAGTGGACCTATCACGCCCGCATGTACAACGCCGCCCGCTACGTCTGCACCCAGCCGGACATGGCCTTCATCCAGCTGGTGTCCTTCGGCTGCGGCGTGGACGCCATCACGACGGATGAGCTGCGCTCCATCCTGGAGGAACACGGTGAGCTGTACACCCAGCTCAAGATCGACGACATCTCCAACCTGGGCGCGGTCAAGATCCGCATCCGAAGCCTCATCGCCGCCCTGGACGCCAGAGACGCCCAGGCCAAGAAACACGCACCGGAAGGAGGGGACGCAAATGGCTAAGCTAGAATACGACGAGACCGGCCGCCTGCTCTTTACCCAGGAGATGCGGAAGGAGTACACCATCCTCATCCCGCAGATGCTGCCCATCCACTTTGGTTTCTTCGCCAAGCTTCTGGCCCGCTCTGGGTACAACGTGGCCATCCTGAACAACGACGGGAAAGCCGTCGTGGACAGCGGCCTGAAATACGTCCACAACGACGCCTGCTACCCCGCTCTTCTGGTCATCGGGCAGATGATCGACGCCATTCAGAACGGCGGCTATGACCCCCATAAAGTCGCCCTGCTCATCACCCAGACCGGCGGCGGCTGCCGGGCCTCCAACTACATCCACATGCTCCGCAAGGCCTTGGAAAAGGCCGGGTTAGACTATATTCCCGTCATCTCCCTCTCCTTTGGCCTGGAGAAAAACCCCGGCTTCCACTGGACCGTGGGCCTCATCCGCCGCCTCATCTACGGCATGATGTACGGCGACCTCATCATGAACGTGGCCAACCAGGTCCGCCCCTATGAAGTAAACCCCGGTGACACCGCCGCCCACGTGGACCACTGGACCACGGAGCTGCTGGACCGCTTTGACAAGGGCGACGGCATGTCCCGCAAGAAGATGCGCGGCATCTTTGACGAGATTTGCGCCGACTTCAAGTCCATCCCCGTCTCCGGCGAGGAGAAGATCCGGGTCGGCGTGGTGGGTGAGATCTACATCAAGTTCTCGTCCCTGGGCAACAACCAGCTCGAGCAGTTCCTCCTGGACGAGGGGGCCGAGCCGGTGGTGCCGGGCCTGACGGACTTCATGATCTTCAAGATCTACAACCGCGTCTCCGACGTGGACATGTTCGGCGGCAGCAAGCTCAAGCAGCTGCTCTGCCAGTTCTTCATGGGCTACATCGAAAAATGCCAGCTGGACA
>OLRP01002627.1_pt1 | contig 12089 bp, 10 predicted proteins | sample 1672401 | NCBI WGS metagenome assembly OLRP01 (sample SAMEA3136682, study PRJEB25190) | human gut metagenome | reverse complement strand
TAGACGTTGCAAAAGAACAGGATATCGTGACTCCGGAGTTAAAGACAGCAGGCGATAAACTGATGTATTTTACCATTGATCATGATGCTTATGATCTGCCGGATTATGCTCAGGTCATGAAACTGTATGATGCAGTATACAGCCTGATCCAGGATCAGAAACTGAAAGCGGTATATGCACTGGATGCAAAAGGTCTGGTAGCTGCAGTCAGCAAGATGGCATTTGGTAACAAACTGGGCGTATCCATCCGTGGCTGTCTGAAGCCGGAAGAAGCATTTGCACCGGGATTTGGTAATCTGGTAGCAGAGGTTGCACCGGAAGATGCGGATGCTGTAAAAGCAGCATTAGAGGCTGTAGGACTTCGTGCAAACGTGTCCATCGTTGGTTCTGTTTTAGAAGAGCCGGTATTCCGTTATGGTGATGTGGAGATTGCAATGGATGACGCATTATCCGCATGGACAAACACATTGGAAAAAGTATATCCGACCAGAGCAACCACAGATAAAAAAGAGCTGGATGCAAAACTTTATACTACCAAAGAAATCTATGTATGCAAAAATAAAATTGCAAAACCGACGGTATTTATTCCGGTATTCCCGGGTACAAACTGTGAGTATGATTCTGCAAAAGCATTTGAGCGTGCAGGCGCAAATGTTGTGACGAAAGTATTTAAAAACCTGAATGCACAGGATATCCGTGATTCTGTCGATGTATTTGCAAAAGCAATCGACCAGGCACAGATCATTATGTTCCCGGGTGGATTCTCTGCCGGTGATGAGCCGGAGGGAAGTGCAAAATTCTTTGCAACTGCATTCCGTAATGCAAAAATCAAAGAATCTGTTGAAAAACTCTTAAATGAGCGTGACGGACTCTGCCTCGGTATCTGTAACGGTTTCCAGGCATTGATCAAACTTGGTCTGGTTCCTTACGGTGAAATCTGTGAGCAGAAAGCAGATTCTCCGACACTGACATATAACACCATCGGACGTCATATTTCCAAGATGGTTTATACAAAAGTGATGTCCAATAAATCGCCATGGCTGGCACAGGCAGAGGTGGGCAAGATTTACACGAACCCGGCGTCTCATGGTGAAGGTCGTTTTGTAGCAAACGAGGAGTGGCTGCAGAAACTCTTTGCAAACGGTCAGGTGGCAACCTGCTACGTCAACGAGGCAGGCAATCCGACGATGGATGAAGAGTGGAATGTCAATGGTTCTTACATGGCTATCGAGGGTATTACAAGTCCGGATGGAAGAGTTCTCGGTAAGATGGCTCATTCTGAACGTCGTGGTGATGGCGTGGCTATCAACATTTACGGCGAGCAGGATCTGAAGATCTTCGAGTCCGGTGTAGCATTCTTCCGCGACTAAAGTTTGCTTATTTTTCTGAAAAATTGATATGACTGAGAAGGGAAATCATTATTTTGTTTCCGCGGCTTACAATCGGCCGTTGAGAAAAATAATTGATTTCCCTTTTTTATGCCGTGAAGATTTTATCCATGTATAAAACCATTACAGATAGAAACAATCGCAGAGCATTGTAATAAAAATGAATGAGATTGAACGAATTTACACTATTTGATCTTTTTATGTAAAAAAGTGAATGAAAATGAATGATTGTGAATATTGCATAAAAATAAAAAGTTTTTTTGTGAATTAAAATGATTGATTATGACTGATTATGACGGTATAATACAGGCATAAAAGAGGTAAGGATAATCATTATCAGGAAGGAGGAGAGGTAGGATGGATGCAATGAAGCAGTTAAAGATTGCGAAAAACGGATATATTCTGATGTCTGTTTTATTTATGATCCTGGGTGCCTGTCTGATCATCTGGCCGGATTGTTCGATGGCGGTGTTCTGTACGGCAGTGGGAATCATGCTGATCGTGTATGGACTGATCAAGATTCTTGGATATTTTTCCAGAGACGTGTATTGTCTGGCGTTTCAGTTTGATCTTGCCTTTGGAGTGCTGCTGGCAGCAGTGGGAGTCATTATTATTGTTCGCAGAAATGTAGTGGTGAATCTTATTTTTGGAATTTTTGGGATTCTGATCCTTGCGGATGCATTGTTTAAGATTCAGATGTCTGTGGATGCGAAGAAGTTTGGACTGAATCTCTGGTGGAGGATCATGCTGGTGGCGATCCTGACAGGTGTTCTGGGATTTCTGCTTCTGATCAGGCCGTCTGAGGCAGCAGAAGTGATGATGATTCTGGTGGGAGTTTCCATATTGTTTGAAGGAATCCTGAATCTGTGCGTGGCATTTTATACCATAAAAATTATTAAAAATCAGAGACAGGATATCATAGATATGGATGAGTATTGAATAAGATAGGATAGAACTATAGTAATTCGTGAGATTTCATTTTACACATTACAACAAGGAGGAGCAATCACATGAAGTTAATGGACAAAGCAAAACAGGCTGCACTTGTTGCAGCAGTGAAAACAGGTCTGGGTTATCTGGAAAAGGACCCGGAGGTAAATATACCGAAGCTGATGGAGCTGGTAGATAAATTTGTACCGGATGGATGGTATGAGGCACAGAGACATGCAATCCGTGAAGCAATTAAGGATAAAGACAGTAACTGGTATAAACTGATTCTGAGAATTTATGATCTGGACCCGGGTGTAAGGGAAGCGTTCTTTACGAATTTTATTATCAATGCCAGTCTGAAGGGCAGTGCGCTTCAGGAGGAAACAGCAGAAGAGAATAACTGTAATGTTCCGTGGGCAATCCTGCTTGACCCTACAAGTGCCTGTAATCTGCACTGCACAGGATGCTGGGCAGCGGAGTATGGCCATAAGCTGAATCTTGATTTTGATACCATCTGTTCTATCGTGGAGCAAGGAAGAAAACTTGGTACCTATATGTACATATATACTGGCGGAGAACCTCTGGTGCGTAAGAAAGATCTGCTCCGTATCTGTGAAAAGTATCCGGACTGTGAGTTCCTTTCCTTTACCAATGGTACTCTGATTGATGAGGAATTCTGCCAGGAGATGCTTCGTGTGAAGAACTTTGTACCGGCGATCAGTCTGGAAGGTTCTGAGGAAGCGAATGACGGACGTCGTGGAGATGGTGTATATCAGAAAGTTATGCATGCGATGGAACTTCTGAAGTCACATAAACTTCCGTTTGGTGTTTCTACCTGCTATACTTCTGCAAATGTGGACAGTGTAAGCAGTGAAGAATATTTTGATCATATGATCGACTGTGGTGCTCTGTTTGTATGGTTCTTCCATTATATGCCGACCGGCAATGATGCAGTGGTAGAATTAATGCCGAACCCGCAGCAGCGTGAGAAAATGTATCATAAGATCAGAGAGTATCGTTCCACAAAGGCAATCTTCAGCATGGATTTCCAGAATGATGCACAGTATGTTGGCGGATGTATTGCAGGAGGCAGACGTTATCTGCATATCAATGCGAATGGTGATGTAGATCCTTGTGTATTTATTCATTATTCAAATGCAAATATCTACAAGGAGAGTCTGCTGGATGCATTGAAGAGTCCGATCTTCATGGCATATCATGACGGTCAGCCGTTTAATGAAAATATGCTTCGTCCATGCCCGATGCTTGAGAATCCGCAGAAGCTTCGTAAGATGGTTGAAGAATCCGGTGCGAAGTCTACAGATTTGCAGTCTCCGGAGTCTGTGGAGCATCTTTGTGCGAAGTGTGATGCTTACGCAGAGCACTGGAAACCAAAAGCAGAGGAATTATTCCAGAAAAAATAATTAACGATAGATCAAACAGGTAAAGTAAATAAGTAAACCTGGTAACCATGAAAAAGCATTAACCCAATAAAGCCAAAAGAAAGCCAGAAAGAGCTTCCTGTCCGGTCTCCCCTGTTCCGGATGGGAGGCTCTTTTTATGAAAAACAACTTGCCTGAAAATTCAATATGTATTAAAGTAATATCAGATTTATTTTGAGAGAAAGATAGAAGTTTTTGATGGAACCAGAGGGAGAAGAGAATAGAATGTTAAAAACTTTTTTGGTGGAAGATGAGGTTGTAGTGAGGGAGACGATCAAGAGGATGATTCCCTGGGAGCAGTATGGGTTTGAGCTTGCGGGGGAGGCGTCTGACGGGGAGATGGCGCTGCCGTTGATCCTGAAGAGTAAGCCGGATCTTCTGATCACGGATATTAAGATGCCGTTTATGGACGGGCTGACTTTATGTAAATTGGTAAAGAAGGAACTGCCGGGGATTAAGATTGTGATCCTGAGTGGATATGATGATTTTAATTATGCGAAGCAGGCGATCAGTATCGGGGTGGAGGATTATCTGCTGAAACCGATTACGAAGAATGCCTTCATTGAGAGGCTGGAAGAGATTCATAATCGTTATGAACATGAACGGACGCAGAAGGAATATTATGAGAAGTTTCGTCTGGAGATGCAGGAGTATGAGCGAAATGCGAGCCGGGATTTCTTTGAGTCTCTGGTGCGGGCAGATTCGAATCTGGAGGAGATTTACCAGAGGGCAGACCGGTTAAATCTGGATATTGTGGCGGAGGCTTATAATATTCTGATCTTCAGTCCGGATATTTCTGACAGCAGTTGTAATTCTTCGGAAGGATATTCTGACTGGGAGGCGGAAGTGCATAAGAAGATTGAGAATTATTTTCTGAGCCATCCGGTAGCAATGCTTTTCCGGCATCAGGTGTTCAGTTATGCGATCCTGGTGAAGGGGCAGAAGGATACGATTGAGGAAAATACGCGTGAGTGTGTGGAAACCATCCAGGGAATCATGGAAGAAACGGGGAAAAATGCCGACTGGTTTGTGGCTGTGGGTGAGGAAGCGGACCGCCTGAGCAAGATCAAGCAGAGTTATCATACGGCGGCCAGAACATATTCTTTCCGTTATCTTTATGATGGACATATTCTTTATTATGATATGCTGGAGGAGGGTAATGCCGGCTCAGCGGAGGCGGCTGCGAGCAGGACAGAGGCTTTGCAGCTTAAGAATGTCAATGTGAATGCATTGAATCCGGAGATTCTTCAGAAGTTTCTCAGCAGTGGTCTGGAAGAAGAAGTGGACAGTTTTGTGCACGATTATTTTCTGGCGATCGGACAGGAACCGATGGGGTCACTGGTGTTCCGGAATTATGTAGTGCTGAATGTTCGTTTTTCCGTGCTGACATTTTTGAAGAAGATGGGGTATGATGATTCGGAACTTTCAAGAGAGGAAACCGATGATATTATAGAAAAGACAGGGGAGTCGATGGAGGCATCGATCGGTTACTGTGAGAAGCTTCTGAGGAAGGCAATTGTCATTCGAGATGAGAATGCGGGAAATCAGAACCGGAATCTGCTGAAGCAGGCGGTGGATTTTATTGATAAGAATTATATGGATGAAGAGATTTCTCTGAATAAAGTGGCTCATGTGGCGAATGTCAGTGCTAATCATTTCAGCGCCTTGTTCAGCCAGAACATGGGGCAGACATTTATTGAGTATTTGACCGCATTGCGTATGAGCAAGGCGAAGGAACTGCTTCGCTGTACTTCCATGCGTTCCAGTGAAGTTGCAGGGGAAGTGGGGTATAAGGATGCACATTACTTCAGCTATCTTTTTAAGAAAACACAGGGTATGACACCGAGTGAATACCGCAAGACGAGGGGAGAAGTCTGATCGATGTGGGAGAAGCAGGAAAGGCCGGAGAAAAAGGAGAAACAGGAAAAGCTGGAGAGTAAGATGAAGTGGATGCTTCTCAGCACTATGATCCCTATGGCGATTCTGATCATAGTGCTTCTTATTTTTTTCTGGAATTATACAGATAAATATAATCAGTTATCCAATAACCTGGCAGTGAGCACGGAATATAATGCAAATTACCGGAATTCAAATAATGATATGAGCTTCAAGGATGAAGTGGATATGGACATTTACTATGTCAGCATCGGCAGGAAGGGACGGGATGGTCTGCCGACAGAGCAGGTAAAAAAGGCAATTGACACGGTAGAGAAACTGAAGAAGACTACGACGAAGAAGGAGAGTCTGCGTTCACTGAAGTATCTGACGAATTATCTGGACAATCTTCAGAAGAGAATGAATCAGCTTGTGGAGATTAAGGATTATGAGAAGCGTCAGGAATTTATGGCAAATAATACGGAGATCCTGACGACTTTGTTTGAGAAGGAAATGCAGAATTATATTTATCAGGAGGCTGCGCAGCTGGTTGAGGTGGAGTCTCAGCTTGCGGGTAATGTGAGGCTGACGATTCTGACGATGTGTGCGGTGATTCTGATTGCAACGTTTATTCTGATGCGGCGGTCTTTTCGACTGACGTATAGTATCACGAAGCCGATTTCGGAAATCCTTCATAATATTAAGAAGGTTGGAAAGGGAGAATATAAGAGGATCAATGCGGTATCTGCGGACTGTATTGAGATTCAGGAACTGGACAGTGGTACGAGGAAGATGGCAGGAAGGATCGAGGGGCTTCTGGAAAATGTGCGTAAGGAGCAGGAAGCGCAGCATATGACGGAGCTGCAGCTTATTCAGGCACAGGTAAATCCACATTTTCTTTATAATACACTGGATACGATTGTCTGGCTGGTAGAGGGCGGCATGGAACAGGATGCTGTGGATATGATCACAAGTCTGTCTGTCTTTTTCCGGACTTCTCTTTCCAAGGGGAAGGATATCATTCCGCTGTCGGAAGAGGAGAGACATACGTTGAGTTATCTGGAAATCCAGCAGTCGAGGTATCGGGATATTCTGGAGTTTGAGATCAGGATTCCGAAGGAACTGGAGAGCGTCATGGTACCGAAACTGACTCTCCAGCCACTGGCGGAGAATGCACTTTATCATGGAATTAAAAATAAACGTGGAAAAGGGAAGATTCTGATCGAAGGTTTTGACCTGGGGGATGATATGATGCTCCGGGTGACGGATAATGGTCAGGGCATGACACCACAACGGCTTCATGAAGTACAGGAAGCGATTCAGACCGGAGAGCGTGCGGGATTTGGGCGGCGGGCTGTATGAGCTGACGACCATCGAGGGAAATCTCAATTCGACCGTGCGGCGCATCAACTACCGCTACAACGCGAACCCCAAGCGCAAGTATTATAATATGTCCGTCGTGCCGGAAAACGAAATCACGCAGGAAAACTGCCAATATACCCTCCAGAAGGACGATTGGTATGTGACGGGTTTCTGTGCGACATGGTAAGAAAAAACAGACGTTTCACATTGAGAAACGTCTGTTTTTTTGCCGGATGAAATAAGTCGGGGACAATTCTGCGCTTATAACGCCTTTTCCATCGTCACGGCCTGTGCATTCCGCCCGGTTTGAACAAAGCCCAGTTTTCGGTGCAGCGCCAGCGAAGCGGCGTTGTCCGGCGCAATTTGCACGACGCAGGCGGTAAAGCCGCGCGATTTCATGGTTTCAAACAGCAGCATGAGCGCTGACGAGGCCACGCCGCGCCTGCGCATGTCCCCTGAAACGGCGACGCCGTAGGAAAACTGCGCGCCCTGAACGGAGTGAACCGTGATCCCGCCCGCATGGCGGCCGTCCGCGCGGATGAAATACCGCAGACAGGGCGGCGGATCGAGCGGAAGAAGCGAAAGCTGCATCAGGCTTTGGGCAGGGCTTCGGCAGGGGCGAAGCCGCTGTCGATACAGAGCTGCGCGCGCTGAGCGCTTTTGCCGCCTTTGGCAAGCTCGTTTGCGAGGAAATCCGGATGGGCGAGCAGGAAACTGCGCATGAACGCATCCGGATCGTCGATGAAATGCAGCACGAGCGCAAGCTGCTTGTCGGTGATGCGGCCCATCTTGTGCGCGGTTTCAAACAGCTCCGGCTTGATGACGACCAGCGTGGTCAGCGGGCAGCCCGCGTCGGCGAGAATCTTGCTGCCGCCCTGATCGCGATCGACGACGGCCAGCGAACAGGCGATCTTCGCGCCCAACCCTTCCACGGCGGGAATCCATGCGCGGATATAGGAAGAAGCGACCGTCACCAGATCGGCGATATGCACGCTGCGTTTGCCGGACAGGCTCGCCTGCTCGGCGGGCATGCTCACGCCGTTTGCGTCGGTGTAGACGCTGGACAGATCCTTAAAGATGGACAGATGACCCAGCCCCAGCTTGCGCGCCACGGGCATGGAGAAGAAGAAGTCGCGACGCTCGCCGCCGGAGACGAAATCCACGTCCATTTTGCGCGCGGCTTCGGTCATCAGGTCGATCAGCTGACGATAAATCGGGCAGGCTGCAAGCTGCTTTTCGATTTCGCCGTAGACTTTGTCGTAAAACCGGAGCTTATCGCCCGCGCAAGCCTGCTCGATGACGGTCAGCAGCGCGTTGGCTGCCTCTTCGCTGCCGTAGAGGAACTGGGTATTGATGTAGAACGGGCCGAGCTTGCCGGATGTATACCAAAACGGCTGGCCTTCGGGACAGACGCGAACGGCGTCGGTTTCAAACAGCCACGATACGATGGGATTCTCCATGGATAACGCCTCCTTAGCGGAACTCATTTTCTGCTATTATAAAGGATGAAGCGCCAAAATGGAAGCGGAGGCGGGAAATTTGGGCGGCAGAAAATCTGCGCAGTGCCATGCAGGCCAAGATGCAGAATTCCACCGGGCGGCGGCATGCGGCGGCGAAAGAGACGGGTTTTTGCAGGAACACGGTCAGGTTGAGCGATTAAGCGCGTCATTTTGGGAAGAATTGACGCGCCGCGCGCGGGAATTGACCCGGATAGATGGTCGTGTTATAATAACGAACGAAAACGTAAAAACACAGAGAAAGAGGAAAGACATATGAAAATCATCTGGAAAGGCATCGACTGGCTGGCGCGCGCGGTGATCGGCCTGATTGCGAAAATCTCCCCGAAGCTGGGCGACGCATGCCTGAAACTGTGGGAGAACACGGAGCTGGTCAGTTATCTGTTTGTCGGCGTGGCGACGACGCTGGTCAACTATGTGGCTTATTTCCTCGCGACGCGCACCGCGGGTATGAGCGTGATGGCGGGCACGTGGACGGCGTGGGTTATCGCGGTGGCGTTCGGCTATGTGGCCAATAAGATTTTCGTCTTCAAGACGCATTGCGAAAGCACGGCGGCGCTGCTGCGCGAGGCGGGGAGCTTTTTTACGATGCGGCTGGTTTCGCTGGGCATGGAAACGGTGCTGATGTTCCTGCTGGTGGAGATGCTGCACCTGAACGACCTGGCGATGAAACTGCTGGTGAACATCGTGGTGATTATCCTGAACTACGTGTTCTCCAAGCTGTTTATTTTTAAGAAGAAGTAACATGTTTGACGCATTTTAACTCCCTCAGTCCGTTTTGCTGAAGGACTTTCGCTGTTCCGACTGCTCCGGCAAAAAAGAATGCTTTTTGGCGGCACAGTTGATTGGCTTGGAAGAGTATATACATAAGGCCTCCCTCTTAGAGGGAGGCGGCACGCCGCAGGCGTGACGGAAGGAGTTAAAAGCCCCAAGGACAAACACAGGAGGATTCATGAAACATATTCGTCTTTTTGCATCATTTTTTGCGCTGATGATGCTGCTGTGCGCGGGCGCTTCGGCGGAAATTACCATCACCAAGCGCGACATCAATATGAATACGGCGCTGGACAAAAACGTGAGCAACATCCTCGTGCTCTTGCAGGACGGCGGGGAGACCGACACGATGATGATCGCCTCCATCAACAGCCGGACGGGGCGCTCGGTGATGCTCCGCGTAAACTGCGATTTGACGGTGGACGTGCCGGAAAACGGCGAAACGAGGCTGGCCGACGTCTACGCGCTGGGCGCGAAGAAGAGCCGGGGTCTGGTTGCCGAGCGCGCCGTCAACACGCTGCTGGGGCTGAACATCGGCACGTATGTCGCGCTGGACGTGAGCAACCTGCCGGAGCTTGTCGATGCCGTGGATACCGTGAGCATGGAGCTGACGGACGCGGAAGCTGAGGCGATGAATCTTGACGCGGGCTGGAACGACCTGACCGGCGACGAGGCGCTGACCTTTGTGCGCCTGAAGCTCGACGGGGACGACCCGGCGCGCAGCCGCGGCTATGACATGCTGATGCAGCTGCTCTACGCGGGCGTGAACAGCGGCGATCTGGGCAGCATGCTGGGGCTGGGCACGAAACTGCTCGGCTCGATGGATACCAATCTGAACGCGATGACCGCCGTCACGCTGGCTTCCGCCGTCAAGGGCGGAGACGACCGCAGCGAAATGGCGCTGCCGACGGCGGAGCAGGTGACGAGCGAAAACCCGCTGCGGGCCGACGAAACGGCCATGCGGAACATGGTGAAAGAGGCGCTGTATGAATAATCGGGAAGTGACCGCCGCCGACGTGGCGCACGCCGCCAAGCAGGCGAGTTTTGCGCTGGCCGCGTCGCCGAGCAAGACGCGCAACAGCGCGCTGCTGGCGATTGCCGCCGCCCTCCGCGCGAAAGCAGGACAGATTTTCAAAGCGAACGATATCGATATGCGGCAGGCCGAAAAGGAAGGGCTGGCCGCGCCCGCGCTCAAGCGGCTCAAGTTTGACGAGCACAAGCTCGGCGACGTCTGCGCGGGTCTGGAACAGCTGGCCGCGATGGACGATCCCATCGGGCAGGAGCAGCTGCGCACCGAACTGGCCGACGGGCTGGTGCTTTCGCGCATCAGCTGCCCCATCGGCGTGGTCGGCGTGATCTTTGAATCGCGGCCCGACGCGCTGATCCAGATCGGCGGGCTGTGCCTCAAGAGCGGCAACGCCGTGCTGCTCAAGGGCGGCCGGGAGGCGCTGCATACCAATGAAGCGCTGTTTGATATCATGAACGACGCAAGCGTCGCCACGGGCCTGCCGGACGGCTGGTGCGGCCTGTTGACCACGCGCGAGGATGTTTCCGTCATGCTCAAAATGGACGAGGATATCGACCTCATCATCCCGCGCGGCTCGAACGCTTTTGTGCGTTACATCATGGAAAACAGCAGCATTCCGGTGCTGGGGCACAGCGACGGCGTGTGCCACGTGTATGTGGATGCGGACTGCGACGCGCAGATGGCCGCGCGCATCGTCGTGGACGCGAAGACGCAGTATCCGGCTGCCTGCAATGCCGCCGAGATGCTGCTGGTTCACAGCGGACAGCTGGCCGGCGCCCTGCCCGCAATCGCCAAAGCGCTGACGGAGGCGGGCGTGACCCTGCGCGCGGACGAGCGTGCCCGCGCGGCGCTCTACGCGGCGGGCATAGCCAGCGAAGCGGCGGACGAAAGCGACTGGGGGCGCGAGTATCTGGCGCTGACGATGGCGGTTCATACGGTGGATTCCATCGAAGAGGCGATTGCTTTCATCAATAAGCATGGTTCGCATCACACGGACTGCATCATTACCCGCGACGAGGCGGCAGCCGGTAAGTTCTTTGCGTTGGTGGATTCCGCGGGCGTGTATCAGAACTGCTCGACGCGCTTCGCCGACGGCTATCGTTACGGCTTTGGCGCGGAGGTCGGCATTTCCACGGGCAAAATTCACGCGCGCGGCCCGATGGGGCTGGAGGGGCTTTGCTCCTACAAGTACATTCTGCGCGGCCATGGCGATATTGTCGGCGATTTTGCGGCGGGGCGGCGCAGCTTCACGCATCAGAAACTCCTGTGAAGGGGGAATCCGGAATGATCAAGCGAGGGCTTGCGCTGCTGGTGCTGCTGTGCATGGCGCTTCCGTGCGCCGGAATGGCCGAGCAGACGGAAGCGCGGCGCGTGGTTTACCTCACCTTTGACGACGGGCCGAAGAAGGACACGCCGGAACTGCTGGAAACGCTGAGCGAGCTGGACGTGCCCGCGACGTTCTTTCTGGTGGGGCTGAGCGTGCGCGCGTTTCCGGAATACGCCAAACAGATTGTGCAGGCGGGTTACGCCGTCGGCAGCCACACGATGGCGCACTCCATTGGCCGCATTCAAAAGGATGCGGAATTTGTGCTGCGCGATCTGGCGCGTTTTGAAAAGACAATGCGCGAAGAGGTGGATGAGACCTTTTCGACCGATTTGTTCCGCTTTCCCGGCGGCAGCACGGCATATCAGTCGCGCGTCAAGACGCTGGTGCGGGACGCGGGCTACGCATGGTTTGACTGGAACACGATGACGGGCGACGCGCAGTACACCT
>OLRP01002622.1_pt1 | contig 12107 bp, 10 predicted proteins | sample 1672401 | NCBI WGS metagenome assembly OLRP01 (sample SAMEA3136682, study PRJEB25190) | human gut metagenome | reverse complement strand
GACCTACAGACAGATTGATGTTCATTCTCAAATCAAGCCCTGCGTCAGCCCACTTTTTGCACTGTCTGCCTGCGATCCTTATTATGTTCTCGCCCAAGAGATTGATATAGCCAAGTCTTTCCGCCATAGGGATAAATTCGGCAGGGGAAACCTGACCGAACTCAGGTGGATTCCACCTCATAAGCGCTTCACAGCCCACAAGCTTCTTTTCGGAGCTGCTGAATATAGGCTGATAGTACGCCGTGAAATGTGCAAAGCCGTTTGTGATATCCTTGTGCATGAGCCTTTCAAGTTCGATCTGCCTTGAAAGTATCCTGCCGATAGTTTCGTTATAATTTATAGTGCAATTCTTGCCCTGCTTTTTCGCATATGAAATGGCAAGGTCGATCCTTTTAAGAACTGTGTTTACAGTATCGTCAAGCTTTGGGAACTTCGCAACGCCCATTGAACAAGTGCAATAGCAAGTGCTGTTAGCTATCTGCCACTCTGTGTTGAACTTATCATGTATGATCTTGCATATCTCGTCGATCTCGGCCTGATCCTGATCTCTCAGAAGCACAACGAACTCATCGCTGCCAAATCTAAAAACGCTCAGCTTTTTATTCTTCTGGGAAAAATCCTCAAAGAATTTACCTATCTCTTTAAGAAGTCGGTCACCATTATTGTGACCATAGCTGTCATTTATGTTTTTGAAATTATCAAGGTCAATGAGCATAACAGTGCTGTTCTCATCGCTTTCAATAATGCCCTGTATACTCTTATCAAGACTTAATCTGTTAGGAAGACCTGTGAGATTATCGTAAAAGACCTGCTTTTCGATGACCCTCTCATAATTTATCTTTTCAGAGATATCATTAAGTGTGCAAAGTCTGATAGTTCTGCCGTCATGCCATTTTATGAGTTTTTCCGACACATTGAACCATTTGTTCATGATCTCGGAATAATAATCTCCTCCAAAAAGCATTCCTTCCTTATGAGCAGAAAGCTCACACCAAGTCTTGCTGAAAACGTCACTTTCCTTTTTGCCGACCAGTTTTCCCAAATACTGTTCAAAGCTCTTGCTGGCAAAAACTATCTCACCACTGTCCTGTGCCACTGCAAGCACATAGGAATTCATATTATCCATAACGTCAGTAAGCGTGCGAGTAGTGCTTTCAGCATGTTCAGCCGCTCTCCTAGTATGGAGCATACCAGAAAGTATGTATGTCAGACGTGAGGCTAGCTGTATCTCCTCAGGTGACCATACTCTCTCAGGATCAGAGGACAAAAGATTGAAATATGCAACATACTTATTGGTGTCCTTGACAGCACAAGTGAGTGAACAAGGATACACCACACCACGCAGGGATATTTCCTCCGCATCTCCATTCGGATGAGCCTTATCCGCAACGTGGATACCAGTTTGCATAAGTGCTTTTTTCATTGCATTGTATCTATTTCTATTAAATTCTTTATCAAAAGCAAATACAGTATATTTATGTGTATCAGCGATCAATTCATAGCTCAAAGGTTCTGAGTTTTCATAGCCTGAAACTGTTACCGTAGCCGCATTGACATAAAGTGCAGAGCAAATACTTTCGAGAAAATTCTTGCACACATTATCAAATCTGTCATCGCTTTCAAGTATTTTCAAAAAGCTCTCGAACTTTTCGTTATAGGTCTTAGCTGGTATTTCCATACAAACAGCCCTCCTCTGCTTATATAAATACGTCTAGCATTATTATAACATATTTTCTGTAAAATCACAAGGGGAATTATAGAAATTTATTTATAATGCACAAAACAAATGACCAAATTTATATATTATTAAAAAACAAGCCCCGTAGTTAAGCTTAAAAAAAGTTTAACTGACGGAGCAAATGTGACCGAACCGATAAGCCGAGTTTTGTCGAGTGCGATAATCTATCTGGACTGTACGTTGCCGCACAGCTCTAGCCACCTATAGCCCCAAGTCTGACGAGCAGCCATTGACTTGCAAGCTACCATTGGTGTTGCATCGGATAAGGTTTACATAGCAATGACGTCTCCGCCATTCTGGTGGGCTTTTACCCCACCTTTCCACCCTTACCAACAAAAGTTGGCGGTATATTTCTGTTGCACTGGCTCTAAGGTCACCCTCGGCTGACGTTATCAGCTATCCTGCTCTATGATGCTCGGACTTTCCTCATAAACCTAGAACGTTTACGCTATCGCATAGCTCGCTCACACTATGATTATATCACATGAATGACGAAATGTCAAATAAAAGCCTGCATAGACAGTGAGCATTCTTAAAAATCATGCAAAACGTCTCAAACATATTTACAATTTACAAAAAATGTGATAGAATTAAAATAACCAAATCAAGGGAGCGTAAAAAATGAGAACTTGTCCTCACTGTGGCAGCGAGCTTCACGATGATTCTACTTTCTGCTTTGCCTGTATGTCCATCGTCAACGAGCGTAAAGAATTACTTATAAAGGTAAACACGTCACGCAAAAGAACCATACCAATGGTTTGTGTTGCAGTCGCTATCATAGCCGCATCGTCAGTGTTTGCCGTTGTCAGCAAGAAAAACAATGCCGTAGAAACTAAAACACCTGAGCCTGCAAAAGCTGTGACAACTTCTGCCACTGTAACGACCATACCGCAGACAACGACTGCCGCCACAACAACTGTACCTACTACCACCACCGCACCTGCACCCACAGCAGATGAGATAGACAAAATTTCAGGCGGTCTTAGGCAAGCTTCCACAGGCACAGCAGGCACTACTACCACTACAACAACCCTGCCTGAAGAAACTCAGCCCGAAGAAAATAATGGCGAAAATCAGCCTGATGAAAATAACGTTCAGCAGGAGGATAACACAGCTCCAGCCGAGCCTGAGCCGTCATATTTTTCCGAGGACGGTGCAAATGAGCTGAGCAGAATACTGGTAGACAAAATAAATAAAAAACGTGAAAGCAAAGGCTATGCACCCCTGAGGGTCTGCGGACAGCTTGACAGCCTGTTAGCATTAAGCCTCGAAACAATGACTAATGTGCAAAGCGAGGGCGAGATCGATACTTGGAATGAAATAACATTGGATAAGCTAAAAAGCAACCTCAGCGACGTTGGACTTCCCTCAAACAGTGAATTTATAAGGGTAAGCTATGTAATGAACTGCTGCAAAAGCTATGATGAAATATTTGAACATGCCAAAAAGGTGAATTTTTCAAACGAGCTTTTCACTGATGAAGAAGGCGACCTTACAGTTTATTCGCAAAGACTGGATTACAAATATTTCGGCTGCGCAATATATGATATGTGTCGTAGCCAGCTAAAACCTAACGGTGATTATTCATCCTCTTCCGAATACGTCTGCGAAATTTGGCTAATGAAATAAGCAAAATTAAAGTTTACAAATCATCTTATAATTAGCCTTGATATATTGTTTACAATTCACAAAAATTATGCTAAAATAAACGTATGCTTTTAAGCTCTTAGCTTTATCAGTAAATAATATAACAAGGAAAAAACATCTATGAAGTTCAATATCAAAAAGGTCGCAGCCGCATTTTTAAGTGTGGCAATGCTCACCACAGGCTCGGCTCAGCTTTCTGTTTTTGCACAGCAGACGCTTAAATATGAAGCCGAAAACGGCACTTTAGGTGGCTCTGCCTATATCCAAACAGACAGCTCCGCATCAGGCTCTAGGTCAGTTCGTTTTTCAGACTCAAGCTGCACATGGTCACAGACTGTTACAGTCAGCGAAAGCGGATACTACAAAATAAAGCTTTACAGCCGCGGAGAAGGCTCGAATAAGATAAACAACCTTTCTGTAAACGGCTCAAATGCAGGCACTTTCAGCAGTGCAAACGGCTCTGCCTATAAAGCGTCCACAGTGAATGGTATTTATCTCAAAAAGGGTCAGAACACTGTCAAAATAACAATGTCATGGGGATATTTTTCTCTCGACTACATAACCATTGAAAAAATGAGCTCTTCAAATGCCTACACCGCCGCTGAAAATCTCGTTGACCCATACGCTTCACAAAGCACACAGCGTCTTTACAGCTATATGAAAGACGTTTATGGCAAAAAGGTCATAACAGGACAGTATTGTGACGGTGGCCTTAACGGTGCTGAGTTCAAAGCTATAAAGTCCGCCACAGGTCAGACCCCTGCTATGTTGGGTCTTGACTTTATGCGCTATACACCATGCCGTGTCCAGAACGGTGACACCTCCGACGCTGTCGAAAAGGCTATCGAGTTCTCACGGGCAGGTGGAATAGTAACATTCTGCTGGCATTGGAACGTCCCTGACAAATATCTTCTCTCAGGTACAGACGGCGGAAATCCACGTTGGTGGGGTGGTTTTTACACCAAAAACGTTGACCGCTCAAAGTTCTCGCTTACCAAAATAATGAACGGCTCAGACCCTAAGGGCTACAACACTCTTATGAGCGACGTTGACGAGATTGCCAAACAACTCAAACGTCTTTCTGACGCAGACGTTCCGGTACTGTTCAGACCGCTCCACGAGGCAAGCGGTGGTTGGTTCTGGTGGGGTGCAGATGGCTCGGAAGCCTACAAAAAGCTTTGGCAGGCAATATATGACAAGCTCACGAATGAATACAAGCTTGACAATATCATATGGGTATGGAATGGTCAGGCGGCAAATTGGTATCCTGGCGACGAATATGTTGACATAATCGGAGAGGATATCTACCCAGGCACAAGAGATTATTCAGCCCAAAGCTCAAAATATCTTGAAGCCACAGACTATTCACCAAACGGAAAAATAGTTGCCCTTACAGAAAACGGCTGTCTTTTCGACCTTGACAAAGCCTTTGATGCAAACACCGCATGGTCATATTTCGGCACATGGAGCGGTGAGTTTTGCATATCAAGCTCTGAGAAATATACCGAGAAAAGTATGTGGCAAAAGGTCTATAACAGCGACTATGCCGTGACACTTTCAAGTCTGCCCGACCTGAAAAGCTATCCTATCAGCAGTGACAATACACAAATAACTCTTGACTCCACGTCAAAAGAAATCACATACGGCGACAGCATTACCCTAAAAGCCAGCGTGACCTCAGACACTCCTCAGACAGTAACATGGAAAAGCTCCAACACAGCCGTTGCCACAGTAAAAGACGGTGTTGTGACCGCCACGGGCAAAGGCACAGCAAAGATAACAGCCTCCCTGCCTAACGGAAGGTCTGCCGTATGCACTGTAAAGGTCACCACAAAAAAGCTTCCAACATCAGGCTGTTCCTATGCAAGCACTGCACAGTACACAGGCAGTGCAATTATTCCGACAGTCACTGTTAAGGACGGAAGCAAAGTTCTCCGTCAGAACATCGACTATCGTGTGATAGTCACGAACAATGTTAAAATCGGTCACGCTAACATCACTATCTCAGGCATGGGCAACTACTACGGCAGTTATTCCGCAGGCTTTGACATTATCCCTGCAAAGCAGACCATACAAAAGCTTGAAACAAGATACAAAGGCTTCTTTGTGGATTGGGCGCAGAAAGGCTCTGCCACAGGCTATGACATTCAGTATTCCACCAGTGCAAACATGAGCGGTACGGCTTCCAAACACCTCACTGCCAACAAGCCAGATAACCTGACAATAAGTGGTCTGACAGCCGACAAGACATACTACGTCCGTGTGCGTTCCTACACAAACGTTGGAAGCAAGACTTATTATGGTCCATGGTCTGACATAAAAAGCATAAAGACCGCAAAATATGATATCACAAAAGCTTCCGTTTCTGGCATTTCCACCAAGGCATACACAGGCAAGGCTATAACACAGAACATTACTGTGAAATACAACGGCACTGCCCTGAAAAACGGAACTGATTACACAACTTCCTACTCAAACAACAAAAAAATCGGCAAGGCAATTGTCAAGATAACAGGCAAAGGCAAATATGGTGGCATTATCACAAAGAACTTTACCATAAACCCTGCCAAGCAGGAGATACAGAAGCTTACGTCTAAATCCAAAGCATTTTTCGTGGATTGGGCGCAGAAAGGCTCTGCAACGGGCTATGAGATACAGTATGCAACTAACTCCAAGTTTACAAACGCAAAGAAAGTCACCATAACAAACAACAAGACCGACAAGACCACAATTTCCAAACTTAGCGGCAACAAGAAATATTACGTTCGTGTTCGTTCGTACACGACAGTGAACGGCACAAAATATTATATTAATAATCCAAAACACAAAATATTACGGTGCATGGTCGGTTTCAAAGAGCGTGACTACAAAAAAATAAAGAAAAAGTGATTATCCATAGCAAAATAGAGGTCTGGCTCAAACGTCAGACCTCTATTATTTTTTTATTCGCACACAAAAACACCCCGTATCATAAGACACGGGGTGAAATTATTGTTATCTATTCAGATATCCTAAACTTTGCAAGAATTACTTCTTCTGTGCAATAGCAGCCTGTGCAGCAGCTCACCTGCACGAGATTTTATGACAATTTCACCGTTTAAACCAAGTAAATTTATCAACCAGTATGTAAAGTGACAGCTTTCGCCGTCACCAATCGTAAACTCAGCAGAGTTTTTTCTGCCTGTGAGCGTACAACGTATTTTTTCACTTTTCTCCTCGCCGAGATTGATTATCCATTCAAAATTTGTATTGTCAACCGGCGTAATTCTCGATACCAATTTGCTAATAATTTCATCGTTGATGTGACCGTTGTCAGCAGAAAGTAATCATATATTATCATCACCGTTTCCGCCTGCTACGGATTGATCACATAGGTTGAGCCGACTCGGTCGTACCCAAGAATATTTCCGTTCCCGTATAGCACACCGTTCTCGCGGCTGATATATTGTCCCGCATGAACTCGCTCAGAAATTTTTCTGCTCTCGTCCTGTGCAAGAGTAGCCATAAGCGTAAGTCTGAGTTCTCCGTCACCGTCCATTGTCCAGATGTCGTCCTCAACAAAGTAAACCTCAATACCCAAGTTCTTTAGCTCACGAGTAAACGTCAGCGTGTCAACCGTATTTCGTGCGAATCGACATACCTCTCTTGTAACTATAAGATCGAATTTTCCTTGCCGTGCGTCCTCGATCATTTGCAGGAACGATGGTATTTTCTTAGTCTGCGTTCCCGTAATTCCTTCGTCAATGTATTTGTCGATAACGTTCCAGTTATTATGCTGTTTTGCTTGATTGTCATACCATTGAAGCTGATTATCCAGAGCGGAGATCTGAGCCTCGTGCTCCGTTGATACTCGTCCGTAAAACACAACCGTTCGCTGTCTGTTCCTTTCCTGCTTTAATGTTGTGTACATTCAGTCACCTGTCCTTTCAAAGTCATGCACTTTTCTTCTGCTTTTGATTACTATAATTTCTGATGATGTTAAGGTATGTAGGCTGATTTATCAAGTCCTTTTCAAAGAGAATTTCGATCATCAGCCTTACCTCATACTCAAATTCGATCTTCAATAAGTTACCTCCGTACTACAATTTTACTATTTTTTCAGCCGCAATGTAATCACCAACTGCAACCAAATATTTCTCTTTACTTGTAGCAGTATCAATAAAAATCACATACCGTTTTCTTGGCACCTCTGATTTAATCTCTTTGATACTGCACAGCATCCTCGCAATCGATAATTCCATTGATCTTCCGTACTTCGTTTACGCACATAGCGTGTAGACTTTGCAACGAGTATGCAATTTTTAGCCGTAATGCAATCATCAAATAAGATACTATTTGCATTTTTTCAATTACATATTTGAGAAAAGGCCGTTGCACAGATTTTTAGTCTGTACAACGGTCAATTAAAATAACTTACATTATGCTGATAGTATTCAATAGTTTATCATAATTATCATCAAAAACAAAGATATAATCTCCGCAGGATTCAAATGTGTATGAACCGCTGCTTTTTATTTCATCTGCAGGCTGCTCGGCTGTGATCTCCCATTTATCAAACGAATATATTAAATACTCTCCGTTATAATAGGTAATCGCCTTTTCATCATCTACATATAGTATCCGCTCAAAAGTCCGTGTGCAGTGCCGAAAGGATTTTGTGCAGTCGTCGGTATTTATAATGTATAAACAATCGTTTTCATGCTTTGACATTTCGCAGGAAGTTGCCGTAGGTCCTCCGTCTCTTGTGATTGAACGTGATGTAGTTCGTTGAGCAACAGATATGATATATTTGTCATTGGATACATAGGGCATATTTTCAAAAAATCCTTGAGCATAATCACGAATATCAAGATTATTATAGCAATGTTCTTGACAATTGACAAATGAATATTCATACAATGTCCTAAATCGGAATGACGATTCGGTGTAAATTATTCGATCCTGTTGATAAAGCAATAAATTGACTCTTCCATTAGAACTGATCATATTTTGCCTATTTGAATCGACAGCAAAATAGGAATCATTATAGTTATCTGAATCCATATCAAAATATAAACACTCCCCATATTCACAGCTATATTTATACAGCTTAAAATACGAATTTTCTGATTCAAATACAAAAAATAGTCTACCGAAATTTGTTCTGTATGACCTCCGTTATATAATTGATATATTTTAATTCCGTCAGATGACACAAGGAAAAGTACATTGTCATTGATAAAAAAATCCTTTGTATAATCAGGTATTGAATAACTTTTTACTACTTTGCCTGATGAATTTATAACTTTAAGATTGTCTTTGGTACTGTTATCAATTACCCAGAGTAAATCGCCGAATGATTTTACAAATGCATATTTATCGCTTGTCTGATATATGCTTTTTTTGATTATCTAAATTATATATATTTCCATCTTGAATTTTATAATAATTATTGTTTAAACATACGACCTTTGAGTGTTCATTATACAAACCGGATACCTTAATTTGTATATCGGGATAATAAAAATAGCATCTGTAAACAATAACAACCAATATTATTATGACTACCAAAATTGAAATCATAATATATTTGAGTTTTATTTTCATCAAAACCACCCGTAATCACTTTAGTATATATCCTACTCTAAATAATTCATCTGATGTGTTAGTGATCTCATTAACACTACCTATATCAGTTGAACTATTCATATTGCATTTTTCATTAAACAAATCTATTCTTCCGTTAGTATTCATTACCCCTGAAAAGGTATGAATTTGTAAATCCATTATTCCAAAATTATATGCCATAATCAAAACGTCATTTTGTGAGCATATTCCCACATCGACATACAAATCTCATATTTAGTTCTCCTATAAATTATATATTTTTAGAAACTGCAAATTCCGCATATAACATTCAAAATTGCCGAAAACAGGGCGTTTGTGACCTCGGTGTATTGGTGCTGGGGGATATTTTTATCCTCGCATATCGCCGCAACTTCGTCGTCCCAGCTTCCCATTCCTGCGAAAACGCAGGCGGACAAAGCGCCGTTCAGCACGTTGTCAAGGCGGTCGGTATCATTCAAAAGACGGTGGGCTTCTTGAAAATCTTCTTCAAAGCCGTGATAGCCGATAGTATCGCAAAGCTTTTGTGCGCTTTGTATCGCATTTTTCAGATCGGATATACATTGTTTGATATCGGGACTGCTTGGGCAGACTTTGTAAAAAAGCGCTTTTTTCACTCCGCTTATCTCACGGTATGTTACATACCAATGGGTGTCTTGCCAAACTCTTTTGATCGTCCAAATGCTCTGTTTGCTTTTGAATTTTGTTTCAAGAAAGCAAATCTTATCAAACTCAAATGCGCTTTCGGGCAAGGCAAGTTGATCGCCATTTCGGGCTATCGAAACGCCCTGCAAACCACGGCTTTTAAGTTTTTGACAAAAATGTGCAGGGGAAAATATCGTCTCGCCGTCAGCAAAAATAAACCTGGTCTTGTAAAGGTCATCGCAGGCAGGCGAGGGTGTGTTCGTGCTGTTTGTGCAGGACGTTTTTATGATATCGTAAATTTGTATCTCGAAATTTAAAAGCTGTTTCAATGTTGTTCTCCGAGGGCAAAGTTTGTGCTATGATCTTAAACGACTATTCTTCTGGTTTATATACTTTTACTAAATTGTAAGAATCATCAAACAAAGTTATCCTGCCACATTTTTCACATCTCCGCACATCATATTTCAAATCATTTGGTTCTGGCTGATATACGCGCATGCTTATGTGTTTACAACATAATCTCAAGTTAAACCCCTACGGATAATAAATACTGATTGCATCTATAGGTACTTTATATTCATCACAGTTATCTTCATCTTTTAATTCAAAGCATATACCCGATATATCTCGTAATTCATAAGTCGGCACAATATCATATTCACCGGTTTTGATGTCACCGATGTATTCTTTAACATCAGCCAAGGAAGAACCTATACCTATGGTATCATTAAATGTTCCTTTGAAATCTCCATATACCGTAATCTGCATAATAACATTATTAACCAGTAAGAACATCATATTCTTTGTTACAATTTTAATACAAGTTGGTAATACTATCTTCTTATACGCAATATTTTCTAATTGAATAGTTTTTATCAACTTATGATATGTCATTCCCAACTTATATTTGCCTACACTTTCCCCAGGTATAATTTGCAATTTCATGTAAGTTCTCCTTTTTATTTTTGCCGTACAGATTTTAGTCTGTACGGCAAAAATAATAGCAATAGCTAAATATTATAGTTAAGTAGATATTGAAGAGCTTTTTCATCTGATAATATTACGGGTGTTTCGATTGTTCCAAAATTAATGTTCTCAAAAAATGCGTTTTTTAATCCCTTACAGTTATTTATTGTAATATCGTGAAATAAACAATCTGAAAAATAACTATTCTCGAAATTAACATTTTCAAACATAACAGATTCAAATTTGCATTTTTCAAAATTGTTTCCACATATTAATGAATCAAAAAAGGAGATAGAACTAAGATTAATATCATTAAACTCATTTCTTATAAAATTAGTATGGCAAATACTGCAATTAGATAATGATGAATACCCAAACTTATTTTTAACAATACGAGCAGTTGAAAAAGTACAATAATCCAATTGGCTTTCGAAAATCATTGAATCATATAGTTCAAAATTGCTATGATTTACTTTAAAAAAATTACAATCTGCAACATAAATAGATTCGTAATGAGGTTCACTAAGATAAGAAAATGATTTATTTTCGTAATTCCTAAACATATAGCATCTCCATTAATAGTACCACAAGATATACTCAGAATATCCCATTTCTTCCAATGCAGCTTTAAGTTCAAACAAATGCTCATTTGTTAAACCAACAGTATCTATTATTACATAATAACCTTTCTTGATTTCTTTTGTAACATCCGCCGTTGCATTTTGTAATTTAAATGCGCCTTTTCTTGGAGCGGTTTGACCATTTGGATATGAGCGAAAGCTTTTTATATCATATTTTTTATTTGTTGATGTATCAATATAATCTGCACCACCGTTTGTTACTAAGTTTTGTTATAATACAACATATTTCCATCTCTTATCCAAACAACTGTTGAAATAGTTCTTGTATATTTAAAATGATTCTTACTGTCTGAGCCTTCGTGGTTTGGATCAATCTTACATTGCGGACAGCAATACCCGAAATTGATTATTGATATGCTCTATTTCATTGTACTGGGTGCTGGTTAAAATCTATTGCAAAACATATCTGTGATTTCCCCTGTATCCATATCTATTATCAAGTATCTTCCTAAAGTATCAACGACTGTCAACCCTTTGGTTATTGTGATGCCCACATACGGAAGCTGTTTTTGACCAATAAATTTGCTGTCAGGCTTTTTGATTTTCCACAACTTGTGAAGTTCATTATCAAAGCAATAAACTAAGTTATAGTCGTCGCCTGTGAAGTCCTCAAGTATAATCAGATACTCTGACATAACGATATAATCTATTATTTTTCTTTTCATAGTTACCGACTTATCGTTATATGTGAGAATGTTATTCATAATGGATACTTTCAAAAAAACATCTCCTTATATTTTTCTTTTATTGTAAAACCATTCAGCTTTCTCTTGACCCAAAAGGTTATACTGTTGCGCTCCCGAATCACCGTCAAACAATGCATTTGGAATAACATTAAATATAATTGCAAATAGCTGCATGGTTAC
>OLRP01002613.1_pt1 | contig 12157 bp, 8 predicted proteins | sample 1672401 | NCBI WGS metagenome assembly OLRP01 (sample SAMEA3136682, study PRJEB25190) | human gut metagenome | reverse complement strand
ATCAGAATTCAAAGATTGGGAAAGACACAAAGGTGTACGTGCCAATTCTCCAGTCCTCAGGACCGAACAGCAAAGCCACGGAGCTGTGCACTGCTTCGCCGCGCACGAAGTACAGCGTGAACAACGGAACCACGGCCAATTCGTTGGCGGGAGCCTGCATCACCACGAAGTGCAATGTGAAGATTCAAATCCTTCAGTCGGGAACGGATACGCCGGTGGACGAAGCGAAATATCCGCGGCTGCTCTTCGGGTTCCGGGATTTGGATGTAGAGGATACCACCATCGCCAAAGGGAAAAGTGCGGCGGAACGGTATAACGGACCCTACGCAGAAGGCGTAGAGCTGATTTCCGGATTCGAGAGCCCGGTGGCATTGGCGAAGAAAACCGATGCCAACAAAGCAGACGCTGGAAAAGGTGATGATGGTAGGAGAGAACCTGCGGGTCTGCGGGGACGGTGCGAAGATGGAAGCCTACAACAAGGCCACCGGAACCAGTGGCGACAACGGAACCTATTACTCCGGTTTTATTTCCCCGGTGCAGCCTCAGGGCTTTAGTTTCAAATGGACGGGTTCCATCAGCATTTCCGGGAAAATGATGGGGACGGCGCTGTGGACGCAGCCGGAGGTGGCGGTGAAAGCCACTCGAGGCGAGGGCGGTTCCATTCAGAAGGAAGGACTCACCACCTACATCATCAACAGTTCCACCACCTACGATTACACCCCGGCCAAAGGCTACCGGGTAAAATCCCTGACGGTGGAGGGGGAGCCGACGGACTTCAATCCGGCGGGCGGAACCTATCGCTTCGACCGCCTGTACACCAGTCCGGTACACCCGCGAAGCGCCAAGACGGGCCGGGAGCTGGAGACCAAAATCTACACCATCGACGTCCAATTTCAACGGATTGAACATAAGATCACCACCAAGGTGACCGGCGGAACCATCGATCCCGACGTGGTGGTGGGAGAAGGAGATGATGAGACCATCCACTATCGCCCGAACGATGGGTATGAATTGGAGAAGGTGACCGTAGACGGCGAGGCGGTGAACGTAAAAGAATATCCGAACGAATATACTTTTACCGACGTTCAGAAGGATCACCACATTGAAGTGGTGTACCGAAAAATTCCGGTGGGCACCCTAACCCTGCGCAAGGAAGTGACCGGTGCTTTGGGTGACCGGAGCAAGAAGTTCGAATTCCAAGTGAGCTTATCCGGGCTGAAGCCTTCCGCCGAATACGAGGCGGACGGCATCGAAGCGGCGGACGCGGGCGAACTTACGGAAAAAGGCTTTTCTTCGGATGAAAGCGGAAAAGCGGAACTTCGTCTGAAATTGAAGGACGACGAAAGCGCGCAATTCAAAGAACTTCCGGCGGGTACAACGTATCGGATTACGGAAGCGGCCAGCGACCACATCGCCTCCTATCGGCAGAAAGCCACCGGTGAAAAACCGACGCATCAAGCCGTGCAGCGGGAAAATGCCGATGCGGGAAAGGAACTCGTCACGGAGGCGGAAGTACTGGATGAAGAGGATGGGGACATTGAAGTGATCGTCACCAACAACCGTCCCATCGCCACGGTCACCGGCGTGGGAAACAGCGACGCACCGTATTATGCGGCCGGAATTGTCACGCTTCTTCTGTGTGGTGGATGGATTTTCGGTGTGGTACTATATAAAAGAAAGTATCACTAAAAAGATTGCGGGCGGAGCCAGGATTGGACCGAATGCCGCAATTCCGAACAGAGAAAGAAGCGCGCAGTGGAAGAGAATCAGCAGAAGACGCAATACGTATATATTCTCCGGTGTGGGGACGGCACCCTGTACACCGGCTGGACCACGGATCTGGAACACCGGGTGGCCATGCACAATGCCGGTAAAGGGGCCAAATACACCCGCGCTCGCAGGCCGGTGCGGCTGGAATATTATGAGGAATACATGGATAAGAAGGAAGCTTTGCGGCGGGAATGCGCCATCAAGAAGATGACGCGCAGCGAAAAGCTTCGGCTGATTCAAGAGTCGGAAAAAGAGTAGGACTTGCAGGCAGCGCATGCTCTTTTCGGATACCATCCATGACACAAACGATTACACAGAAGCTTCTCTCGGAGAAATCTGGGAGAAGCTTCTATTAGTAGAACAGAGTTTCGAAATATAGAGTTTTCCTATAATAAAATTTTCCAAATAGATAAAACTGATTTTAAATATACAGAAATGGTTGATACCATGGTTAGACAGGGGATGACGAATTATTACTTAGGAAATGAGGTTGGCGTTATGGATAAGAAACGATGGATTGCATGGGCACTGGCCCTATTCATGGTTGCGACTCCTTGCATGACATTTGCCCAGGAGATTTCCGGAGCAGCGGGTTCCACCAATGAAAGTGAATCCAATGAACCGGTAAATCCGGACAAGGCATCCGAACCGGATTGCGGGGACGCAGTTGAAAATGAGAAAGGTGATTCTTCGGTAGAATCCGTAAAGGGTTCGGAAGAAGGCGCGACCGGAGAACAGGATTCGGCAAAAGAAAAAAAGACCGAGGAATCTGCGGATGCCGAAGCTTCGAAAGAAGCGGCAAAGGCGGCAGAGAACACCGGCTCCAAGGCGGTCAGCGATAAATGGACAACAGCGGATTTCACCTATGGGGAATACGAAAAGCTCATGTACGGTTGTGACTACAGCCGGCAGTTTTATGTTCGCGGAAAAGTCATCACCGGGTTTTCCAAGCAGGGTGAAGAGAAACTGAAGAGCAACAAGAATCTGGTAATCCCGGCGAAGGGACCGGATGGAAAGAATATCGTGGGAATCGGCGAGAGCGCATTTAAAGAAAAGGGCCTGGAATCGGTTCAGTTCCCGACGGGAATGCTGACTCCTTACGACGATCCGCTGGCAAAGACCGACGAAGAACGGGTCTCCCGCCGCGGAAACTTCGTGATCGGCGAGAGCTCTTTTTATGGAAATAAGCTGAAAGAAGTCGTTCTCCCTACGGGCGTTATTTCCGTATTGGCAAAGGCCTTTGAACGAAATCAGATTGTAAAAGTAAAACTCCCGAAGACCATCTGGTGGATTGAAAGCCAAGGCTTTGCGGACAATAAGATTACCGATGTTCAATTCCCTGTGACGACGGACTTTATGATGGAACTTCACGGCATGCCGTTTGCGTTTAACAACATCAAATCGGTGCGCCTCCCGGACTTCACCGAGGTGGTGAACAAATTTGCGTTTGCATACAACCCGGGAATGGCGGATGCACCGAAGGTAAACCCGTGGGGCAAAGAAAACAAGCTGGAAGCAGATCTTCGGGGCGAGACACGGACTTCCGGCCTGGTATATATGTACACCGACAATCCGGGGCTGAAGGATAAGCTTCAGAACAGATTGCACTCCGTGGAAGGCAAGAATACCAATATCTATTCTCCGTACCAGAAGCTGGTTGTGTGCGACGGATCGGAAGCCAATCAAAATCCGGATAAGACATTATGGAATGCAAAAGACTTCGTATACGACAAAGATGGCGCGGTTACCGGGCTTTCCGAAAGCGGCATTGCCAAACGAAAAGTGAACAAGGACCTGGTCATTCCAAGCAAGACACCGGATGGAAAAAAGGTAGAAGAAATCGGTTCCACCGACAGCTATACCGGTCTGTTTGCGACGGAAGATGAAAAGTTCGATTCCGTGTATATGCCGAATACCATTCAGAAAATCGGCGACCGGGCGTTCTGCAACAGCGGATTGAAGGAAGTTGCATTCTCCGGAACCCTCACAAGCATCGGCATGTTGGCGTTCTCCAACAACGAGCTGACATCCGTGGTTCTGCCGGACAGCGTGAAGTATATGGGCAACGGTGCTTTCAGTACCAACTCCAATATTGAACGCATCATTCTTTCCAAGAACTTAAAGAAAATTCCGGATGCGGCATTCGGTTGCAGCGACAAGTATCACTATATGCCGAACCTGACGGAAATTGAGATTCCGGATACCGTGACGAAAATCGGCAGCCGGGCCTTTGCCGGAAACAACATTCACAATATCGTGATTCCGGAGTCCGTAAAGGAAATCGGCGAGTACGCGTTCTCCACCAAGAACTATCTCAACGAGTCGTGCACCGTATCCCTGTCGGAAGGCCTGGAGGTCATTGGCGACAATGCGTTCCGGAACAAGGCAATTGCAGAGATTGATTTGCCGAGTACCGTAAAAGGATTGAAGCTCAACACCTTCCGCAAGGAATACACTTCCGACGGACACAAGGTGAACGGAAGCGTCACAAAGGTGTATGTGAGAAACGCAGAGCAGTATTACGATAAAAAGAACTTCCCGGATCCGAAGGAGGAAACGGAAGCGTTCCACAAGCTGTATCTGGCGGATCCGATGACCTGGACTTCCGATGACTACACCTATTCCAAGGAAGAATCCGGAGCGAATGAAATTACCGGATTCTCACCGCTGGGAGAGAGAAAACTGACGGAAAACAAGGATATCGAACTCTTGGAGAAGGATGATGAAGGAAATGCGGTGACCGGCGTGGCCGCAGACGCGTTCCGGGAAAAGGAAATCACATCGGTAAAATGCCCGTATGCGGGGGGATTCACTATCGGTGAATCTGCATTCCGCGGCAACGATATCAATGAATTGGACTTAGGCTCCGGTATCACCGAAATTGGGAACAATTCCTTTCGGGAAAATCGTTTGACAATGGTTAGCGTTCCGGCTTCGATGAAGCGAATCGGTGAAAGTGCGTTTGAATCCAACCAGATTCGGGAAGTAAGCTTCGAGGATACCGGTGATAATTCTCCGGTACTGGAATCTCGCTGCTTTGCCGGAAACAAGATTCAGTCGGTAGAAATCCCGAAGGCCACCACTTCCATGAAGGGAAATGCGTTTATCGGCAATACCGGCAAGGAAAAGGTAGAAACGGGAACAACGGAAGAGCAGTCCGGCGGCGTGGTGTACGTATATGCAGCCACATCAGGAAGCGTTCCGGATGGTCTGGAAAATATTTCCAACGGAAAATCCAATGTGCAGAAGCTGATTGTCGGTCGGATTCCGGCAGTAGAGGCACCGTGGGGCACCAGACATTTTACGTATAATAATGTAGTCGGAAATATCGTCACCGGTCTCTCCGAAGAGGGTAAGGCGAAGCTGAAGAACAACTCCGAACTGATTATTCCAAGTCGGATCAATGGTATGACGGTAACCGGAATCGCAAACGGTACGGAAGGTATCGGAACTTTCGGATACACAGAAGGCGGAAAGACTTACGTTCCGAAGAAGGTGATTTTGCCGAGAACACTGAAGAGCATTGGGGATTACGCCTTTGATGCATCGGCAGAGGGCGTATCCGGATTGACGGAAATCGAACTTCCGGATCAGCTGGAAACCATCGGAAACTACGCATTCCGAAACAGCAAAGCAACGGAACTGAAGATTCCGAAGTCGGTAAAAACAATTGGAAAGGGTGCGTTTGAGGCGACCGACAAGAATGGGGCGGCACTGGAAAAAGTATCCCTCTCAATGGGACTGACATCCATTCCGGAAAATGCATTCCGGGGACAGAAACTGAAGAGCGTGACACTGTCGAAGAGCATCACCGAAATCGGCAGCGGTGCTTTTGCCGATAACAAGGTGGAAAACCTGGCACTGAATGAAGAACTGAAAACCATCGGAAAGAATGCATTTGAGAATCATCAGCTGAAGAAACTGGTGCTCTCCGATAACGTAACCGAAATCGGCGATTTTGCATTTGCGGTAACGGACAGCAATCTGAAAAAGACGCTGACCGAACTGAAGCTGAATCGGAACCTGAAGAGCATCGGTGAAAATGCTTTTGGCAGAAGTGCAGTGAAAGAAACAGAACTACCGGACAGCGTGGAAGTGCTCCCGGCGAGTGCATTTAACGGAAATACCGTGGTTGCAGAGGTTTGGACATCTTCCGATAAACAAGCTTCCGGCGAGACACCATATGAAAAGGTAACGGCAAAGGGCGACGGACATCAGTTGAAATACGATAAGCTGGTGGGAACCGGCTGGGAATACAGCGATTTCGTGTACAGTGAAGACGGAAAAACCATAGTGGGTTTGAGCAAGTCGGGCAAGGACGTTCGCATGAGCAATCACCATCTGGTGCTTCCGGATAAAGCATCCAGAGAGGCAAAAGAGTACATTACCGTAATCGGAGAGGAAGCTTTTGCCTTCTCTGACAGAGAAGTAACTGTTGGCAAATACGATTGCACATCACCAAATGGATTCCAGTCCGTGAAGTTCCCGAAATATTTGGAACGAATCGAAGCAAAAGCATTTGAGTACAACAACCTGCGGAACCACGACAAGGACGGAAATGTCGTGAATACACCGACGGAAACCACCGGTGAGGATCACTTCCTGGCAGACCAGAAATATCTCACCTATGTGGGCGGCAGTGCATTCCGCGGAAACCACCTGTGCAACGTGGAACTTCCGAATTCGGTAACCGCAGTGGGTGATGGCGCATTTTCCATGAACAACATCTACAAGCTGAAACTGTCGGATAAGATGACGGTAATTCCATCCGGTGCATTCTCCATGAATATCCGGATGAGCAGCATTACCATTCCGAAAGGTGTGACGGAAATCGGACAGACCGCATTTGCCGGTGCTCGTCTGAAGAGTCTGACCATTCCGAAATCCGTTACAAAGATCGGAAGAAAGGCTTTCCATCTGCACCAGATGAAGTCCCTGACCATTCCGGGAAATGTAAAGGAAGTGGGCGAAAGTGCTTTTGAAGGAACCTACAAGGCGGCTTCTCTGGAGAAGCTGACCATCGAGAACGGCGTGAAGACTATCGGCGAAAGAGCGTTCAAGGAAGGACATCTGTCCACCGTGGTCCTGCCGGATTCCGTGGAAAGCATCGGAAAGGCGGCTTTCCAGAACAACACCGGAAACACCCGAATCAGCGGACATCCGGTACTGGTGCTGACCAATAACAGCAAATTGCTCAAGGTGAATACGGCGGATGAGAACTTCCGGGTTCAGTTCCGCAGCCTGGCGAAGAACGGAACCAAGGTTTCGGGTGTGAGGAACAAGACCTACAGCGGAAAATCTCAGACCCAGAAGGTTTCCGTAAAGAACTCCTTGATGACGCTGAACAGCGGAAGCGAATACAAGGTAAGCTACTCCGGAAATAAGTCGGTGGGAACCGCAAAGATTAAGATTACCGGAACCGGAAATTACAACGGAACCATCACCAAGACCTTCAAGATTAATCCGAAGGGAACTTCCCTGAAGAGCGTGAAGAAGGGCAAGAAGTCTTTCAAAGCAACCTGGAAGAAATCTTCCAAGACTTGGACGACCGGATATCAGGTGCAGTGCAGTACTTCCAAGAAGTTCAAGAAGGCGAAGACTGCTACCGTGAAGTCCTATAAGAAGACGAAGGTCACGGTAAAGAAGTTAAAGAAGAGAAAGATGTATTACGTTCACATGCGGACCTACAAGACCGTAAAGGGGAAGAAGTATTACTCCGGATGGTCGAAGGTCAAGAAGGTAAAGACGAAATAGTCCTGCCAAACACGCGATATGACAACGGTGCAGTTCTGCCTAAAATCTGCCCGAACTGCACCGCCGCATATATTAATTAAGAAAGTTAAAACCAATGAACCATGAAAGGAGAATTACCATGGACAAAAAACAGTCTCTGGCCTTTCTGCTCTCGGCAATGATGGTGGCAACACCGTTCAGCGCTTTTGCGGCAGAGGATGGAACAGCTCCCGCAGACGACGATGCTTCGGCGAAGGCAGCGACCGAACAGAGCGTAGAAAACAATCAAGCAAAGGGGAAAGCTTCTGTACAGGAAGATGCCCAGCCGGACGAAAACGAACTCCCGATCGTACCGGGGGAAGGAACCGGCGAAGAGAAGAAGGATGAAACACCGGCATCCAATGCATGGGAAGCGGCCGATTTCACATACGGGGAGTGGGCAATCGGTGGCAGTGATAAGATTTGCCCGTCCAATGATGATACCGCATATTTGAAGACCACGGTATGGGTGGTTACCGGCCTGTCGGACTCCGGCAAAGCGAAACTGGAGAACAACAAGGATCTGGTGATTCCGGCGAAGGACCCGGACGGAAAGAAGATTCAGGGCGTTGGTGAAAGCGCATTCAAATCAATGGGTATTAAATCCGTAAAGTTCCCGGAGAACGTGAAGACGGCCAATGACACCAATTGGGACAGCAATGTAAAAGAGCGAGGCGATTTCTTTATCGGAGGACTGGCATTCCAGAGCAACAACCTGGAAGAGGTAACCCTTCCGGAAGGCGTGTTCTATCTGGCACGGCAGGCCTTTGCTAAAAATGCAAACCTGAAGAAGGTAACCTTCCCGTCTACAATAAAGATGATTGCACAAAATGCTTTTGGACAATGTGCGATAGAGTCGCTGAACTTCCCGGAAACCACGGATTTCCCTCTGGCAATTGATAACGCCGCATTTATGTTAAATAAAATCAAATCCGTATGGCTGCCGGACAAGACCGAAAAGGTTACCAACATGGCGTTTAGAAGCAATACCGGAGTGGAGAACGGAATCGTACACCTTTACATTCCAAAGACCAAGGGTAATTACGTGGACAACAACGCATATCAGAAGCCGTTTGTCGGCGATGCCATTCCGGCCGAAGCGTGGGCGGAAAAGCCATGGGGCACCGCACACTTCATCTTCGACGGAACCACAATCACCGGTCTTTCGGAAAGCGGAAAGATTAAGATTCAGAATGATACCAACCTGGTACTTCCGGATCAGAATGCAGCCGGTGAGGATGTAACCGCAATCGGTAACGGAACCAACGGCGTAGGCACCTTTGGCTACAAGGCAGCCGACGGCACCGTATACGCTCCGGATTCCGTAAAGCTTCCGGCAAAGCTGGAAAGCATCGGAAACTTTGCGTTCTCCGCCGTAGTGGACACGAAAACCTCTGAGGTGAAGCACGGTGTGAAGGCGGTAGTATTCCCGGAAACGCTGAAGACCATCGGAAATACCGCATTCCAGAACGCGCCGCTTACAGAAGTGAGCCTTCCGGACAGCGTCACATCCGTAGGCAGCGGTGCATTCACCAACACGGAGAAGGCAACCACACATATCGAAAAGGTGAAGCTGTCCAAGGGTATGACCGCCATTCCGGCCGGCATGTTCACCAATCAAAAGGTGAAGAATGTAGAGATTCCGGAAGGAATTAAAACCATCGGTAAGCGTGCTTTTGCCGGAAACCGCGTGGAAACACTGAAGCTTTCCGGTACGGTGGAAAAAATCGACGAATACGCATTCTGGAACAACCAGATAAAGAAACTGGAAATCCCGGGAAATGTAAAGACCATCGGTAGATATGCATTCCAGAGAACGCAGGATAGCATCAAGGCAAGCATCAATAAGGTGGTACTGCATGAAGGCCTGGAGAGCATTGGAAAACAGGCCTTCTACCAGACGCTGACTTCGGAATGCAAGTCCATCGACCTGCCGACAACCGTAAAGGTTCTGGACGCAGCGGCTTTTGAAGGAAATGCGAAAGTCACACTGATTTCTCTGGTGGAAGATCAGGTAAATGCCGTCGGAGATTATGCAAAGGTCGTGGCAAAGGGTACGGCTCACGAAATCGTGTTGATTCACAAGGTGACCTTTGATGCCGGCGAAGGCAAGGCCGATGCCGAAACCGCAAGAACCGACAAGGACGGAAAGCTGGCAGAGCTTCCGGGCGCAGTAAGAGACGGATACACCTTCGAGGGCTGGTTCACCGCCGCAGAGGGTGGCGATGCCGTAACGGCAGACACCGTATTCGACAAGGATACCACCGTATTCGCACACTGGAAGAAGAACGTTGTAAGTGCAACACCGAGCGTAAAGCTGAGCACCTCCGCCTACACCTACAACGGAAAGGTGAAGACGCCTGGAGTGAAGGTTTCCGTAAACGGCACCGTATTGACTAAGGACAACTACTCCGTATCATACGGAAAAGGCAGAAAGAACGTTGGAAAGTACACCGTTAAGGTTACCCTGAAGAACGATTACGCAGGTTCTAAGACCGTATCCTTCAAGATTAATCCGCCGAAGTCCGCTGTCAAGAAGCTGAAGAAGGGCAAGAAATCCTTCACCGTATATGTGAAGAAGCAGTCCAAGCAGACTTCCGGATATCAGGTACAGTACAGCACTTCCAAGAAGTTCAAATCGCCGAAGGCAAAGAGCCTGACATCCTACAAGAAGACCAAGCTCAAGGTAAAGAAACTCAAGAAGCATAAGAAATATTATGTAAGAGTTCGTACCTACAAGAAGGTTGGAAAGGCAAAATACTATTCAAGCTGGTCTTCCGCAAAGAGCGTTAAGACAAAGTAGTTCATTGAACAACTCGTTGTTCTGAAAAATTCGAATCGATCTCCCCGGCTTCGGAAGGTTCCGGAGCCGGGGAACTTTGCTATCAAGGGGAATCTATGGTATCATGGTACTTAACAAGGGGTTTAAAATCGGGTCTATGGATTTAATCTTATAAAGAAAGAATCGTGGAGGACGAATGGAGAATCGAGAAAAGCTGACGGTGATGCGCCGCGTTCGACCGGAGGAGAAGGAACGGGTGCTGACTCTGGTATCCGATGTTTTTGAAATCGAGCAAGGCATTCCGCGGGACATGGATGACATTCCGGCAGAGAAATCACCCCAGTGGTGGTGCATAGAGATTTCCGGCAGGATTGTGGGGGGAATCGTATCCTGGGAAGAACCGGAAGGACCGCATGTAGGACGCTTTGCCGTTCATCCAAGCTTTCGGCACCGCCATCTGGGCACCGACCTGCTGCGCGGGGTTTTGAGTGCACTGTTTGCTTTGGGGGCTTCGGAGGTGTACGGAGACGCTCGGGATGTGACGCTGAAAATACTTTTGAAAATGGGCGCCGAAGTTATCGACGAGCCGTATGAGTTCTACGACAGCAACTGCACGCCGTTCCGGGTGAAGAAAAATGAGTTTATCGAATCCCAACGGCTGAAGTAGAGAATCGGGTAAAATAAAAATCGCAGAGCCGGAAACTTCCGACCCTGCGAATTCTTTTTTTATCGGAGCGCTGCGGGAACGTCTCACGTTGGACTATCCTTCGATGTGAACCAACTGCTTGGTTTCATTCTGCGGAAGCGCTTCGGCCTTTGGAACGGTCAGACTCAGAATGCCGTTGTTGAATGCGGCACTGATGTCCTCGCCTTTCACGGCGTCACCCACATAGAAGCTGCGCTGGCAGCTGCCGGTAAAGCATTCCTTCCGGATGTACTTGCCGTCTTCCTTGTCTTCTTTGTTCTCCTTGTGGGAAGCGGATACGGTGAGGTAACCCTTGTCCACGGAAACTTCTACATCGTCTTTGTCGTATCCCGGAAGCTGCATATCAATCTGATAGGATTGATCCAGTTCCTTGACATCGCACTTCATGCTTGCGGACGGCATGTAGCTTCTTCTTGCCGGAGCGTTAAAGAAATCATCGAAAAAGTCATCATTTGTAAAATCATTTGTAAATACACTAGGCAGTAACATAATTAAATCCTCCTTTTACTGACGTTATATACAATCGAAGGAGAACCGGTGGAGTCTCTCGGGGAGAACACTCCTGGTTGGAACTCATCTGTTCTCTTGTTGTAACCTCTTTCCGATTACAACTATGTTATAACTCTTTTTGTTAGCACTGTCAATAGGTGAGTGCTAATTATAATGTGAAGAGTCTGTGACGATGAAAAATGAAAAGGCGAAGAGCCGGAGCAGGATTCCCGCTCCGGCTCTTCGCCGCTATCTCTTAAGTGTTAATTGAGGGCTGAAAAACTATTCTGCCGAGAACTGGTCTTTTCCGACGGAGCACAGAGGACATTCGAAATCCTCCGGAATGTCTTCCCATTTGGTGCCCGGTGTGATTCCGCCTTCCGGATACCCTTTTTCTTCGTCGTATTCCCATCCGCATACATTACATACGTACTTCATGATCGTACCTCCTTTTATCGATTAATAATTCTCCGCATGAACTTCAAAGTAGCTCTGTGGGTGATTGCATACCGGACATACTTCCGGAGCCTTTGTTCCTACTACAATATGTCCACAGTTACGACATTCCCATACCTTAACTTCACTCTTTTCAAATACCTGTGCAGTTTCAATATTCTTAAGAAGTGCACGATATCTTT
>OLRP01002608.1_pt1 | contig 12192 bp, 10 predicted proteins | sample 1672401 | NCBI WGS metagenome assembly OLRP01 (sample SAMEA3136682, study PRJEB25190) | human gut metagenome | reverse complement strand
AAGACAGCGGCCTCTCACGCCGTTAACGTGGGTTCGATTCCCGCACGGGTCACCAGAAAGAGCACCATAGCGTAAGCTAAGGTGCTTTTTTGTATATCTAAAACCACTCGCTAGGCGAGTGGTTCGATAAAGATTATATCGATGAGTAATGAAACTCAAACGAAGAATTTTGGAATAGTACCAGTGGGGCAATTCCAGACTGGGTTATTGGCGTATCGCCGGTAGTCCTGTATGAAAAGGTTCCATTGCAAACGAAAGACTCGCAGAAGCAGGATATTTTAGTATCCTCAGGCGCTTACTACGAGTCCTTGCACTTGTGCGGTTGAACCGCCGTGTACCGGTCGGTACGCACGGTGGTGTGAGAGGTCGGCTCTTTAGTTAAGAGAGCCTCCTACGCGATTCTTTTAGGTAAAAAAGCAAACAAACAGAACACTTCATTCAAATGCATATAGCGGCTATTTATTTCATACAGAGACAAATAGCGGCATAGAACAGATATAATAAAAGAAGCTATAAAAAGCAGGTATTCACGTGGAAGACGATATCGTTTCTACATGAACACCTGCTTTTTTATTTATTATTTACTGGTGCAATAAATAGTGGTAGCCAAGTATTCATCACTGACCCAACCATAAATCCCATTGTAATATACAACAACCCAGTCAGGCACATTGCTGCTATAGCCGCATTCCCATACGATGATACCGTAGGGGATATTATCCATTTTTTCATAATTTGTACCGGGACCTTTACGCATAACCAGCCCATGATCAGCAGTGGTGTAGGTACAAAGGCTATCAATTCGGCTAAGCGTTACATCTGGTGCAATGCATCCATCCGGCAGAATAATGTCGGCATTGTTTTCGGTATAATCCTGTACTTGCAGCAAGCCCCAAAGGCCATTCTGTTTTGCCATACGCAGCCATCGCGCGCGGGGGCTAAATCTTCATATTGCCCAGCGGAAATTATCTCATTGCCGTAAACATCCAGAACCAGCTTTTGTCCGGATTGATTTTTCACAACTACCATGCCAGATAAGTCTGCGTAAGGATATTCAACAGTTTCGTTCATGATGGACAAACTCATCTGCGGCTGATAAATGCAGGGGATTACTAAAGCACCGCTTTGGTCGCAATATCCCCAGTTACCGGCTGCATCCTTTACCGCGATTAAAGATTCACCGGCCATGCAGGCATCCTGGTAGTCGAAATCGGTTAAAATTGTACCGTTTTTATCCGCAACGGCAAAAGGTGCAGAATTGTCAACAAGATAACCGGCATATTCATCATCCCAAATGCCTTGCTGGATGCCAACCAAATCAGGAGCATACACCTGTTCGATGGGCGTGCCACTAAATGTATAGACACCAATAGCAGAACGGTAAATCTGGCTGTCACCTAAAATCCACTGGATGCCATACCCGCCGTGCCCGCCCAGCATGGTTGTAAAAGGCATTTGTTGGGCAACCAGCTCCTGGTTAATCCGTTCTTCCAGGGCATTCAGCTTCTGGTAATCGTATGTATCATCTACCCCAATGGAGAGCTCCTGCTCACCATACAGGTACGGGATGCTTTCTGACAAATCTTCCAGAAAAGCATTACAGTTGGCAGCATTAAACAGGCTCCAGCGTTCGCCCTTGCGCACAGCGTACAGATTTCGGGCAGCGGCGTAACCGGCAGTGTGGGTTTCGCGGGAGAAGAGAGGAATCATCTCGTCAAAATCATATTGCGGCGGTAACTTCCAGTTGGCATTGCTAGTGGATGGTATAGCTGTGGCAACAGCTTCACTGGTCGGGGAAAGAGCAGCGGAGGAAGCAGGTTTATTTTCTGGCGCTGCAGCACAAGCGGTAAGCATTATTGCGGTGATAACACTGGCTGAAAATGAGAATAACTTCCTTTTCATGGCTTTTCACTCCTTGCGTAAATGATTTTTCGGTAAGATGAAGAAGTAATATAAGAAAGTGAATTCATAAACCCTATAATATCTTATTTTATCAAAAATATCTGCTAATGGGAATAGCTAACAATTCTACATGGATAAATTTGGATAGTATGACAAAGATTGCAGAACTGGAGTGAAAGTTCGAATCATGCGATGAGTGATCTGCTATAATAAAAGAAACAAAGAAGCCGCCACAGTCGGGCTGTGACGGCTAGGAATAAGAAGAAATGTGGAACTATTATAAAATCCATTTCTATCCACAGAAAGCCTTAAGGTCGCTTTCTGACATAAAGTAGTGTACATGATTTTATCATGAAAAGCAAATTTTTTAGTAAAGAGGATTGACAGAGTCCTATTTATGATGTTATATTGATTACAAATGAAACTTTTATATAATCCAAAATAAAAATATAAGGAGATGATTACCATGCTACTCGGTCATACCAAACAAATCAATGGCGTCTGGAAAATACAATCCCTAAAACAACACAGTGAAAACGTGGCCGAGTACTGCGCACGGGCGTGCCAGCCGCTGGGACTTGAAAACTTGGGCCGTCTTACGGGCTGGCTCCATGACGCTGGGAAATCTCATAGCAACGTGCAAAAACATCTAAGAGGTCAGACAAACGAAAGAATCAATCATTCCAGCGCCGGAATGCGGTGGCTATGGGAAAATTATGGCGGAGAAACAGCTTCACCACCTTCTCGCTTGACTGCGCAAATGGCAGCATTGGCAATCGGATCCCATCACTCTGAACGTATGGATCTTTTCGACCTGGGTGGAGTAGAACCCTGGATAAAACATATGTATTCAGAGCAGGCTCAAGAGCTATATGAAGAAAGCTGCCGGGCCTTTTTTGCGGATTGCATAAGTGAAACAGAGATACGGCAAATGTTTGCCAAAGCTGCGCAGGAGGTAGAATGTCTTGTGCGGAAAATCCGAACGCAGGAAGGAAAGAAGCCGCGGCTTTGTATCTATCAGGTCATGTTGGGGTTGGCACACAGATTTTTGTTTGCAGCCCTGATCGATGCAGACTGGTTGGATTCAGGCAACTATTATAATCAAGAAGGATGCCTTCCCCCAGAGCAGCTTCCGCCATGGGATCTGATAGAAAGCAATGTTGAAACATTCCTGAACAATTTGCAGCCCCGACATAAAATAGATACCTTGCGTGCAGAAATTTCGGAGCAGTGCAAGACAGCAGGCGAATGTGCAAAGCGGGGTATTTACCGCTTGTATGTGCCAACAGGCGGAGGAAAAACATTTTCCGGGCTGCGATATTGTGTGCATGCGGCCAAAAAACTTTCGGCCCGGCATATTTTCTATGTTGCACCGTTCCGGTCGATTATCGGACAGAATGTACAGGAGTTCAAAAAGGCATTAGGCGGCAGTGAATATCTATTGGAGCACCATACGGATGCGGTGCTGGATACAGAGAACCCCGAAGTTCTCCGCCAGCTGGAACGCTGGCAGGAAGCGCCGGTGATATGTACAACTATGGTACAGATGCTGCAAACCCTGTTTTGCAGCAGGCGGCAGAATGTGCGCCGCATGGCAGCACTGGCAAATTCTATCTTGGTGTTTGACGAAATACAGTCCCTGCCCATTTGCCATACATACTTGTTCAACCAGGCGGCAAATTTCTTGGCGTACTATTTGGGGTGCGTTGTTGTTTTGTGTACGGCAACACAGCCAGCGCTAAGCGAAGTAGCAAACCCTTTGCGGTTTGCATCGCCGGTGGACCTGGTCCCGGATTACCAGCTGCGCTTTGCGCAGTTCCGAAGGACAAAGATTGAAGTGCCCGAAACAGGAAATGGATTTCAGGCAGGAGAACTCGCAGAATTTGTACGGAGCAAGCAAGACGAGAATGGCAGCATTTTGGTCATCTTGAATACCCGTTCGGCGGTCGAAAAGGTGTTTGAGGCTTTGAAACAATGCCAGCCGGAACATACACAACTTTACTGCCTGACCACGCACCTGTGTGCAAAGCACCGTGCAGATGTTATCGCAGAAGTTAAGCAAAAATTAAGCACCTTACACGGTCAGGAACGTTTGATCTGTGTAAGCAACCAGCTGATAGAAGCAGGCGTGGATGTAAGCTTTGATTGCGTCATTCGAAGTATGGCTGCGCTGCCCAGTGTGGCCCAGGCTTCCGGCCGATGCAACCGCAATGCGGAAAGGAAATGCCGCACGGTGTATCTTGTTAAAACCTACAATCTGGAAAATCTGGATCGACTTCCGGAACTGCGCAACGGCAGGGAAGCCACACGGCGCCTGCTGCAGCAATTACAAAGGGATGCGGACCTGTTAGAGCCGGAAAGTATTTTGAGGTACTACCAGCTTTATTATGCAGAGTCCCAACAACAGGAACGGATGGGCGATCCGGTTGAATTAAAGGGGTACATTCCCCCAAAAACAGTGAATTTGTTTGACCTTTTGTCAGATAATCAGGAAAGTGTGCTAGCCTGGAAAGAGACAACAGGAAAACAAAAGTTCCCCAATTACTTGCTCCGGCAGGCATTTGCCACGGCAGAAAGGAATTTCCATGCTTTGGAGGACATTACAACGCCGGTGGTGGTTCCCTATGGGGAAGATGGCGCGGATATGGCAACAAGACTTTCGTCCAGTAAACCGCTTACCCCCAAAATGCTGCGGGACGCACAACGCTTTACCGTTGGTATTACAACAAATGAAAAAATACGCCTGGCAGATCAAGGCGCACTGTACACAGTAAAAGAAGGGGCAGTGACAATTCTTAACAAGGAATATTACGATGACGAAAAGGGAATTCAGACAAGCCCCGGATTTATGCCGATACAATTTGCTTAACAAGGAGGGTTAGACTTTGCAATACGAAAATTCAATATCCATGCAGGTATATGGGCGTTATGCACTGTTCAGCGACCCAATTACCCGCGTAGGCGGCGAAAAATTCAGCTACCCGGTGCCCACCTACCAGGCATTGAAGGGTATTTATGAAAGCTGCTATTGGAAACCAACGTTCACCTGGGTAATTGATGAACTGCGCGTGATGAACCCGATTGAAAGACAATCCAAAGGCATCCGTCCCATTATGTATAACAATGGAAAAAACGATCTTTCCATCTATACGTACCTTTCCGATGTTTGCTACCAGGTGCGGGCACATTTTGAATGGAACGAACATCGCCCAGACCTGGAAAAAGACCGCAATGAAAACAAACATTACGCTATTGCAAAGCGTATGTTGGAACGCGGCGGCAGAAGAGATATCTTTTTGGGAACACGCGAATGCCAGGGGTATATTGAACCCTGCATTTTTGGCCTGGGAAAAGGGCATTATGATGATGTTTCATCCCTGGACCTAGGCCTAATGGAGCACGGCATTACCTATGCGGACGAAAACGGGAAAGGCGTGATGCAGGAACGCTTTTGGCACCCGGTAATGCAGAACGGAAAAATCTGTTTTTGCCGCCCGGAAGAATGCGAAATTGTGCGCGATATCCACCCGCAAAAGATGAAAACCTTTACGCTGGGTGAAACAGTCAGCGACTGCGATGATTTGTACAGGGAGGTGATACAGAAATGAGCTGGCTTAGCTATTGCTATAAAACCTACCAGAATAGCGTGTCAGAAATTGGAAAGCAGCAGCCTGGAAAAGTTCCACTACTGCCGGTGGCTCACACGACGCAGCAGGTCAACATTGAAGTGGAGCTGGACAAGGACGGAAACTTTCAGTATGCAGGCTTGCTGGCACAAGATCAAAGGACAACGATCATTCCTTGCACAGAGGAATCTTCGGCGCGGACATCCGGCATGGTGCCGCACCCGCTAGTGGATAAACTGCAATATATTGCGGCAGATTATCCCACTTTTGGTGGTAGTAAAGAATCCGGATGGCCGCTTTACCACAAGCAGTTACAAGCGTGGTGTACATCTCCTTATGCCCACCCGGCTGTGTGTACAGTCCTGCACTACCTGGAAAAAGAATGCCTAATCGCAGACCTGGTCAAGGCAAATATTTTGTTTATAGACGAAAATGGAACTCTGCCAACAAAATGGCAGGGAAACAAAGAAGACAAGCCCCCTATTTTGGATACGCTGACCGGTAGTGACCAGACGGAATCTTTTGTCCGGTTCCGCGTTGACAATGTTGATTTGTCGCGTGATACAACAGTCCGAGAAAGCTTTATCCGCTTTTATGAAACACAGTTAAAAGATATTGACTATTGCACAGTTCAGGGAATCAAAATGCCGGTTTCTACATTAAGCCCGTATAAGATCCGCAACCCAGGTGACCGTGCAAAGCTGATATCCAGCAATGACAATACGAATTATACTTACCGCGGGCGCTTTGCGGATGCAGCGCAGGCACTTTCGATTGGTTATGAAACAACCCAAAAGGCACACAGCGCCTTGCGATGGTTGGTCAGCAAGCAAGGGGTAAATACAGGGGACCAGACTGTACTTGTTTGGGGAACACAGAACGAAGCAGTACCCAATGTGCTGGGGGATACTCTCGATATTGCCCAGGAATATAATCCACTAGCAGGCGATGATTGGGACGATTTTGAGGAAGATACAGAAAGGTTGCCTGCGGATACCCAAGAAGAAATTGCACGGCAGTTTAACCGGGCCATTCTGGGGTATCAGCACCAGTTGAAGGACAATTCCCAAACGGCGGTCATGATTTTGGATTCTGCTACACCTGGCCGGTTGTCCATCCGGTACTATCAAGAACTGCAGGGCTCTAAGTTGCTTGCCAATATAAAGGATTGGCACGATACGTTCCAATGGCAGCTGGAATACCGCAGTGTAGAGGAGCCGACGGAACTGGGCAAAAAGCCCAAGATCAAGAAAGTTGTCTTTGTTGGTGCGCCTGCCCCGGCGGACATTGCAAAAGCAGCCTATGGCGAAAAAGTGGATGCAAAGCTGAAACAAGCCACAATCGAACGACTGATTCCCTGTATTACCAATGGGGAGCGCTTCCCGCGGGATTTGATGATCAGCGCGGTAGATCGGGCAACAAACAGCATTGGCCTGGATTATTGGGAACAACAAAAAACACAAAACATTGCCTGCGCCCTTGTGCGTGGGTACTATCATAGAAATAAGAAGGTGGATTATCCGATGAATGTTGATGAAACCATTAAAGACCGAAACTATTTGTTTGGGAGAGTTTTAGCCTGTGCAGAACAGATTGAAAGACGGGCGTTGATTCAGCTAGGAAATGAGAACGAAAAACGTTTGACAAATGCAGAACGTTTAAGAACCGCGTTTGCTCTGCACCCGGCAGCAACAACACTTCTTTTGGATAAAAAATTAAATCCGTACCTGAACAGAATGAAAAACCGTAACGGAATGGATAGCCAAAGGTATGCGATGATGCAAGAATTATTACATAAGATTGGCACAGAAAACTTTACGAACAAAAGACTTGGTGAGCTGTATCTGGTTGGCTATGCCGACCAGATGATGGACTTTAAGGCCGAAAATGCAGAATATAAAGCGAAAGCAAAAAAGCAGGAGGAATAAAAGATGGCTGTGCTGCAGAATAAAATCGACTTTGCACTTGTGATTGCTGTAAACCATGCGAACCCGAACGGTGACCCGTTGAACGGAAACCGCCCGCGCGAAACGTATGAGGGACTGGGTGAAATTTCGGATGTGTGCCTGAAACGCAAGATCCGCAACCGCATGATGGACCTTGGCCAGAATGTGTTTGTCCAGTCGGACGACCGCTGCAATGATGGCTTCAAAAGCCTGAAAGACCGTGCAGACGGCTGCCCAGCAGTGAAAAAAGCTGAAAAAGATAAAGATGCTTATGCAAAGGCTGCCTGTGAAACCTGGCTGGATGTGCGCAGCTTTGGCCAGGTGTTTGCCTTTAAGGGAAAAGAATCCAAGGGCGATGGTGTTTCCGTTGGCGTGCGCGGCCCGGTATCTATTCATCCGGCTTTCAGCGTGGACCCGATTGATGTCGATGATATCCAGATCACAAAGAGCGTGAACGGTACGACTGGCGAAAAGAAGTCAAGCGATACCATGGGCATGAAGCACCGTGTGGCTTTTGGCGTGTACACAACCTTTGGCAGCATTAACTGCCAGCTGGCAGAAAAGACCGGCTTTACAGATGAAGATGCAGAAATCATCAAAGAAGCGCTGCGCACACTGTTTGAAAACGATATTTCCTCTGCCCGCCCGGATGGCAGTATGGAGGTGGTTCGCCTGTATTGGTGGCGTCATAACTGCAAAAGCGGACAGTATTCCTCGGCAAAGGTCCATCGCTGTCTGCATGTGGAGCTAAAAGAAAGTGTGGCACAAGCACACCGGGTGGAAGATTATAATATTACTTGCGATACCCTGAACGGATTGACACCGGAAGTGTATGATGAATACTGATGACTATCTGCAAATGTCTGGCATCCAGCACTTTGCATTCTGCCGCCGCCAATGGGCACTTGCGTACCTGGAACAACAATGGTCCGAAAACCAACGCACCGCCGAAGGCCGCCTGCAGCATACCCGCTGCCATGATGTTACCCTGACGGAAAAACGCGGCGATTTGCTGATCGCCCGCGGTATGAGGGTCGTCAGCCACCGCTTAAAACTGACCGGCGACTGCGATGTGGTAGAGTTTCACAAGGATCCAAACGGCGTGTCATTGCAGGGCCGCCGCGGCCTGTGGCAGCCCATGCCCGTGGAATATAAGCATGGCCGCAGCAAGGTAAACGATGCCGATCGTTTGCAGCTCTGCGCACAGGCCATGGCGCTGGAAGAAATGCTGGTGTGCGAAGTGCCGGAAGGGGAAATCTTTTATGAAGAAACCCGGCAGCGGGAACATGTTTCCCTGACACCGGAACTGCGCAGCACCGCGCAGACCATGGCGGATGAGATGAACCGCCTGTTTGCGCGCGGCTATACCCCAAAAAGCAAACCCGGCAAGCATTGCAATGCCTGCTCACTGAAAGAACTTTGCCTGCCGGCGCTGTATCAGCAGGCAGACCCGGCGGCGTATCTGCGGGAGCATATTGAGGAGGGCACGCCATGAGAAAGCTGCTCAACACCCTGTTTGTCATCAATGAGGACGCTTACCTGACATTGGATGGCGAAAACCTTGTTGTTACCCGCAATAAGCAGGAAACCCACCGCTATGCCCTGCATACGCTGGAAGGCATCGTCTGCTTTACTTACGCGGGTGCCAGCCCCGCTTTGATGGGAGCTTGTGCCCGGCGGGGCATTGACCTTTGCTTTTTTGACCCGTATGGCAGATTTCAGGCCCGCACCGTGGGGGAAGAACGCGGCAATGTGCTGCTGCGTCAGACGCAGTACCGCGTGTCGGATGACCCGGCCCAGAGCTGTCGCTATGCCCGGAGCTTTATCCTTGGTAAAGTGTATAACGCGCGCTGGGTGCTGGAACGCGCAACCCGCGATCATCCCCAGCGTGTCCCGGTCGAAAAACTGAAACGCACCTCCACCCAGCTAGCCGCCGCGCTGCCGCTGATACAGACCAGCGATGATCCGGAACAGCTGCGCGGCCTGGAAGGCGAGGCAGCCCAGCGCTACTTTGACTGCCTGAATGACCTAATTCTGCAGCAAAAGCAGGATTTTGTGTTTGAGGGCCGCAGCCGCCGTCCACCGCTGGACAATGTGAATGCGCTGCTTTCGTTTGCCTACAGCATGCTGGCGCGGGAGTGTGCATCCGCCTTGACCGCTGTGGGCCTGGACCCTTATGTTGGCTTTATGCACCGCCCGCGCCCCGGCCGCAAAAGTCTGGCACTTGACCTGATGGAAGAACTGCGGGCGGTTTATGCAGACCGGCTGGTCATCAGCTGCATCAATCAAAAGATCATCACGGCAAAACACCTGCAAAAACAGGAAAATGGTGCCGTACTGCTGACGGATGATGGCCGCAAAGCTTTCCTGACCGCATGGCAGAACAAAAAGAAGGAAGAGATCACCCATCCGTTTTTGAAAGAAAAACTGCCCTGGGGGCTGGTGCCCTATGTTCAGGCGCTTTTGCTGGCCCGTGCTCTGCGCGGCGACCTGGAAGTGTACCCACCGTTTTTCTGGAAGTGAGGTGCCGTTATGTTGGTGCTTGTAACCTATGATGTCAACACCGAAACAGCCGCCGGTCGTCGCAGGCTGCGCAAAGTAGCAAAAGTCTGTGTAGACTACGGCCAGCGGGTGCAAAACTCTGTATTTGAGTGCCTGCTGGATGCCGCGCAATACACGATGTTCAAAGCAAAATTGACCGAACTGATCGATTCGGAATCGGACAGCCTGCGCTTTTATCAACTGGGAAACCATTACAAAAGCAAAGTCGAGCATGTGGGTCTGCACCCGGATTTTGATCAGGATGGAATCTTGTTTGCTTAGTGCGAGGGGAAGGCAATCATAAAATTCCCGGTTCCTTCGCACCAGAAAATATGGAAAAAACAGGGGCAGAAAGGGTAAAATACAGCCTTGCCTGTCAGCATGAAGATGCAATCTCCATAAAATTTGTTTCATATGCGCAAAAGTGCCCCACTGTTTTGTGCACTTTTGCTGTCGCTCTCCGCAAGGAGAGCGTGGATAGAAATCTCATAACAAAGACGGCCATAATAATCAGAATTCGTCGCTCTCCGCAAGGAGAGCGTGGATAGAAATCCAATGTTCCGATTGATTCTCTTGGCTGTCGCATTGTCGCTCTCCGCAAGGAGAGCGTGGATAGAAATAAGCAGATTACGGAGACAATGAAGCAGATGACTGGGTCGCTCTCCGCAAGGAGAGCGTGGATAGAAATTTGACAATTTTCCAACTTGATGTTATGATAACTGTCGCTCTCCGCAAGGAGAGCGTGGATAGAAATTTCGACGCAGTGCAGATTGTAATTGTCGTAGTGCAGTCGCTCTCCGCAAGGAGAGCGTGGATAGAAATAACCTGACACGGTATGATGCCGCCATCAAAGAGGACGTCGCTCTCCGCAAGGAGAGCGTGGATAGAAATAAATAGGCCCAAAAACCAGAGAGAAAAACAGGAAGGTCGCTCTCCGCAAGGAGAGCGTGGATAGAAATTTCATATCATTAACCGCTTGCTGCAAGCGTATCAAAGTCGCTCTCCGCAAGGAGAGCGTGGATAGAAATGGCTATGTGGGTGTACTGGTTGTGCTGTGGGCGCTCGTCGCTCTCCGCAAGGAGAGCGTGGATAGAAATAGAATTCAAGGCGAGTAGTCTATGTTCCGCAGCCGTCGCTCTCCGCAAGGAGAGCGTGGATAGAAATGGCATCGCATCCGTTGCCTGCATCACCGTTATCTGCGTCGCTCTCCGCAAGGAGAGCGTGGATAGAAATATTTCTCAACCGATGCGCGGCAAGACCGACGAAGGTCGCTCTCCGCAAGGAGAGCATGGAATGTTTCTCTTTCTGACTGTTCAGGGTGGTTTTGTTCATGCGGATATCCGCTTTAATTTTAAAAATTGCTATAGTAAAAAACTCTCGCATAAAATAATATAAAAATATTATATTATCTAGTTGACAAGGTACCCCGGCGGGGTATATAGTGAATATACCCCGCCGGGGTACCTTGCATGTGATGGGAGGGTAACATAATGCAGGAAAACGAAAAGAAGGAACCGTGTTGCTGCTGTGCACACAAAACAAAGCATCGCAGTGAAGAAGAGTATAAAAGCCTGGTCCACAGACTGAACCGGATCGAAGGGCAGATCCGGGGCATCCGTGGGATGGTGGAAAACGAAGTGTATTGTCCGGATATTCTGGTGCAGTCGGCGGCGGTAACGGCGGCGATGAACGCGTTCAACCGTGAGCTGCTGGCAAACCATATCCGCACCTGTGTGGCGGATGGTATCCGTGCCGGGAATGACGAAGTTGTGGATGAGCTGCTGAAAACGCTGCAGAAACTGATGAAATAAGCATTGCCTGCACAAAATAGCAGAAGCAGAACATGAAATAAATGCACGAGTGTTTGAGCCAGCAAAAATGCCATGCCAGTGCCCAGTACGGTTGTTTTTCTGTTCACAAACATCGGTAAAAGTTTGTGTAACATTACCAGAGCCATGAATAAATGCCAGTCATTCCCTGTGAGAGGGTGTGGATAGAAATGCCGCATCGGTCTTGGTTGTCCCCAACGTATCGCTCTCCGCAAGGAGAGTGTGGATAGAAATGGTAACCTCAATAATACGTCGAATTGCAGGCTAGCCGCTCACCAAAAGGGGAGTAAGGATAGGGCAACACCGCACAATTCCCGCCTTGCGGCTTAAGCACCGCTCCGGCAGCTG
>OLRP01002602.1_pt1 | contig 12222 bp, 10 predicted proteins | sample 1672401 | NCBI WGS metagenome assembly OLRP01 (sample SAMEA3136682, study PRJEB25190) | human gut metagenome | reverse complement strand
GCAGTTATTCGGTTATGAGCAAGTAGCGAAGCGGATTGCGAATATCCGCTTGATCTGACGTATTCGTGTATCATGTTTATACCTACATAAAATCCCCGGCTCCCGCAGAATTGGTCTGCGGGAGTTGGGGATTTTTAGGCATTACAATAACAATATAATCTTGGAAAATTAAAAGAAGTAGAATCTGCAATGGCTACTGTCCAGCTAAGCTCTGAACCGTAATAAAATATACAATAACTTGATTCTGATCAAGTAGAAAATTTGAAATTTGACAAATTGTAGATTATAATAAAAACAACTGCTCATTTATATAGAATTGCGAATATATTTTCGAAAATGAGCAGTAAAATTACAACTTGAATAGGATATTAAAAATCTCATATTTGTATATTAGAGATTATATATATCTTGAAATGAAATACGAATGAAAAGGAAAAACATATGTCTTGTGTACCGCAAAGTAATGAAAAGGATAGAATAAAAAATTTTTATCGAAAAACAATAGGAATAAAATCTGAAGAGGTACTTGAAAAACTTACTGAGAATTCAAGTATCTGTAAACTAAAAGCCAGGATGTTGATTGCTCGGGAAAATGAAAAAGTGAAGCAAATTTCTTTTTTATATAAAACAGGTGATATTGTTAAAGCTTATTATAAAAACCCAAAAGGAAAACATCAGATTCATTGTTTTGCTCATCTGGCAGGTGAACCGCTAGTGGGAATCATGAATCTGGACAGAAATATGACTTCATTCCTGACAGTGGAAGCAGTGACTGATTGTGAAATTGTGAGCATCTCATCAACTTTTATACATAGGCTGGCGAAGGAAAACCTGGAAGTAGCATTAATATGTAATCGTATGCAGGGAGTTTCCTCGTTACGGGAATATGAGTACAGAAAAATGATACTTACCTGTACTCCGATGCAGAAATATGAATATTTTTTGAAAGTATATCCGGAATTAATAGATAAGATAAATAAGAAGGATGTGGCTTCATATCTAAATATGACACCGGAATGTTTCAGCAGAATGCTGAAAAAGAAGAGTGATATTATCAGTAGGTAGCGAAGCGGATTGCGAATATCCGCTTGACTAAATGAAAGAACTAATTATAAACACAAGGGGGAGAACAGATGATTTACAAATGCAAAATGTGTAAAGGTGATCTGCAGATCATTGATGAAGAAAACGGGCTTTGTGAGTGTGAGTACTGCGGCAGCCGTCAGACTGTGCCACTGGAAAATAATGAAAGGAAAGCCGAGCTGTATAACAGAGCCAATCAGTATCGTAAAAATAATCTTTTTGACAGAGCTGCGGATGTTTACAACAGTATGGTAAAGGAATTTCCTAATGAGGCAGAGGCATACTGGGGACTGGTTTTATGTAGATATGGAATTGAGTATGTAGAAGATCCAGGAACTAAAAAAATGATTCCGACATGTCACCGTACTGTTCCAAAACCAATTTTTGAAGATTCTGACTATCAGCTGGCGTGCCAGAAAGCAAAACCAATGGCCAGAAAGCAGCATGAGGATGAAGCAGCAGAAATAGCAAAGCTTCAGAAAAAGATTTTCCAACTTGTTCAAAAGGAAGAGCCCTTTGATATTTTTATCAGTTATAAAGAGCTGGAAGAAGGAAGCAGCCAGCGTACAGAAGACAGTGTAATTGCTCAGGATATTTATTCAAGACTTACGCAGGAAGGATATAAAGTCTTTTTTTCAAGGATAACACTGGAAAACAGGTTGGGAGAGGATTATGAACCGATTATTTATTCGGCACTGCGTAGTTCCAGAATTATGCTTCTTGTTGGAACCAGCCGCGAGCATATGAATGCTCCGTGGGTACGCAACGAGTGGATGAGATACCTGGCTATGATGGATGAAGAAGAAAATACAAAAACATTGATTCCCGTATATGCAGGAATGGATCCATATGATATACCGCAGGAAATTAACGGACGGCATTTACAGGCACAGGATGCAACTAAAATCGGATTTCAGCAGGATCTGCTTCACGGAATTCATAAGATTATGAATAGCAACAGAAAGAAAGTAGCTCCTGTTTCAGCGGCAGCAGGCATGGGAAATACCAATACCGGAGGTATGATTGAGAGAGGATATATTTGTCTGCAGGACAGAAATTTTAACGAAGCAAATGAAGTATTTAATCAGGTGCTGAATGTGGATCCGCATTCTGGAGGAGCATATCTGGGAAGATTGATGATTAAGCGTGGAGTGTCAGATATTGATGATCTGGAAAAAGAAACCTATGCTTTGTCTGATGAAGCGGATTACCGGCATGCAATTGAATATGGAGAACCGCAGATAAAGAAAAAATTAAAAGCTTTTAATCAGAAAATTATTCATGAAAACAAAGAATATGCGCAATATGTTATACAGAATAAAATAGATGCAATGAATAAAGTCGTGGAAGAAGAACGACAACATATATTGATGCTGCAAAATGAGATCAGTGCTTTTGCGGAAAATATACAGTCAAATCAGGAGATTTTGGACAAAAGCACGAAAGCTTTGGCAGCAGGAAAAGTGGCAGGTTACGGAGTTATGACTTTGTTTTTATTGCTTCTGCTTCCATGGACCTGTGGTTTCTGGCTTAGCGGTGATACAGCAAATGGTATATTTGCTATTATTTTGATGGTTGTTCTTTATAAATTTGTAGTAAAGAAGTTTTTGATTCCTATTGCTCGAAAAATAGCTGAAGGATGTATGGGAAAGCCAAAGGAGGATGCAATTACTGCTTCGATGGCAGCAATCAGCTATGCCGGAGAGATGACCAATGAACACAGAAATGAAATTGAAGAAACTCATAAAAATGTTACATGGATGGAAGGACAGATTCAATCATTGAAAAATAATTCTGAAGAGGTTTCAGAACACCTGTCTATGATGAAACGATCTTCTATGCAGGATGAACTGGACAGAATGTCTTTCTAAAAGATTACGATATTTAAATATACTGGAGAAGAAAAATGGGAAAATTTGCAATTATGTGCCCGAAGTGCAATCAATATGTTACGGCATACAATGGACTTCGAGGTATGGTACAGAATAAAGTAACCTGTACCTGTGGAAATGTAATCAATGTAAAAGCAGAAAGAATGACCTCAGCCATATGTCCGGGATGTGGGAATTCAGTAGTTTATGATCAGGGAAAAAGTATTCCTGTATGTCCGGTATGTAAAAAGAAAATAGAGCCAAGTGCAGAAAACAGAGTGATTTCCTTTAAGTGTCCGGAATGTGGAGTTGGACTAAGCGTGACAGAGGGGACGGAACATTATATCTGTCCCGTATGTGATAATCACATAGATGTTCAAAGAGAAATTGCAAAAGAACAATATGCAAAACAGGGGTTGATCAGTGAAATTAAATATGAGGGCGATAACAATACTCTCATATGGAAGCATCCGTTAGAGGATTTCAGTACAGGGACACAGTTAATTGTACATGAAAGTCAGGAAGCAGTTTTCTTTAAAGACGGTGAAGCACTGGATTTATTTGGTCCTGGAAGATATACGCTGGAGACTCAGAACCTTCCTTTAATGAATCAGATTTATCATATGCCAACAGGAGATGCCAGAACAACCTTTCACTGTGAAGTGTATTTTATCAATACGGCTACGATTATGGGAGTCAAGTGGGGGACTGACACAAAGGTAAAGCTGTTTGACCCTTCATCCGGAATGCATGTATCTATTGGCGCAAGCGGTGAATTTAATATTAAGGTTACAGATTCCAGAAGACTGCTTCTGAAAAGTGTGGGAACTACAAATGGTTTGATTATTGAGGCGAAACAGCATCTTGGAAGCCCGGAAGAATTTGAAAAAGCTAGGCAGAAAAGTTCTTATGATTCAAAGCCCGGAGAATTTAAAAAGTATTTCAGATCACTGATCGTAACGAAAGTAAAAAATTATCTTGCAAATGTAATAAAAGAGGAATCCATCAGTGTTCTTGAACTGGATGCTCAGACAGAAAAGATGTCAGAGGCACTTGGAGAGAAAATCAATGTAGGGCTGGATGACTATGGTTTAACAATGTCGGAGTTCTATATTACGCGTTTTCTGACTCCGGAAGATGATCCGGATGATCCGATGTACAGTGAATACATGAGAATGAAATCCCTGTATTCCCAACAGTTCCTGAATGTCAAAGAAGAGCAGGTAAAAAAAGCAACAGCGGAAGCTGCCAGAGAAAGAATGGCAGTAGAGGCACAGACTGAAGCGCAGATGAAAATTATTGGAGCCCAGGGCGATGCAGCTGCGCTTAAGATCCAGAAAGAGGCTGAGGCAGAAGCTTATCGTATGAAAGCAGAGGCAGAAGCAGCAGAAATGAGAATGAAAGGATATACATATCAGCAGGAAACTGCCCGTCAGGTAGGTGTAGGTGCTATGAAGAACGGATTGACAGGTGGAGTCAGCGGTGGACTTGGAGACATTGCAAGTCTTGGCGTTGGTCTGGGAGCGATGAGTGGAGTCATTGGAATGACAAAAGAAGCTATGCAGCCGATGACCGAATCTGCCTCTCAGATGGGACAGAGTATCCATAATGGAATAACAGGAGCCTGGGATTGTCCGAAATGTGGACAGAAAGGCCTTAGTGGAAAATTCTGTCATATATGTGGCACGGAAAAACCACAGCCGATACCGGAAAATTCAGAAACCTGGGACTGCATATGTGGACAGAAAGGGCTTACCGGAAAATTCTGTCCGGAGTGCGGTGCAAAACGACCGGAACCAGTGAAGAAAGAAACCTGGGACTGTGCATGTGGCCAAAAAGGACTTACCGGAAAATTCTGTCCGGAATGTGGTGCAAAACGTCCTGAGAAAAAGCTGATCTGGGATTGTTCCTGTGGTGAAAAAAATATAACCGGAAAATTCTGCCCGGAGTGTGGAAAGAAGAGGGAGGAGTAATAATATGAAGCAGTCATGGAAGATACCGGCAATCTGTGGAATATTGATGGTCGTGTTTAACGTTATTGTATTTGCTCTGCCAATTTATAAGACTCCAGTCGTGTTGATATCGGATATAGCTGTCGTGATAGCAATAGCTGCACAGATACCTATTTCAAGCATAGCAATGAAAAAGGGAACGATAGTTACCAGCAAAGTATATGGATGGCCGATTATAAGCGTAGGTCTGCGGTATCTCGCAGCCATAACGGCATGTGCAATGATATTTATTTTAATATCAGGTGTTACTTTAATTTTTCCAATATGGCTTCCGATTATAGTTTATGTAGTTCTATATGGCGCAGCCGGAATCGGATTGATAGCAGCGGAATCTACAAGAAATTATGTAGAAGAACAGGACATTAGACATGAAGAAAAAGTCGGATTTATGCGTAAACTTTATGCAGAGACAACAACATTAAAGAGAAATGTCACCGACAGAGAGATGGCTTCCTGCATAAACAAAATATCAGAAGCTGTGCGATTTAGTGATCCCACCAGTTCGGCGGATGTATTTGACATTGAATCAGAACTGTATAGTATTTTTGGTGAAATAAAAGCGTCAGTAAAAGCAAATGACACTGTAGCAGTCAAGAGCAAATGTGTGGAATTTCAGCAGTTACTTGAAGAACGAAATTCTATGTGCAGGATTGCAAAGCATAACAAAGCTTGAGACGGCAGTGTGATTAATACAAAGGAGAGGAGGCATGATAAAAAGCAGGAATGTAATAGAAATTACTGAATCAAAGTTCAGAGCAAAATATCAAGGAGGAGAAAAATATATGTATAAAAGAAAATCAGTAGAGAATCAAAAGAAAAAAATAGTAACTGTTTTTATTGGAATACTCGTAATGTTTTTTATGGTAATAATTTCTGGTGGAAAAAATGTTTATGCTGCCAACAGACCACTTAGCGATGGATATTATAGAATTCAATCGGGTAATAGCAGTTCACGTGTCCTGGATATTAACAGTGCAAGTCTGAATAATGGTGCTAATCTGGAAATATATCAGAGAAACGGTGGAACCAACCAGATTTTCTATATACAGTACAGAGGATATGGTTACTATTCTATCAGAGCACTTCATTCCGGAAAATATCTGCATAAGGATGATGGTGGAAACGGGACTAATGTTCATCAGTGGGAGAACTATAATACTTCTAATGCCCAGTGGGCATTGGAGAAAAGTGTTGGAAGCTATTATTATGTCAGAAACAGAGCAACCGGAAAATATCTTGATAATGCAAATGGAAGCACAGCATTAGGTAACAATGTAGGGCTTTACTATCAAAATTATACAAATGCACAGAGATGGAAATTTATTCGTGTAAGTAAACCTGCTTTTACATTAAAAGTAACGAATAATAATGCGCCACAGGGATATTACAGACGTTCAAGAACATTTAGAGTGTCCGGTACAGTTGCGTCTAACTATCCGGTTACCAAAATGGTTATGGATGTGTATGATTTAAATGGAAACAGAACATATACAGGAAGAGAAGGCAGCCCGAACATGACTGATTTTAAATATCAGTTTACCTTATATTTCTCAAATCTCAGATCAGGAGGAAGATATTATTATCAAATGACAGGTTACAATGCACTTGGAGATGCTGTTCAATCACGAAGATACTATTTTACAGTTTATTAAAGTCTGAGAAAATTTATTTTCGGATTTCCATGGATGAGGCAAAGTCTTCTGTTGAAAGGCAGAAGGCTCTGCCTTTATTAACAGATGATCAAAGGAGGAAATTGTAGATGAGAGAAAAAACGAAGCAGATAATGAAAAAGCTGATGGTGCTCCTACTGACAATTACAGTGTTGGGAAGCGCATTAATGTGGAATGGAACATCGGTATATGCATCTATGGTGGATGAGGCAATTGAGTATACGATGGGGGAAACCTATAGAGGAAATGGTGGTACAGTATATTATTATTTTACATTAAATCAGAAGAGTCACATATCCTTAAATGTAAAATCAGTTCGTTATCCGGCAAATTTTACAATATATGACGCTAATGGAAAGAAGTATTTAATACCTGACAATGTTGCGTTTACGCAAAATGCTGTATCTGGAATCCAGACCGGAGTAGCTGCACGTACATTAAAAGCAGGAACATATTATCTAGAAATTTATCATGGTTGGGGCACAGAATATTACTTTAATTTACAGGCAGAAGATCCGATTACTCTTGCAAAAGGCTCAATCAAATCATTAAAAAGCAGCAAATCAGGACAGATGACAGTTTCCTGTCAAAATGTAAATAATGCACTTGGTTACAGAATTCAGTATTCTACAGATTATCGGTTCAAAAAAGGCGTAAAGACTGTTTATTCACCAACAAAAGTAAAAACGTTGACGAAACTCAGCAGAGGAAAGAGATATTATGTAAAAGTTACACCATATACTGTTTACAGTGATGGAAGTTATGCATGGGGTGGAACTTCATATGTTAAAGCAGCAGTTGTGAAATAAAAGAAACAATTTTACAAATCAAATCCCGGAAGCTTTGCATCATATGCTAAACTTTCGGGAAAGAAAATAGTGAATAAAAAATATGTATCAGTGATGTCTGGATTTACAGGTATGCCAGACAGTTATATATTCAAAATACAAGGAGATATACATGAGGAAATGTAGTAATTGTGGAAAAGATATATTAGATGATCTCATTAGATGTCCTTATTGCGGAAGCAGACAGGGGAGAAAAGAATCAGACAGCACTGTGGAAAATTCAGACAGGCAGAAAACGGAGATTCAAGAAACGCCACTTGATGGAAAAATTAAGAATATAGGAAAAAATATCAAAAAGGTGAAAGAAAGCAGCTGGTTTTCTAAGTTACAGACATCTCAGGGTACATTGAGGCTATACAGCGTTCTTGCTGGCTTTATATATATATTTATTTTGCGTGTTCATGTATTCAATATCTTGGATATTATAGTTCCTGGTATAAGATATGGGGTACTGTGATGATTACAGTCTGTGTCTTAAATGCAGGAATTTATTTTTTACTTTTTTTAAAATCTAAATCTCGGCACAGTAAATGGATGTTTTATGGATTGATTGGTGGTGCTGTTATAAAAAGCATTCTTCATATTGTACAGATACAGTGGATATTCAGATATGAATACTGGGACGCTTCAGTAAGCACATATCTTCCTGTTGTCTGGACAATGATTATTACAATAATTGGAATATTACTTTTGAAAAATGCAGAGAAAAGTGAAATGGAAGAAGAAATGCAGGAGAATTAGTATATGCAAAAAAAGAAGAGAAAGTACAGTAAGCTTTGCATTCTGTTGATGGTAGCTTTATCTTTATGTTTGATGCTATCATGCGTAGTGAATGTAAGTGCAGAAACAAATGATACCTACGCAGAAATGGGAGATTCAGAAGAAGAAACGGCATACAGGGAATTTCTGTTGGATAAAAGTTATTCAGCTGATATGAAAAATCTGGATGCAATGATGTATAGTGTTTATGATGTGAATGATGATCAGAAGAAAGAATTGATCGTAAAAGGATTCAATACTGAGGATATGCAATATGAATATACTTTTTATCATTATGAAGATACGCAGGTACAACTGATTGGAACGTTAGATAACTGGCAGAATGGTGGCAGCGGTGAAATGTACTATGTGGCAAAAGGTAATGGGATTGTTGTGAACATGAGACTGGCTGACCATATGAGTTATACTTTATATCAGATAAAGGACAAAGTAGAAAAAAATTTCACTATACATAAACAATCTGTTGATGTGAAGAAATTCGGCGGAAAGTATGAAAGACAGTATTACTATTCAGGTGAAGATGAAAATGGGGATCCTTTAGGTGTGAAAATTGATGATGAAGTATGGACAGAATTTGAGAGTCGCATGCAGGAAATTCCATTTTATGAGTTAGACGATTCTGAAGAAATTTCACAATATGATGCTAATGAAGAAGATGAAGGCTCTGAGCAAGTAACTGACACAAATAAAATTTCTGATGCGGCCAAAATTGTTGGTGAAGTATCTGGTCTGCAATATATGGGAAGTCAGACATATAATTTAAGTCTACAAAGAGATGAAAACAATTACAGTACGTTGTATCCTGAGATAGAAAGTGGAATACTGGCAGCTTTTTCTATGGATTTTGATGGAGATGGCGAGGAAGAAATATTCAGTGTTTCTTATGATGATAGCATGCAGGATGAATTAGGAAAAGTACTGCACTTTCTGATTTTGGAAAATAACGGCGAAACATGGGAAATTACTTCAGATCAGGAGATAGCAACATTTTCTTCATATGGGGATGTAATAGACCGTAATTGTCTTGATGGAAAGTGTGTAAAAGAAGAGGACTCTGTTTTCTTTCGCGAATATGATGGGACTTATGAATTTTTCTATGAAGAGTATGATACAGGAATTATAGGGGATGGTCAGGAGTGGTTTTTTAAAGGATTCCGCCTGGAAGATGGAAACCTGGAAGTTATTGATGAAACGGATGAACTCTATTTCAGCGGTTCTCCGATTGATTTGCTTTGGGAGAATTTTGAGGGGGATTATAGCAATGAACTTGAAAGTTTCTGCTCCCTTGGTTTTGCCAGTCCGGAGGTCTGTTTTGACAATATGACAGTGGATAATAATGATTGTCTATACAGGATATTGCGGATGGTAAGGGATACTACCTGTTCATCAGAGGCAATCAGTCAGTGGATGAGCAACGGTTTACAGGAGAGGCTGGATGGATTTACATGTACGATTGAGGATCAGACAGGAGAGATACCTCAAAATATAGAAGAGTTTCAGATGAATCAATATTCGACATCAGGTGTTGCGTCTGAATACACAGAAGAAAGCCAGAAAACTTTTGATGATGGTGATATGCATTATAATAATTTAATTACTCTAAGTGATATTACAGATGCCGGAGCGTACTATGATGATCGTTCATTTATTTTGTTCTATCTAGATGGAGAGACTTGCAAAGGCTTTTTAGATAGAGAGGGTAATTTAATATTCTATACACCAATAACAGCAGAAGCTTACGATGAAGAAGATATATATGCTTATGATGTGAATTATGACAATGGGTATAATTGGTTTGAATTTGAAGATATTTTTTATGTAATAGATATAAATGGCAATATTAAAAGTCAGTATGTAGCAGAAGATGTGGTAAGTTATGGAGCAGGTTATACCTGGACGAAACAGGAAGACGAAGGAGATTGGGAAAATACAGGAGAAACCCAATATATCTTGCATGATCCGGATGGAAAGACGGTGCTAACGTATGGCATTGGAAACGAGTTCTTTGACAACTGGTCTTTTCGCAATACTTACTTAGGAGATGGGATTTTTCTGTATGAAAAAATGAATGATGAGTTAAAAGACGAGAGTGTATTTCTTTTTGATATATATTCATTGGAAACATCAGAAATACATGTAGAGCCCTATCATGTTATAGAAAACGGTGTGAGAGATCATATGATTGCGTTAGTTAGTGATTTTGAATATGGAGAAGAACATGATGATGACAGTGTGGGAAAATTGATATTAATCAAAAATGGAGAAGAACAGAGCATATTTATACCACAAAAATATGCCAGTGATTGGTCTTTTTGCCCTTCATTATTGTCCTGGTCTGATCAGTATGTGTTGATGTTGGCAACTCATTCCAGTGGAGATAAATTTATAATATATGATATAAAAAATCAGAAGTTCCAGACGTATGATGGAAAATATAAACGTTATGTAAAAGATTATACGGGAGCCTGTACAACTGTTTATAAAAATATAATTGCCATGCGCGTAGAGGGCGTTGATGATAATGGATATCTTTGTCTTGTAAATGCAGATACTATGGAAGAATCAGACAATCCTATAGCAGCGAATATTTTTGATGACATATATCTGGAAAATGGGATACTTGTGGTTCAAGATGGAAGTGATACGAATTTCTATAATCCAGAAGGTGATTTGTTATTTTCTGTTCAGGAAGATGAAGAATTATGGGAAATTGGTGAAGATTCTCTGGTGCTTAGTAAAACGGACGATAGTGAAGAAGATACAAAAAAATTTTATTTTGTAAATTTTAATGGAACAGAATTATTTAAAGATATCAATGACAATGGAAGTAAAAGAATTTTGGATTTTTGATAAGATCGTATTAAATCGTAAGGAAGGTGTAGAAAACTCCTCCTTGCCGAAATCATTCTTTTGAGCCATACTAAGTCCAACGAGTTCTTCTGTTTCGGAAAGGACATATGCTTGCACACATCCAGACGGGAAAAATCATGGTATATCATTCAGAATATCATGGGGTTCGTCTGGATGTTTATGTTGCAGTACTTTGATTATGTGAAAAACACCGGGTGTGCAGAAAGAATTTTAACTGCAAATCTATTTGTCAGACATCTGCAGGACAGTATTGATAAGACCAGGCAAAATTGTGGGATGGAGAAAAGATATATGCTAATTACCTTTTTTGGAATTCTAGAACAATATCAGTAACCAGTTCCAGTTGTCTGGGTGATAAAGTTTTTGAAGCCTCCAGTAGCTCTTTGAGTGTGTGGGGAGCTTGGGATTTATCATCAAAAAATTCCTGTGGACTGATCTGGAGATAGTCACATATGTAGAAAAAACACTGCATGGAAGGAAATGCTTTTTTATTTTCAATTCTGTTTATATAACTGCAATTCTGTCAGATAGACAGACTCATTTCCCTTGCAGAAACCTGCTTGGCTTCTCTGAGCTGGGATAAGCGTTCTGCGAAATTGTCTTCGTTTATCATATTTTACTCCTTTTTTGACATTATATGACATATATAATTTGAAATAAGATAATTAAAGCAATTGATAAATTATAATAAGATATATAATAACTTGATTTGAGTCAAGTGAAAAATTTGAAGTTTAACAAATAGTAGATTATAATAAAGGAGACTGCTCATTGTACAAAATTGAGAATATATTTTCGAAAATGAGCAGTAAAATTATAGTTTGAATAGGGTATTTGAAATCTTATATTTATGTATTAGAGATTATATATATCTTGGAAAAGATGGGAGAGAATAGATTTGTTCTGGATAAGCAATCCTTTGCATCAGTTTTGCTGGTAGAAAGCGTGAGAAACATACAAAAACACTTGATTATGGGAGGATAAGAAAATGGCAAGATTAGAAACAAGTTCTGATGATTGGTATAAGTTTAATGAAAAAGCTGATAAAATTCATCCGCAGGTTTTTCAATGTAATCAAAGCCGCCAC